>RCND010001049.1_pt1 | contig 15624 bp, 17 predicted proteins | sample 2041351 | NCBI WGS metagenome assembly RCND01 (sample SAMN09708230, study PRJNA481090) | Marine sediment metagenome, whole genome shotgun sequencing project. | biome: marine sediment; feature: ocean; material: sediment; isolation source: Sewage treatment plant 12B marine sediment (STP12B) ...
AATAACCTCTCGACTTGATCGACGTTTGTCGGTAACTGGCGGCACCAAACTCAGCAGATACGAGGAAGCTGCTCTCCCACCTGAGTATCCACGACCCGGGTGGCGCCAAACGCCGTCTTGGCCACAACCATTCCTGGGTGACCTGCGACGATCTCACCGATGGCGACAGCATTTCCACCGAGTTCATCGGCGTGCATTATCTCCAGGGCCTGATCGACTTGGTCGGCGGGAATCACGACGACCATCTTGCCCTCGTTGGCGACATAGAACGGGTCCATGCCCAACATCTCGCAAGCCGAAGCCACGGCCCGCTCCACAGGAACGCTGCGCTCCTCGATCACCACACCAGCGTCGGCCGCGGTTGCGATCTCGTTGAGGGTTGCGGCAAGACCACCGCGGGTGGGGTCACGCATGGCCCGCACATCGATCTTGGCATCAAGCAGCGCGGCCACCATGTGGTTGAGGGCGGCGCTGTCGGACTGGATGGTCGACTCGAATTCCAGTCCCTCACGCACGCTCATAATCGCCATGCCATGGTCACCAATCGTGCCGCTGATGAGGACGACGTCGCCTGGCCGCACCTTGCTCGGGTGAATATCGATACCTTCGCGAAGCACGCCGATGCCGGTGGTGTTGATATAGATGCCGTCGCCGTGCCCACGATCGACAACTTTGGTGTCGCCCGTGACGAGCTTCACTCCGGCGTGTTCCGCGGCCTTAGCCATCGACTGCACGATGGCGGCCAACTCGGCAATGGGCATGCCTTCTTCGAGGATGAAGGCGACGCTGACATAGATGGGGACCGCACCAGCCATGGCAACGTCGTTGACGGTGCCGTTGATGGCGAGCTCACCGATATCGCCACCGGGGAAGATCCGCGGCCGCACCACAAAACTGTCGGTCGACATGGCGACCCGGCCCGGGGGCAGTTCGAAGACGGCGGCATCGCCCAAGCCTTCGAGATGTTCGTTGCTGAAGGCGGGTAGGAAAAGATGCTCCACAAGTTCGGAGGAGAGTTTGCCACCGCCACCGTGACCCATGACGATGTTTGGTTGGTCACGGAGCGGGGCCGGACAGCTCCAGCCTTCGATAGTGGCGCCGCCGTCGGCGCTCATGTGGACACCCCTTCAATCTCAATGAATCTGCCGTAGCTGTAATAGGCGGCGCAGGCGCCTTCGTTGGAGACCATTGTGGCGCCGAGCGGTTTGCGGGGAGTGCATTCCTTGCCGAACGCTTCGCACTCGTTTGGCTTGATGAGCCCCTGCAGCACCTCGCCGGATCGGCAGATCTCTGGCTCCTGCGTATCAATGTCACCAACGTCGAACCGCTGCGCCGCATCGAAGTCGGCGTAGCGATCTGACAGCTCCCAGCCGCTGCCGGGGATCATGCCGATACCCCGCCAGTTGCGGTCGGTCGTCTTGAAAACATCGGCGATCAACTTCTGCGCAGCCTTGTTGCCATCGAAATTGACCGCACGGGCGTAGGCGTTTTCGACCGAAGCCACGCCCGATTCGAGCTGCGCAACGGACTTGCGGATTCCTTCGAGCACGTCGAGCGGTTCAAATCCGGTGACCACGATTGGCACCTGGAATTCATCGACGATCGGGCCGTATTCGGAATAGCCCATGACCGAGCAGACGTGGCCGGCGGCGAGAAATGCCTGCACCCGGTTGACCGGCGAGCTGAGCACGGCCCTGATCGCGGGAGGGACCAACACGTGCGAAACGAGCATAGAGAAGTTGGTGAGCCCCATTTGCTTGGCCTGATAGACAGACATGGCGTTGGCGGGGGCGGTGGTCTCGAAGCCGATACCAAAGAAGACCACCTCTTTGTCGGGGTTGTCTTTGGCGATCTTGATGGCGTCGAGCGGTGAATAGACAATGCGGATGTCACCACCGGCGCCTTTGACCTGGAACAGATCTTGGGTGCTGCCGGGGACCCGGAGCATGTCACCAAACGAGCAGAAGATGACGTCGTCGCGGGCGGCAATGGCGAGGGCCTTGTCGATAGTGTCGAGCGGGGTGACACAAACCGGGCAGCCCGGTCCGTGGACGAGCTCGATGTTGTCGTTGAGCAGTTTGTCGATACCGTTGCGGATTATCGAATGGGTTTGCCCGCCACAAACCTCCATCAAGACCCAGTGCTGAGTGGTGATTCGGTCGATCTCGTCGAACAGCTTCCGAGCTACCTCGGGATCGCGGTATTCGTCGAGATACTTCACTTACGTTCCTCGCCGGCGGCGATCGCTTCCTCTTCGGCGAGGGCCACAGTCGCATCGAGTTCCGCCTCAAGCACACCCATCTCCTTCATCAAGGCGAGGGTTTCGTGGGCGGACTCTTCGTCAACTTTGGTGATGCCGAACCCGACATGGACGATGGTGTAGTCGTCAACCTCAGCTTCGGGCACGAACGACAGACAGATTTCCTTGACGATTCCATCAAAGTTGACCTTGCCCATCCGGGTGCCATCGATTTCATAGACCTCGACAATCTTGCCGGGAATACCGAGACACATATTGTTACCTCCGTCCTGCCAGAGCGACTTGGCCGAGTGCGAGTCCGCCATCGTTTGGCGGAACCAAACGATGAACCAAAACCTCGAAGCCCGACTCTTCCAAACCCCATTTGGCGGCTTCGAGCAGCGTGACGTTTTGAAACACACCACCACTCAAGGCCGCTGTATCGATATGGTACCGCTGCCGCATTTCTCTGGCGGCCGCCACGATGGCGGAGGCAAGGGCGCGGTGAAAGCGGGTGCTGATTACCGCGACGGGAATCTCCGCAACGACATCCCCGGCAACGGCCGCAATGACCGCACCTGGATCTAGTACCAAACCGGTGTCGGTCGTGATGAGGTCGAAGCGGTACTCGCCCTCAGCATCGGGGGTGCCAAGAGCCTCGAGTTCGATGGCGGCTTGACCTTCGTAGCTGATTTCCTGGCGAATCCCGGCGATCGAGGCAACCGCATCGAACAGCCTTCCAATACTGGTGGTCTCGATCGAGTTGAGCCCGGTTTCGAGCTGCTGGCGGACAATCCGCCGCTCCTCGTCTGATGCGTGCACGACAGGCGGGAGACGTTTGTCCCAATCCACGTTGGCCGCCCATAGATGCGAAAGCGCCATCCGATAGGGACGTTTCACGGCCGCATCACCACCCACGAGCTGGGCGACGCCGAGGTGACCGACCCGGCTCAGCCCGTCGAGATCGCCGACGAGGATTTCCCCACCCCAAATGGTTCCATCAGTGCCGTATCCGGTGCCGTCGAAGCTGAATCCGATGACTGGGCCGGTATGGCCGGACTCGGCCATCACCGAACCAATGTGAGCGTGGTGGTGCTGGATGCGGATGAGACGATCGCCGTAGTGGTCCTCGGCCCACCTGCTGGAGAGATAGCGGGGGTGCATATCGGCGACGACACGTTCCGGTTCGATGCGAAACAGCCCTGTCATGTGTTCGACTGCCGCGGTAAACGCATCGAGCGTCTCGAGGTTCTCCATATCCCCAATGTGTTGGCTCATGAAGGCGTTCTTACCGTCTGCCAGACAGAATGTTGCCTTGAGTTCTCCCCCGACCGCCAGGGTCGGGGGCACCACAATCGGGAGTCGCACCGGAAAAGGAGCAAAACCACGGCTGCGCCGCACCGGCAGTTCAGCACCGGCGGCGACCCGGACCACCGAGTCGTCACAGTGAACGTGGATGGACCGATCGTGCAGCAACAGGACATCGGCGAGCTCCCCGAGTTTGGCCCGTGCCTCGGAGTTGCTCTTGACGATCGGTTCGGACGCGTAGTTGGCCGAGGTCATCACCCACACGTCACCTGGTTCTAACAGAAGGTGGTGGAGCGGGGCGTAAGGCAGCATGACGCCGATGCGGCTGTTGCCGGGTGCGATGCCGGCAACCAGATTGCTGTCGCCTGATTCTTTGACAAGCACGATGGGACGTTCCCTCGATTCGAGGAGACGTCGCTCCTCGGCAACGAGATCGGTGACTGCTTCGGCCGTGGCCAGATCGGCAGCCATTACGGCAAACGGCTTGGCCGTCCGGTGTTTGCGTTCCCGCAGGGTGGCGACGGCGTCGGCGTTGTGCGCATCACAGGCGAGGTGGAAACCACCGATGCCCTTGATGGCGACGATTTCGCCGGCCGCAATCCTTGCCCTCGTTGCGGCAATGACATCAGCGACGGGCAAACGGCTGTCTTCCTCGAGCCAGATATGTGGTCCGCAGTCGGCGCAGGCATTGGGCTGTGCGTGGAAACGTCGGTTCGCTGGGTCGTCGTACTCGGCCTGGCAGCGGTCGCACATCAGGAAAGAGGCCATGGTCGTGAGCGGCCGGTCGTACGGGGTCTCTCTGGTGATGGTGAAACGGGGCCCACAATTGGTGCAGTTGATGAACGGGTAGCGATAGCGCCGGTCCTGTGGATCGTTCATTTCGGCACGACAGTCGGCACAGACTTCGAGATCTGGCGAAACCAACGTGGTGGCGTTGTCGTTGCGCCTGCTCTCGACGATGACAAAGTCGGTGTCGCCCGCAGGGTCGATGTCACGACGTTCGATTGCGTCGATGTGGGCCAGCGGCGGCGGATCGGCCAGAAGCCGAAGCACGAAGTCGTCGATGGACGCCCGTGGGCCTTCGAGTTCAACGAAGACGCCGGCGCTGTCGTTGCCGACAAATCCGTTGAGATCTAGCGACATCGCCAGCTGGTAGACGGTAGGGCGGAAGCCCACGCCCTGGACAACTCCGGTTACCCGGAGCCGCTGCCGGATCACGGGTAGGGTCTCGTCATTCATGCTCGGCCCAACCGTACCGCTACCCATCTATCACGGTGAGGGGCCAAGGACCCACAAGATCAAGCCGCATGGCCCCCAAGACGTTCTTGCGTATATGGCGCCGAAATCCCGACCGGGTCCACGCAAGTTCGAGAGTCGCGGGCCTTCCCTGTGTTCTTGCGTATCTGGCGCCGGAATCCCGGCGTGGTCTACGCAAGTTCGGTAGCAGCTAGTCGGCCGAAACGTAGTCCCGCCAGCTGTGCTGTGGCTCGTAGCCCAACACGGTGCGGGCCTTGTCAATCGCAAGCAGGGTCGCAGTACCCGAGACCTCACGAACTGGAACGTCGGGGTAGACCTCTGCCATCAGATCGGCACTGTCACGTGTCATGCAGGTGTCGGCGGCGGCGACCAGGAACGCTTCTGCACCGCTGATGTCGGCGGTCAGCGCCAACCGTGCTGCTTGGGCCACGTCGCGGGCATCGACATAACCCCACAGGTTCCACGCCCGTAGCTTGGCGTCGTCCCAGAACCCGGGGAATCGCTTGGCGTACTCCCACTCCTCCATGATGTTGGAGATCCGCAGCCCAACGTACGGAATCCCCGACCAGCGGTTGAACTGTTCGGCAATTACCTCGCCAGCGAGCTTGGACAGCGCATAGTGGAATTCGGGGAGACGGGGATGATCCTCATCGATGGGTGCGTAGCGTGGTTGCTCTCGCTCAAACGGGATGCCGATCAGGGTTTCCGACGACGCCCAGACAACACGCTCCAGGCCAAGGATCTCGGCGGCGGAGAACACGTTGTATGTCGACATCATGTTGATGCGGAAGGTCTCTCCCGGCGGGACGATGTTTGGTGCCGGTATCGCCGCCAGGTGCACAACGGCGTCGGCGCCCCGCAACGATTCGACCGTCTGTGCCAAGTCGGTGAGATCAGCAACCCGGGTTGGGTCATCGGGATGAAGCGACGCTCCGATGTCGACATTGAGAACGTCGTACCCGTGCTCGCCGAGGTCGGCCACCACCGCCCGGCCTGCCTTGCCACTTCCACCGGTCACCACGACACGCTTCACGACAGACCTCCTCGGTATGCTCGCATCTTATGCGCAGGCCACAGAGGCCCGACCGCCGGATGAGGCCTGCGGCTGAAACTAACCTTTCCCCATAAGTGCCACAGATCACGAGGGTCGTCAGATCGACTTTGGACGCACTGCTGCGGAGCGAGGTCTCGATGTCAGCTTTGTCGAAGCGCCGGCCGAAGCAACCGGCCAGGCTGACACCTCATTTGACTTGGTGAGCACCGGTCAGTGCTGGTGGTGGTTTGATGAGGATGCCGCTATCGCCGAGGCAAGCCGTGTCCTGGCACCGGGTGGTCGTCTCCTCATTTACAGCTTCAGCTATCTGCCTTTGCCCGGCAACGTTGAGAGCCGCACCGAGGATCTGGTGCTCGAGCACAACCCCGGGTGGCCAAAGGCGGGATGGCGGGGCATCCACCCTGAGCATGTCCGGGCTCTGGACCAGGGTGGCTTCACCCAAGTGGAGAGTTTCAGCTACGTAATCGATGTCCCGTTTAGCGCCACGGCCTGGCGGGGGCGTATCCGCACCTGCAACGGTGTCGGATCGGCGCTCAGCATCGAGCAGGTCGAGAGATTCGACGCGGACCTGGCGAAGCTTCTTGCTGAGGAGTTCCCAGCCACCTTCAATGTGCCCAACCGAGTCTTTGCCGCCAGCGGACTCAGCGACGAGGCCTAGTCCCCGATCTGGCGGTAGTCGTCGACCCGTTCCGTTGCGGACCTGGAAAGACTGAAGGTCCCGCCCACAGGACCAAAGCCGGGCAGCACAACCGGTGGAACCTGCAGAGTGACAGTGACGGTGATGGTCCCCCCACGGACAAGGTCACCAGCGAAGTCAACATCGTCGAGCAGCCCGACGTCCATCCCCCTATTCGCCACAACAGTGGCAACAATCGCGTCACCTGCCGCCTCGCCCTCGGCCCACGAGTCGGCCAGCACCATCTGCCGTGCCGCCTCCTGTGCCGCGAGGTCTGCGGTCGATTTGGCATCAACCCAGCGCGGCAACTGGGCTATACCAGTCAGCAAGGGGAGCAAGATGATGGCCAGCACCAAGACCATCTCGACGGCGGCATAGGCGGCACCGTGCTCTTCCCGACGAATCCGCCGCATCAACCGCAGGCCGTTCATTGTCCCCTCTCCTGGGTCGCTCTGGCCTCCATCTGGAATGACCACGATGGAAACCCGGGCATCGGGCTGTCGAGCGTCACATCAGCAACAGCGACCAGTTCGGTACCGGCGACAACACAATCGATCTCCACCCCACTGCGCAGCGGCCCCGGCATCAGCCCCTCCAAGGCCTCCTCTGCTCGGAGCTCACAGGCAGACTCACCGGCGGCGACCCGCGATCCGGCGCGAACCCCCTCATCGATGGCAGCACGCGCTGCTCCTTGTCCATACAGATAGAGGAACAGATTCACCACCATCACGGCAACGACGAAGGTGAACGCGATCGCCATCAGTATCCCTACGGATGTCATCCCGCGTTCGTCATCGTGAAACCGTTCCAACAAAGCGGACCTGCCCATTCCCATGGATATCAGATCCCGATCTGGCCGCGCACCCAGTTGATGAGATCAACACCGAGAACCTCGAGCATCCCGCCGAGAAGCACTATGGCAGCGACGGTCACCGCGATCCAGGCAAAGATCTGGGCACTCTCGATCGCCCCAGACTCATCGTGCTGCATGCGGCTCAGCACCACTTCCGCACCTGTCCACATCGATTTCATTTCTTCCTCCGTTCATTGTTCATATGCCACCAAAGATGATCTGAGGTATTGGTCCTGCGATGAAGAGCAGCACGATGGGAGCCAGGATCACGACGATCGGAATCACCATCAACAGACGCTTCTTCGACGCATCCCTTTGCAGCTCTTCGCGTCGGGCGGAGCGCAAATCCTTGCTGAGATCCAGCAACGCCTCTCCAAGGTCGGCACCGCGATCCTGGGCAGTGGCCAAGACTCCATAGGTGCGCGCCGCTTCCGGTTCAGGCGTAAGGTCGCTGGCCCGGTTCAGCGCCACCGTCAGCGGTATCCCGCTTTCGTGGAGCCGCAGAACCTCGGCTAGTTCATCGATGAGGATCCCGTTGCCACGGATGACCACATGCCTGATGGCGTCGACCACACCACCGCCTACCCGCGTTCGCATCGCGATCAGCTGGTTGATTGTGTAGAGCTCACCGCGCATCCGCTCGCTTCTCTCGGTGACCGCCTTGTCGATACGAGCTCTGGCGTTGAGGACCCCGTACACAAATCCCAATCCGGCAAAGAGCACCATCGACAGGGGGCCCGATGTCATCAGACCGAGAGCACCAAAGCCTGCGGCCCATCCCAACGATCGCGCCAACGAACGTACCCGGAATTCCTGGACGCGCTCTGCTTCAGGCAGATCCGGATATAGACCCGCTTGGCGAAGCCGCAGGGTCAGCCGTGCCGTGTTCGATGTAGCCACCAACCGGCCAAAGCTGGCCACGAGACGATCGAAAATGGGGCCAAACAGCCGCCGCAGCGTGGCATCTCCAAACGCTGGGCTGTCATGGGCCACACCCCGCACATCGGCCGATCTGGTGAGACGAACCCTGGCCACTGTGCTGTAAGGCCTGACTCTCCCCGCCAGACTCCGATAGGGCCGGATCACCACCCAAGCCACGGAGACAGCAAACACCATCGTCGAAGCTAAGGCCAGCAACTCCAGCAAGGACAGCTTCATCGCAGCGCCCCCTGGTCATTGCCAACTACCGATCCCCCACCAAACACCCTGACTTCCTGTGCGGGTCTGGCAATCAGTCGCATCAACACCCATCCAAAGCCAGCCCAAATGCCGGCGACTATGACCACAAACCGCCCGGTGCTGCTCCGATAGAACTCTCGATAGGCGGCCGGGACAGTTGCCAGATACACCAGCATCACCCACGGGGCAAGGGCTACAACCACTCCCTCGAGACGCTGCTCAAAGCCGGCAGTGCGAATCTGTTCGGCAGTGAGTTGGTCGGCGGTCATTGTCTCGACGAGGTCCCGCAGCACGACTTTGAGTCCATCGCCACCAAACTGATGAGCGAGGATAAGAACTTCGATGACTTTGTCCGACGATGGATCGGACAATTCCTCTTTGACTATCTCCAAAGCGGGAACGACACCAAACATCTTCGCCTGAGCGGGAAAACGGCCAAACGCCTGCTGCAGTGACGCAGGTCCACGAACAGCTAGCGCCTCTATGGCAGCGGCCAAGGTCGCCCCCGAATTCACATGGGCGAGCACCTCCCGCAATCCATCGGGCCACGCCTTTTGCACGTCCGCCAACCGTTGCACTCGCTGCCGCATAAAGTACGAGTAGGGCAGAAACGCCAAGGCGACTGACGGAATCAGAGCTACCCACCACGTACCGGTGACTGCTCCCAGCACGATGAGACCGGCGATTCCGGAGGCAATAGAGCCTGCCCAAAACTGGCGCGGCGTTAGATCGGACCCAGATTGGATCAGCCACAACTGGCGGGTCGAGATCTGGGGCTTGGACCTCGTTCTCGTCTCCAGATTGGGCGCATTGCCCGTCAGATACCCAACCGCCAGGTAAACAAACGTTGCAGTCAGCACTGCAGCAAGGAGTCTCATAGCTCTGGACTCCAATCCCCATGCAATATCCGCTTCACCGACCCGCCCGCCGGCAACGACCTATCGATTCGTTGCACAAGATCCTGAGGCGGGTAGTTCCCCGTCCATCGCATCGGTTCGCCAAGGTTCGGACGCACAAAGATCGGCTCGGTCGTGAAGTCATCCGATGCAAGTGACGGCGCCACTGCAAGGATCTCCCTTACCTGTCGGCGCAACCCATGGTCGGCGTCCTCATGACGACGCATATCGCGGTCGAGATGGACGACAAAGTCGATTGACCCGGCCAAGACACGCCGCACTATCTGTTCGGTGACGTTCTCTCCAGCCATGATGGCGGCATTCACAATCGCGGCGAGCCCGTCGCGGGCCGAGTTGGAATGGACGGTGCAGGCAAACCCGCATCCGGCGTTGACTGCCCTCGTGAGCTCGAACGCCTCAGCGCCTCTCACCTCACCAACACAGAGCAGATCGACACGTTGCGCCAAACAGACCTTGACCAGATCGCGCAGCGTGAAACGACGGTCGCCCTGCAAGGTGATGGGCGAGGCCTCGTAGTAGCTGGAATGCGGCGGCAACGGGATGTGTAGCTCTCTGACCTCCTCGACGATCCGGATGCATTGATCGTTTGGAACAGCCCGCAACCAGGCGCTCATCATCGTTGTCTTGCCGGCGCCGGTTGCTCCCGAATAGAGAACCGAGGTATTCGCCTGCGCCGTCGCCCATAGAAAGGCGCCGGCAGTATTGCTCAGCGATCCAAGCTTCACCATCGAGCCGAGGGTCTCCTCAGCGACGGTGTACTTGCGCAGCGTGGCCGAAAGACGTGAGGAAACCGGAGGAACAACCGCGGTTAGTCGTGCGGTGCCTCCAAGCACATGGGCTTGTTCTATCGAGTTCGAGCTGTCGAGACGGCGATTAGTGCCGGCCAACAGCCGGTCGATCACTTGTCGCAGCTCCACTTCCGTCGTGGAGACAACGTGGGTCTGGAGCCGTCCGGAATCGTCGATGTACGATATCCGCGGACCCTCGATGAATATTTCTTCGATGTGTGGGTTGTCGAACAGCTCTGTGAGCGGCCCAAAGCCCGCCACAGCCTGCCAGATACGATGCTCCATATCGCCGGGATCGCGCAACGGCTCGTTGATGCCCCTGTGTGCTGTGGCTTGGTACTCCGTGACGATCTCGCCGATCACTTGGCGGACACCGTCCGGATTGACCTCCACATCCATCTTGCGATCCTCGATGCGTTCTGCAGCACGCGAGCGCAGCTTCTCGTAGGCGCTGGATCGTGCCATCATGCGCCCGCCGCCCCAGGCGCACTTGTGGCAGACCGAGCAGCGACCATCGAAACCAGTGGGTCGAGCGCTTTCGTGAATCGACCAAGCGGTGCCACCTCGCCCTGCCATGCTGCCTTGCGGACGCGTTGGTCCTCCGGCAGGAACACTACGGACGCCGAACGAAAGGTCCGACCGATCTCCTCTGTGATTTCGCCTTGTTGATAGAGACTCCGCCCGCAGTGATTCATGACCACATGGACCGGCTCACCACTGATGGCGCGGGCGTCACCGATCCACGACAACACCGCGGTCACCCCGGTCGGAGATGGATCGCCCACAACAACCAACTGATCGGCATCGGCAGCCAGACGCCGCGCTACTGCGAATCGGCCAACCGTCACGCCGAACGGAGATAGGTCTTCCATGTGTCGATTAACGCGAACGATGACGTTGACGTGGGCCCCGGCGAGGACGCCGACAAGGTCGGCGGAATCGTCAACGCCGCATGCTTCCCACTCCCGAGGGCTGGGTAGCCCGGCCAGGACGCCAAACCCGGTTTCATGCGTGAGCACAGCCGCCCCGATGTCACCCGAGAACCTCAGCGACTCGACAGCGGTAAGCACGTTGGGAGACAGCTGCATTCCGAGTCGCTGTGCAATCGATGGTTCCATGGTGTCGAGATCAACTATCACGACCGATGAACCGCGGCGAGCCAGCTGCGCAGCCAACCCAACGCAAACCTCGGTCACGCCGTTGCTCCCGCTCACCACAATGACGGAACGCTGCGAGCCTTCCTCCAGCTGGTCATCGACCTGCCCCATCAGCAGGTCATCGCTGGTCTCCTCGGAGAATGCTGGCTCGTCGGCGACGATCTCGGCGAAATCGCGATCAACCAGCCGCTGTTCAGTAGCGGATCTGATCCTGGCGAGAAACTCCTTGGGTGATGCTTCGGCGTCGATCACCGCATCAACGCCAAAGTCCTGCAACTTGCTGCGGCCGACATCGCCGCGGGTTCCCTCGTAGACACCGATCACAATGCGACGCATCAACTGAACCCGGTCGATCAACCGCTTTGTCAGGTAGCTCGTGGTGTCATCGATGAGCAACACGTCGTAGGACTGTTCAAGTGCCTCTTGACCCGAAAGGACCGTCCCGACTACGCGGATCCCGGCATGGTCTTGTGCATACGACATCAGTTCGGCGACCCACGGTCGCTGCGAAGACCCGACTGCGACCGCCGGTTCACGTTGTTTTGCAGACCGAGACGTCATCCCGATTCGCTTTCGGATTCTGCAGTAGCGACCGCCGTCGCCGAATCCAGATCGGGAAGGGCCGAACCGGTGGAGCGAATGATATGCACCTCGCCCACATCGAGTGCAGACGCAATATGCAACGCCTGCGTCGCATCAACGGCAAGAGTTGGTGCGTAGCCAGATCTCGCACCAAGCGTACTTGCGTCGGCGCTGGGGACTTCGAGGACCTCGACACCGGTTGCGATGTATGTTGCCAGACCGTCGGCCACCAAGACAACGTCAACTGAATCGCCACGCGACAGATGACCAGCAACAGCCTGGGTCTGATCGATAGGCACGCTCATCGCCCGCAATCCGTCACGGTTCTCCAACACCAGCAAATCAGACTCCAAGATGGGGTCGCCCTTGGCAATCGAACGTGTAGCCAGCTGCCCGACGGCGTCATCGAGATCAGTCGCAGCCACAAACCGAGAGGAGAAAAGATCGTCCGCCGGAACAACGGCGGTCTCGAAATGCGACATAGTGAGGGTGGTTCCGGCGCGAATGTGATCGGCTGCCACTGCAACCTCGAGTGTCGCCTCGTTGCCCCGCAGTACTGCCAGGTTGAACAGGAGCGCAAAGAGAGCTGCGGATACCATGACGATATGCCCGAGCTTCAGTCGACTGAGCAGATTCCGCCGCATGCTCGTGTCGTACGATTCGCTCGTTTCCGACCCAACAGAGCGGTCAGCCACGATTCCTCCCTGGTTCCCCAACGCAGGTGGTGATCCTACCAACCATTGGGAATCGTCGCCAGATCGTCCGAAGTCCAATCGCCATCTCAAAACCGTCTACAATACGTCTGTCCATCGTTATACAACGTTAGTAGAGCATACAGATAACAACAAGACGTGACTCATCGTCGGCCACCATCGGAGCAGATCTGGTCTACCGAAGACGCCCCAAGAACACATCGATCGCAGCTCTTGCCGACGCCACATCGGAGTACGCCACTGTCGTCACACCGGCGTTACCCCCGAGCATCGCCGAGAGACGCATGCCCTCGCCTGGGCGGTGCAGACACAGCACGGGGATGCCACGCTCTTGGGCGACGCCGATCTCCCACCCGACTCCAAGGCTGGGGGTGGTTACTTCGGCGACGACGGCGTCACAGCTGGTCAGCCAATCGAGATCACGGGCATAGATCTCATCATCCGACAGATCTTCCTCACCAACGGTCGCCACGTGTTCCGTGAGCACCTCACCGTGACGGGCTAGCTCATCGACGAGTTCCAGGTAGATGGCGGCATCGTCCCTACCACCCCGGATTGAACCCGCAAAGTAGATGCGGAGGCTCAGTACTGCTCCCAATGAACCAGTTCTTCGAGCGGTTTCCGCCCGCCGAACTTCATAGGGCGAGCCGCTTCGGCCGGGTAGCCGAGGGCAACCGCAAACCGACACAACTGCCCGGCGCCGAGACCGAGCAGGGCGGCAGCGTCCTGATCACGATGAAGCGTGATGGGGCAAGATGCAATACCGAGCGCAGCTCCGGCAAGCATGATGTTCTGCGCCACCCGACCCGAATCAAAGCAATAACCCCCAGGTTCCTCAACGATGACGACCGTTGCCGCCGAAGCCCTAATGGGATCGCCGAAGTCGCCGCATCCGGCGACCCTCTCCAATTGCTCCTCGTCCTGGACGACGATGAAGGCCCAGTTCTGCAGATTCTTCGCCGACCCGGTCCAGCGGGCTGCTTCCAGAATGGCATCGAGGTGCTCTTCGGAAAGCGGAATTGGTTGATAGTCGCGGATAGCCTTGAGATCCAGAATTGCCTGGTAGGTGTTGGTCATAGCCCGCACAATACCCGGTCGCTCAAAACCACGTCGTTGCACTAATGTGCAGTGCCAAAGTGCAATATGAATTGCATATTTGGATGAAATTGCCCTAGACGCAGGCGACTAGTGACCCCAAACTGGGCAAAATGTCCATATTCGATTTCAGAGATGTGTTGCGATGTGGTTAGTTGATAAGAACCCGCACCAGAGGGCGAACCTAATCCACGGATGGACTATCAGATGCGTGTGCTGATAATCGAGGACTCGTCGGTGCTGCGCCGACTTATCGAGACCTGTCTCAGAGATTTCAATTGCGAGTTCGAAGCGCAACGTCTCCCCCACAGCCCGCAGCGACTCGGTGGCTTTGACGAGGCAGAACTGGTGATCATCGGTGTCTACCAACCATTCACCATCGGTCTCGACATCATTGAGAGGCTAAAGGCTCGCGCGATGGTGCCCGGGGTCGTCGCCATCACCACCGACACTCGGGAAAAGTCCCTCGAGCAGATCTCCGCAGCCGGAGCAGATGCGGTGGTCAAAATGCCGTTCCGACCAGACGACCTGCGCGAAGCGGTGTTGACCGCTCTCAACAACGGCCCACTGCCTTCAGTCGAGTAGCCACGAGTCCGGCGCAGCCGAACTCGCAAGCTGCGCAAAGCGCAGCCCACTGCCTTCAGTCGAGTAGGGCTGCGCATGGTTTCGGCAATTTGCGATGGTGTGAAACAATGGAACCCGTTCCAACGCTGATCGGACCTTGATGACTGCGCAATCTACGAGCCGCCAAGCCAGTTTCCTCGAGAGGCTGCTGTTTGGCACCACGATCGACAAGGTCCCCACCCTGATCCCCGGCGTCGTGCTGGCTGCCATCGTTGTAGTCGCCTCGGTGACACTTGCGGACCTCATCAACGACGCTCTCGGGTTTGATGGCCTGGTCAGCTTCATCCTCGTCGCCATCGTCCTCGGAATGCTGATCCGCAACACAATCGGCCTCGACGATCGATTCGCCCCCGGAGTGCAGTACTCGCTCAAGAAGCTGTTGCGGCTTGGCATCATCCTTCTCGGCATACGACTCAGCATCCTCGACGTCCTCGAGATCGGTGGCTTTGGGATCCCGATCGTCGCCGGAGCTGTCATAACCGGGCTTGTTGTCACCATCGCCGCCAGTCGCCGCCTCGGTCTGTCAGACCGCCTGGGTGCGTTGATCGCCATCGGCACCGGCATCTGTGGTGCAACCGCAATCGTCGCAGCCGCCCCCGGTCTCAAGGCCAAAGAGGAAGAGGTCGCATATGCGGTGGCCAACATCACTATCTTTGGCATCGCCGCCATGGTCTTGTACCCGTTCCTCGGCAACCTCATCTTCAGCGGCGACATCATCAACACCGGCCTGTTCCTCGGCACGTCGATCCACGAGACGGCCCAGGTTGCCGGCGCCGGCCTCATCTACGACCAGTCGTTCGACATCACCGCTACCCCCAGCGTCGCCGACATTGCCATCGTCGCGAAGCTGGTGCGCAATGTGATGATGGTGGTGGTCATCCCCGGCATCACCTACTTGTACGCCAAGAACATGCGCGAAGAAGGCGAAGAGGCAGGAGTAGGCACCCGAGTCATCGACATGATCCCGGTGTTCATCGTTGGGTTCCTCATCATGGCGATTGTCCGCTCCATCGGGGACGCCAGCGTCGACGGTGGAAACCTCGCCTTTGGTCTCTGGGGCGAAGACAGCTGGGGCGATCTCACCCACGGCATCCGCACTTGGGCCGAATACACCCTTGGTGCAGCGATGGCGGCGGTGGGGCTGGGCACCTCCATCAAGCAACTCCGCGGCCTCGGTTACAA
>RCND010001050.1_pt1 | contig 15614 bp, 11 predicted proteins | sample 2041351 | NCBI WGS metagenome assembly RCND01 (sample SAMN09708230, study PRJNA481090) | Marine sediment metagenome, whole genome shotgun sequencing project. | biome: marine sediment; feature: ocean; material: sediment; isolation source: Sewage treatment plant 12B marine sediment (STP12B) ...
GTAACCGCCGAATGAAAAACTCCAGCCCAGAACCAGGCCCATTCCAAGCGCCACAACCGGCCACATCCACAATTTGCGGTCCGGCACGATGTGGAGTAGCGCAAAGACTACCGCCGCCGGCAGCAAACCAACCAGTGGCTGGAGAAAGGCCCGTATGAAAGCCTCCTCCGCCAATCCGGAAAAGACCGCCACCGCCAGCGCGTCGGTCCAGGTCCAGTCCTGGACCATTCGCTGCTGCCAGTTTTCGAGATCCGCCAGCGGCCCGACACCTCGAACCAACCACAGGAGAGCAAAACACGCCGCACCGATGCCGATGCCGACCAGGATGGACTCGAGGAGCCCTCTCCTGGGAGCCAACCCTGCGAAGACCCCGGTCTCCCGGAATGACAAGGCAACGATCGCCGCCAAAGCGATCACGCCCTCCTGGTGGATGATCATGACCGCAGGGATTTTGCCGGCCGTAACGGGCTTCATTTCGCCCATTACCACCGCCGCCGCTGGGTGTCAGCTTTCCTCGGTGGGATCGTCATTGCCTTTTTCGGCAGCCGTTTCGACCTCGGCGTTGGACTCGGCATCGACCTCGGCATCGAGGTCCAGGTCTTCACTTTCGTCGATCGCTTCCGCTTTCGCCACCGATACGACCCGGTCCCCCTCTTTGAGGCGAATAACCCGGACCCCGAGGGTGGCACGACCAATGCGGCGAATCTCGGAGGCGCTCGTGCGGATCAGCATTCCGCCCTCGGTGACAAGCATGATCTCGTCGTCCTCGTGAATCTGCCTGATGGCGGCCACGACGCCATTCTTTTCGGTCAGCTTGATCAAACGCAGGCCATAACCGCCACGTTTCTGCACCCGGAATTCGCTGATCGCGGTCCGTTTGCCATAGCCGAGATCGGTCACCACCAGGATGTCTTTGTCTTCGGTGGGGTCGAAGATCGCGACCTCCTCGACGAAATCGCCGTCTCGAAGATTGATTCCGCGCACCCCGGCGGAGACCCGGCCCATCGACCGGACATTCGTTTCATCGAAACGGATGCCCATGCCCCGGTGGGTGCCCATGAAGACCTGGCTGAGACCGTCTGTGAGTCCAACCGACAAGAGATTGTCGTCCTCGTTGATGACCACCGCACGCAAGCCATTGGCCCGGATGTTTGCGTAGGCACGCAGCGGCGTCCGCTTGACCCGGCCGAGGCGGGTTGCAAAGAACAGGAACGAATCTTCATGCTCGCTGAAGTCACGAATCGGCAACAGTGTGCGAATCTGTTCTCCCGGTGCCAACTGCAGGAGGTTCACCAGCGCCCTTCCGCGGGCCGTTGGTCCAACGTCGGGCAACTCGTGAACCTTGCGGGCAAAGACCCTTCCGGTCGAAGTGAAGAAGAGCATCGTGGCGTGGGTCGTCGCGACAAAAAGCTTCCAGACCTCGTCCTCGTCCTTGGTCGCCATCCCGCGCCGGCCGCGCCCTCCGCGTCGCTGTGCGCGATAGGTGGAGGCCGCGGATCGCTTGACGTAGCCCTCTCGGGAAACGGTGATGACCATTTCCTCCTCGGCTATCAAATCTTCGATCGAGATCTCGCTCGGATCTCCGATGATCTCGGAGCGCCGGGCATCGCCGTATTTTTCCTTCACTCCGGCAAGTTCCTCTACGATGATTTTCGCAACCATCTCCTCGGACTGCAACACCTCTTCGAGGTGGGCGATGAGGCGCTTCACCTCCTCGTGTTCTTCGACTATTTTGTCGCGCTCGAGGCCGGTCAGACGCTGGAGACGCATGTCGAGGATGGCCTGAGCCTGGACCTTCGAAAGCCCGAATTCGGCCATCAGGCCATTTCTCGCGGCCTCGGGATCAGCGGCCCCGCGGATCAGGGCGATCACCGCATCGAGATTATCGAGTGCGATGACCAGGCCTTCGAGAATATGGGCGCGCTCTTTCGCCCGGGCGAGCTCGTAATTCGTCCGGCGGATCACCACCTCGCGTCGGTGATCGAGGAAGTGCTGCAGGAGTTCCTTGAGGTTAAAGACCTTTGGTTGGTTATTGAGAACCCCGAGGAGAATTACGCCGAAGGTCGTTCGCATCTGCGTCAGTTTGTAGAGGTTGTTCTGGACGACCTCGGGCACCGCATCCCGTTTGAGCTCGATGACGACGCGAATCCCCTCGCGGTCCGATTCATCGCGGAGATCGGCAATTCCCTCGAGCCGTTTGTTCTGGACGAGCGTCGCGATCTGCTCGACGAGCCGCGCCTTGTTGACCTGGTACGGCAACTCGTTGACGATGATCGCCGCCCGCTTGCCCTTTTCGGCCTCGCGGATTCGGGTCCTTGCCTGCATGCGGACAATGCCCCGCCCGGTGGTGAAGGCATCGTGAATTCCCTTGCGGCCGAGAATGAAGCCCGCCGTCGGAAAGTCCGGGCCGGGCACGAAGTCCATCAAATCTGCTACTGAGAGCTCGGGGTCGCTGATCAGGGCGATGCTGGCATCGATGATCTCACCGAGGTTGTGGGGCGGAATGTTGGTCGCCATGCCGACCGCAATGCCCGAGGAACCGTTGACCAGAAGATTTGGATAGGTCGCCGGTAGGACTGTCGGCTCCTGGAGGCTGCCGTCGTAATTGGGGGCCCAATCAACGGTCTCTTTTCCGATGTCGTCTCCGAGCAATTCGCCGGAGAGCCGCGTCAGACGAACCTCGGTGTAACGCATGGCCGCGGCCGAATCGCCGTCGATAGACCCGAAGTTCCCCTGGCCGTCGACCAGCGTGTAGCGCATCGAAAAGTCCTGCGCCATGCGAACCGCGGTGTCATAGATCGCCTGATCACCGTGAGGGTGGTATTTACCCATCACATCACCGACGATGCGGGCGGATTTTTTGTAGGCTCGTGAGGCGGTGTTGCCCGCCTCCCACATCCCGTAGAGGATGCGGCGATGAACCGGCTTGAGCCCATCGCGAACGTCCGGCAGGGCGCGCCCGATGATCACCGACATCGCGTAATCGAGATAGGAGCTCTTGAGCTCCTCCTCGATTGTGATCGGTATCCGGTCAGTGCGTTGGGAAGAGGATTGATCGCTCATCTAGATATCCAGGTTCCGCGCCTCGAGGGCGTTGGTTTCGATGAAGTTGCGTCGAGGCTCTACTTGGTCACCCATCAGAATCGTAAACAGCTCGTCCGCCCGGGCCGGGTCCTCGACCGTCACCTGGAGCAGGCGCCGGCCCTCGGGATTCATGGTCGTGTCCCAGAGTTGCCGCGGGTTCATTTCGCCCAGACCCTTGTAGCGAGAGATATTGAGTCCTTTTTTGGCGATCTCATAGACCCGGCTCACGAGATTGGGGAGATTCGAAAGCGTCTCGCGTTCTCCATTGCGATCGAGGTGGAACGGGCCGACCCGAAGCGCCTCGACTTGCCCGGCCTGTTGTTTGGCCCTCCGGTAATAGCCGCTCGAGCCCCGGAGATCGGCAAGGCGGACCTGTTGCCCCCGCCCATTGACACCGACCTGGCAATAGACCTCCGGGACGCCGTGCTCTTCGTCGAGTTCGACCCGTGAATCCTCATATCCGAGTTCCGCCAATTCGCTGGCAAGAGCTTCGGAAAACTCGGCCTCGGTCATCTCCTCAGTTCTCTTCGCTTCGGCATCGAGGGTCGCGAGCACCAGCTCCTGCGGCCAACCGCGGCGCTCGAGGTTTTCGAGGCTTTCATTCCAGTCCTCGGCGGCGAGGATGGCTCGACGCAGCTCTCGGCCTTCCAGCTCTCGACCGGTAGTCCCGATCACGAGGCGAAATTCATCTTCGACGCGATCGAGGAGAAAACGAGAGAGGTCGGCATCGTCGCGCAGATAGACGTCTTTTTTCTTATGGCTGACTTTGTACAGTGGGGGTTGGGCGATGTAGAGATTTCCGCGGTCCACCAACTCCTTCATCTGACGATAGAAGAAGGTCAGAAGAAGAGTCCGAATGTGAGAGCCGTCGACATCGGCATCGGTCATGATGATGATCTTGTGATAACGAACCTTGAGGGGATCGAACTCGTCCTTGCCGATCCCTGTGCCGAGGCACTGGATCAGGGCGCGGATTTCCTCCGACGACAGCATCCGGTCAAACCGGGCTTTCTCGACGTTGAGAATTTTTCCGCGCAAGGGAAGGATGGCTTGGAACCGACGATTTCGCCCCTGTTTAGCCGAGCCGCCCGCCGAATCTCCCTCGACGATGAAGAGCTCGCTGAGCTCGGGATCACGCTCGGAGCAGTCCGCCAGTTTCCCGGGAAGCGCCGAACTTTCGAGAGCGCTCTTCCGACGGGTGAGTTCACGCGCCTTGCGGGCTGCCTGGCGCGCGCGGGCGGCGTCGAGACATTTTCCGATGATCCCCTTCGCCACGGCCGGGTTTTCTTCAAAGAAGGTCGCGAGACGTTCGTTGATCACCGACTCCACCCAACCCCGAACATCCGATGACACCAACTTGTCTTTGGTCTGGCTTGAAAACCGGGGCTCTTGAACGCGCACGGAGACGATCGCAGTCAGGCCTTCGCGAACATCCTCGCCGGAAAAGTTTTCCTTCTGACCCTTGAGGAGGTTCTGCGCCTGGGCATAGGTGTTGATGGTCCTGGTCAGCGCAGCGCGAAAACCGGAGAGGTGCGTTCCTCCGTCCCGGTTGAAAACGGTGTTGGTGAAGGCCAGAACATTTTCGTTGTAGCCGTCGTGCCACTGCAGAGCGACCTCGACTTCTTCTCCGTCGTCATTGGCGTCGCGCAGATAGACCGGGTCGTCGTGGAGCTCCGATTTGGATCGGTTGAGATAGCGGGCAAACTCCGTGAGGCCCCCATCGAAACGAAAAAGTTCCTCGCGCTCAGTGCTCTCGTCGAGAAAAGCGATCTCGAGGCCGGAATTCAGAAAAGCCAATTCCCGCAGATGGCGCACTAGGAGGTCCGGGTGGTATTCGAGAACGGAAAATATTTCGGGGTCCGGTTTGAAGCTGACGATCGTTCCGGTCTTCTTGGTCGTGCCGACTGCTTTGAGCGCCTCTTCGGGCACCCCTCTGTGATAGGTCTGCTCCCACACCTTGCCGTCGCGGTGGATCTCCAACAGGAGTGTTTCCGCAAGGAAATTGACGACGCTCACTCCGACGCCGTGGAGGCCTCCCGAAACCTTGTAGGAGTTCGAATCGAATTTTCCGCCGGCGTGGAGCTCGGTCATAATGACTTCGGCCGCCGATCGGCCGGATTCAATATGGGTGTCCACAGGGATGCCGCGCCCGTCGTCGGTGACGGTCACGGTCTGGTCCGCGTGCACCGTCACGGTCACGCGGCTGCAGTGGCCCGCCTGGGCTTCGTCGATGGCGTTATCGACGACCTCCCACACCATGTGATGGAGTCCGGAAATGTCATCGACGTCGCCAATGTACATCCCGGGACGTTTGCGCACCGCCTCCTTGCCCTTGAGGACTTTGATGTCTTCGGCGGTGTAGTTGTCACTCATTGGATTTCGCCTCCTGACGCAAGTTGCTCCCGTCGACGAGCCAGATCTTGCGGCTGCCTGGGCCAGTTGCCGCTGTTATCTCCTCGCTCGTGCTGGAGAGGAATAGCTGCCTGTTGTTTCCGAGATAATCAACCAACCGAGTCAGCGCCGCAGCGTCCAACTCGGCATCCACATCGTCGACGACCACCGGAAAGAGTTCCTGCCGCTCCTTTTCAACCTGGGCGAGGGTGGCCAGCTTGAGGGCCGCAGCCACAACTTTGATCTGTCCCGTACTCAGTACGTGTCGTATGCCCCGCCCGTCGGTCCGTAGGCTCAGATCGTGGCGGTGCGGACCGTCGACGGTGAACCTCATCAAACGGTCCCGTGTCCGGGTCTCATTATACCTCTGAAGGTACGATTCTTCCACCTTTTTCGCGTCCATCGATCCGGTGATCCACGACTCTTTTCGATACTCGACTGCAACCGAGAAACCGTCCTCTCCGGTCAGAGTCGAGAGTGCTTCCTGGAAGCGGCTATCAAGCGTTTGCCCCCCCCGCGATCGAGTGGTGACGACCCGTGCGGCGGCGGCCGCGAGGGCGGCTTCCCAGGACTCGAGTTCGACGTCGTTGTCCTCCGCCCTCAGAGCGGCATTGCGCTGCCGGAGAACCCGCCGATAAGCGCGGAGGTCGCCGAGGTGGGAGGGGCCGAGAAGGAAAAGAAACCGATCGAGGAGAGCTCGTCGGCCGGCAGGTTCGCCGCTGATCAGTTCCCGATCCGACCCTGTTATCGCGAAAACCGGAAAAATCTGCAGATAGTGTTCAACATCGACTTCGGCGCCATCGACGAAAAGCCGGCGCCGGACAGGAGGCCCGGTTTCGACTCTCTGTTCCAGGCGTTGAACCTGATCTCCGGATTCGACAACGCCCGAAAGACGAAAATTACTCTCTCCATGGCGTACGACCCGACGAAGATTCTCGGTTCGAAATGATTTGAGGTTTCCGAGGACGGTCAAGGCCTCGAGGAAACTGGTTTTGCCGACTCCATTGGCTCCGAGTACGACGTTAGCGGTCGCATCCAACTCTTCGGCCTGAATTCGGAGATTTCGAAAATTCTCCGCGGTTATTTCTTTTATTTTCAATTAATTACCGTCTTCAGTCGAGTCGCTTGAATGCGGTTGACGAAGCTGCAATACGGTACTTAGTTTGCGGCCCGACCCGTCGTCACAGACGCATCGGCATCAAAACGTATATATATTCTTCAAGTCTCGAATCATCATCGACCGGTACAACCACACACTGAGTATTGCTGTCCCGAAGTTGGAGTTCGACCGTATCGCATTCGAGCACCTGCAGAACATCGATGAGATATGCCGCGTTCAGAGCGATCTCGAGACCCTCTCCCTGGAAGGTTAGATTGAGCGTCTCCTCCGCACTGCCCCGCTCGTAACCGATCGAAGCGAGGGTCAATTCACCGCTCGCGTCAAAACGGAATCTCACGCCCCGAGCCTTCTCGTGTGCCATCAAGCTCACGCGGCGCAGTGAAGCGAGAAGTTCTTTACGGTCGACCCGTGCTCGATTCGGGTTGTCCCGAACAATGACTCGTTCATATTGTGGAAAGCGGAGCTCCACGATTCGGGAGACAAGGGTTCGCTCCCCCATCAGAAAACCGAGATGGTTGTCCCCGGCTGCAATCCGAACCTGTTCGTCACCGAAACGGGAAAATTCAGCCAGGAGTTTCCGCGGAAAAAGCTGCTGTTCGAAAGGCGGTTCACCTGCAGGGGCCTTTGCGCGAACCATGGCTAGCCGGTGGCCATCGGTGGCTGCAATTTCAATCTCACCCGGTATCAGCTTCACCAGAGCGCCGTTGAGCTGAAATTTTGGGTCATCCTTGGTGATCGCAAAGGCGACGCGATCGAGCATCAATTGGAAAAGATCGAGTGGCAGGGCGTAATCACCGGGTTCTGGGACATCCGGAACTGTCGGGTATTCGGAAGGATCGGAGACCGACAGACGAGAGTGAAATCGACCGCAGACGATTTCGACCGAATCGCCATCCTGTCTCAGTGTGAACTCCTCCTCCGGGAGGCTTCGCACGAGATTTTGAAAAACTTTGCTTTCAAGGGCAGCACGCCCGCCACCGAGAACTGTCGCGGGGCACTCGGTGACGATTGTCATATCAAGATCCGTCGCCACCATTCTCAACCTGTTTTCTTCGGCCTCGGTAAGGATGCTCGAAAGAATTGGAATCGTCGTCCTGTGTTCGACGACACCCTGGAGGATCGAGAGTTCCTGGAGCACCAGATTTCGCTGCAGTTTGAGGTCCATCAACTGCCCTTTCTCTACTACGGAGTACTAAATTCAGCCAGAATATAGCATGAATCATCATCGTCGTCGAGGCAGAGGAAATTGCGGACGAATTCAATAAGTCATTTTAATTTATATAATTAGAACTCATTTGAACTGTGAACAATCCTGAGGGAACGCTGTGGAAAACTGTGGAAAAACTCGGATTTTCACAGGAGACCGCAGGCTTTCCACAATGGACTCACAGGTGGCCTGTGGAAATCAACCGAACTGGTCTTGAAATGAGGTTAAGGTCGCATCAAAATCGGGATTCGAGAGGCGCATCTTCTGCACGTTGTCGACGGCATACATCACGGTCGAATGGTGTTTGGAAAAAATCTTCCCGATTTCCGGAAAACTAATTTCGAGGATATTGCGGATGAGAAACATGGCCACCTGACGGGGGAGGGCAATCGAACGGCGATTCGAGCGGCCCTTGAGGTCGGCCACGCGAATGCCATAGTGCTGAGCAACGAACCGAATAATATCGGCCGGAGACGTCTCTCGTTCATCCGGAAGAAGTTCGAACAAGGCCATGCGGACGACATCAACCGAAATCCTGGAATTTTTAAGTTGGGCGTAAGCGATGGTGCGGTTGAGGCAGCCTTCGAGCTCTCGGACGTTATTCTGGACCCTTCGGGAGATGAAGAGGACGACATCCTCGGGGAGTTCGCGCCCGACGGCCCGAGCCTTTTCTCGGAGGATGGCACAGCGCGTCTCGAGGTCGGGCGGCTGAATGTCGGCGATCAGGCCCTGGAGAAAGCGGGAGCGGAGGCGCTCCTCGAGACCAGGGATGTCGGCAGGTCGTGCGTCGGAGGTGAAGACGACTTGTCTGCCCGTCGACTGCAGGGTGTTGAACGTGTGAAAAAACTCCTCCTGAGTCCGTTCCTTTCCGGCTATGAATTGAATATCGTCGAGCAACAAGAGATCAACCCCGCGAAAGGTTTGGCGAAAAGCATCCATTTGTTTGCGGCGAATGCAGTTGATGAGTTCGTTGACGAATTGTTCGGTGGTCATGTAGACCACCTTCAATCGTGATTTCGATTCGCTGAGGCGATTGGCGATTGCGTGGAGTAGATGGGTCTTTCCGAGGCCGGAACCGCCGTAGAGGTAGAGAGGATTATAGGCTTTGCCCGGGCGATCGGCCACCGCCTCGGCGGCCGCGGCGGCAAATTGATTTGAGGTGCCGACAACGAAGCGGTCGAAGGTGAAGGTCGGGTTGAACGGTAGGGTTGATGAACCAGCTATTTTCATTTGTCCAGCGGGTGGACTTGGCTTCGGCGGCGCATCGTTTTCAGCAAGGAGGACCCGAAAATTCGGACCGAAGTGGCTTCTGGCAACGGTTTCGATGTCCCGTAGGAGGTGATCACGAACCCAGTCGACGACGATGAGGTTGTCGGCGGTGAGAGACACGGTATCGCTTCCGGATTCGAGCACCAGGAGGGGCTCGATCCAAGTCGAATATTCTTCGTCGCCCAGCATCTGGCGGAGGTGTGGTAGGAGGTGCTGCCAGTGGTCCATCCGAGTACGCTAGCATAACTCACGGTAACGGTGGCTTGACACACCAGATATCGTGCGATATCGTGACCCGCCCGATATTTGCGGAAGAGAGAAGAACATGAAAAGAACGTTTCAACCGAATAATCGCAAGCGCAAAAAGACCCACGGTTTCCGGGTTCGCATGCGCTCCAAGAGCGGCCGCCATGTCCTCCGCGCTCGCCGCCGTAAGGGCCGCAAGCGGATTGCTGTCTAAACAGCGATTCGGATTCCCTGCATCGAATCGGCTCAAAAGACGAGCCGATTTTCAAAGGCTGTACACTCTGGGAGCGCGGGTGCCTGGACGCTATGTGGTGCTCTTTCTGAAAAAGACCGAGGAAGGCGCGGGTCGCTTCGGCGTCACTGCTTCACGGAAGATCGGCGGCGCTGTGTCACGATCGAAAGCGAAGCGACGCCTGCGTGAGTTATACCGGCTGCACCGCGAGGAGCTTCAACTGTGTGGGGTGGATATCGTGGCCAACGCCAAACGAGGGACAATCTCAGCGTCCTGGCGCGAGCTGGAACGAGACTTTGTCGGTTGTCTCGGGCGATGGAGAGATGGAGCCGCTGATGAGCGAAGGAGCGGTCGAGAAACGCGCCACGGCTGAAGCGCGAGGAAGATAAGAACACATGGAGAAACGGCTGCTTCTGGCTTTTGTCCTATCGGCGGCGATTTTGCTCGCCTGGTCGATCCTCTTCCCTCCACCGCAACCGACTCGGGCGACCCCCGGGCAGGAAGCGATTCAACCGGAAGGAACGACAACGGTTGCCCCCTCGCCGGAGGCCGGTCGTGATCAAACGAACCCACCCGAGGAAATCGTCGAGGAAGTGGCGGCCGCCGAATTACTCTCCGAAGCGGTGGGTTCCACGACACAACAGATCGTTGTGCTTCGAAACGACAAAATCGAGGTGGAGCTCACGAATCAAGGTGCCGCAGTCACCGCCTACCGGCTCAGCCACTACGACGACGACGATGGCCGCCCTCTGGATTTGGTCCAAACCGTTCCGTTGCCCGAGAGGAGCCTGCCGCTGCAGCTGGTCTCTTCCGACGGGCCCGACAACGAGTTGTACGCAGTTGAAGAGATCGTCGATGGCGCGGTTTTCCGCTGGGCCGACGGTCTCGGCAATGCCGTTGAAAAGCGAATCATTCTGACCGCTGAAGGTTCCGCGGAGGGTTACGGCCTCGACGTGGAAATATCCGCCGTCGGACGCCTTTCGGAGGCGGCCGTCAGCATCGGTTCGGGAATGCGGGATCTTGGCGAACGAGAACAGGACAGCCGTCTCGCTCTTTGGGGAGAGGGAATCGTCCTGGCCGACGGTGAAGTTGAACGATTCAAGCGCAAGAAGGTCAAGGAGCCGAGGGTCCTGACACCGTCTTCGGTGACCTATGCGGGTTTCGAAGATGCCTATTTTCTCAACGTTTTGCGCCCACAAGTTGGCATTTCAGAAATCAGGATACAACCGCTCCAATATGCGGTTGGTGAAGACGAAGACAATCAGGTGCTCGAGATTGTGGTGGCACCAAACCGGGGAGAACTTCGCGGTCAACTCCTTGGTGCTCCCAAAGAATACGATCTCCTCCGCGGGATCGGCCACGGGATCGAGGAGACCCTGAATTTTGGGATTTTCACCCCAATCTCCGTTTTCTTTTTAAAGGCGCTGCGGTGGATCTATGGGCATGTCGGCAATTACGGCATCGCCATCATTCTTCTCACCTTCGGCATTCGGATTCTCCTTTTCCCCTTGATGCATACCTCGACAGTTTCAATGCGCAAGATGGCGAAGGTGCAGCCCAAGGTCAAAGAGATCCAGGCGAAATATAAAAAGAAGAAGACCGATCAGCAGGCGCGGGCGAAGATGAACCAGGAGATGATGGCCCTTTACAAGGTAGAAGGCGTCAATCCTATGGCGGGCTGTTTACCGCTTCTGGTTCAACTGCCGTTGTTGTGGGCCCTCTATCAGCTTTTCCTCAAGGCGATCGAGCTGCGGCATGCTCCGTTCATGCTGTGGATTACGGACCTTTCGGCCAAGGACCCTCTTTACGTGACTCCGATATTGATGACCGCAACGATGTGGTTGCAGCAGCGTCTCGCTCCTCAGGCGGGCGACCCGCAACAACAGCGACTCATGCGGATGATGCCGTTGATCTTCGGCATCATGTTTCTCCAGTTTCCTTCGGGTCTGGTGCTCTATTGGTTGGCCAACAACGTGATCACGATTATTCAGCAGGAAATCACCCTGAATATCATTGGTGAACGAAAGCTCGGCGGTCGTTGGAGATCCAGGAAGGACACGAAGAAATGAAGCGGGCGAGGACGTTCAGTGGGGCCACACTCGACGAAGCATTGAGTGCCGCCTGCGATGGGCTTGGTGCGCCGATGGAAGAATTGCACTACTTAGTTATCGACGAAGCGTCGGATGACGGTGTGGAAATCGAAGCCGAGGTGGATCCGGTCGCGGTTCTCGGGCTTTTTCTGGCCGAAACCTTCCGTGCCGGAGACCTCGAAATTACGGCCCGCCTCGACCTCCAGCCAGAAGCGCTCGAGGGTGAGTTGGAGGGTTCTGATCTTCGTTTTCTGACGGCGTCGGGAGGCCGAGGCCTCGATGCCTTGCAGTATCTCTGTAACCGGATTTTGAACCGGCGGGTTTCAGAGAGGCTTCCGATTCACCTCGACAGCGACGGATTCAAAGAACGAAGAGCACTCAAGCTCCAGGACCAGGCCGAGGCGGCGGCGGACGATGCTTTGCGCCGCGGCGTGCCGGTGACTCTGGGTCCATTAACACCAGCCGCCCGACGGGAAATCCACATGGCTCTCGCGGATGATCCGGGCGTGGAAACGGACTCCGATGGCGAAGGCTTCCTCAAGAGAGTTGTCATCCGCCCTCTCCGGCGGCGCTGACACCATCGTCGCCCGCGCCACGGCGACCGGCCGTGGGGCGTTGGCGGTCATTCGCGTCAGTGGGCCGGCGGCGGCACCGGTGGCCGCCAGGGTGTGTCCCGGCATTGATTTTAAAAAGGGCTGGAAGACGGTTCTTTCGCCGATTCACGATGTTGACGGAGCGGTGGTTGAGCGGGCGATCTCGGTTGCCTATCCCGGTCCCCGGTCTTATACCGGCGAGGATCTCTTCGAAGTCACGGTGCACGGTTCTCCGGTACTTGTCGAGACTGTAATTGCGGCGTGTCTGGCCGCGGGTGCTCGGCGGGCCGAGCCGGGGGAATTCACCCGGCGAGCTGTGGCCAACGGGAAGCTCGACCTCGTGCAGGCCGAGGCTATTTCCGATCTCGTGGCGGCGGAAACTGCGACTCAGCTTCGCAACGCCCGGCTTCAGGTGGAAGGCGTCCTTTCGGCCGAGTTTCGGAGTCTGCGCGACGAACTCATAGGCCTATTGGGTTTGCTCGAGGCATCTCTTGATTTTGAGGGTCAGGCGGTCGAGGTGCCAGAGACTGAGATTAAGGAACAACAAGACAGGTGTCTGCGACGGATCAAGCAACTGCTCGAGACCGCAGCCGCCGGCGAAAAGATCCGCGACGGCCTTCGGGTGGTGATCCTGGGCTCACCAAACACAGGTAAGTCTACCCTTTTCAATTATTTATGTGGGGTCGAGCGAGCGATCGTCTCGCCAAAACCGGGGACAACTCGTGATGTCCTGGAAGCGGAACTCGAAATCGGCGGCGTTCGCCTGGTTGTGCAGGATACGGCGGGTTTGCGCGAGAGTGGTGACCTGGTGGAAGTCGAAGGACACCGGAGAGCCCTGGGTGCTGCTGCTGCTGCCGATCTCCTCGTGGTGATGTGGGCCCTCGACGATTCGGGAGGATTGGCGCCGCCCACTCCCCCGGAGGGGTTGCCGGTGATCAGCGTCCGCTCGAAGGCCGATAAGGCGCCCGGCCACCAGGCCGAAGAGGGTTGGTTGCGGGTCTCGTGTGCCAGTGGAGAGGGACTGGATGCCCTGCGACGGAAGATCAGCGCAGTCGCGACAGCCGGGGTTGTGGATCTCGGGGGTGCCGTGGCCATCGCAGGTCGTCACCGCGCGGCGCTGGCGGTGGCACTCGACGAGATCTCGAGCGTTGCCGCCGGGCAGCCGGCAGAACTCGCTGCCGAGAATATGCGACGTGCCGTTGCGGCCGTCGAGGGGTTGATTGGCGGCGTGAGCGACGAAGAAGTCCTCGACGAGGTCTTCGGCGCCTTCTGTATTGGTAAGTAGGGCTGATGAACGTCGATGTTGTCGTGGTGGGGGCGGGCCATGCGGGATGCGAGGCGGCGGCCGCGGCAGCCAGAATGGGAGCGACGGTTGCCCTGATCACGCTCGACCGAAGGACGATAGGACAAATGCCGTGCAATCCAGCGATCGGAGGCATCGGCAAGGGCCATCTCGTTGCAGAAATCGACGCCCTCGGCGGGCTCCAGGGGTGGGCGGCGGACCGTGCGGGAATTCAGTTCAAGACCTTGAATCTTTCACGAGGCCCGGCCGTTTGGGGACCACGGGCACAGTGTGACAAAACAGCCTACGCCCGCCATCTTCGGCGTGTCGTGGAGCGCCTCAACGGCGTGACCACGATCGAAGCCGAGGTTACAGGGCTTGAAGTCGAAAAGGGGCGGGTGCGCGGGGTTCGCCTGAAGGGTGGGGCCCTTGTAGGGGCGGGTGCCGTTATTTTAACAACGGGAACCTTCCTTGGTGGCATGCTGCAAACCGGTGAGGATCGCCGGCCCGGGGGCCGCCATGGAGAACGACCGAGCACCGGCCTCGGTGAGGCGTTGACCCGGCTCGGTCTCGAGTTGCGGCGGTTCAAGACCGGCACCCCGCCGCGGCTCGAGAGATCCAGCCTCGCCCTCGACCGGCTGGCAATACAAGAAGGAGACGACGAACCAAGGCCTTTTTCGTGGCGAACCCGGGCGGTTGTCAACAGGGCGGTGTGCTGGGTCAGCCGAACCCCAACAGAGGTTCAGGAGATCATCCGTGAAAACCTGGACCGTTCGCCGCTTTTTTCTGGTGCCATTGAAGGCGTCGGCCCGCGGTATTGTCCGTCCATCGAAGACAAGGTCGTGCGGTTTCCCCATCACGACCGGCATACGATCTTCCTCGAACCCGAAGAGCTTGATGGGAAAAGCATTTACGTGAACGGGCTCTCCACCAGCCTGCCCGCCGATGTCCAGGAGGCCGTGGTCCACGCCGTGCCCGGCCTCGAGCGAGCGGCGTTTCTCCGCTATGGATATGCGGTGGAATATGACGTGGTGGCGCCGCAACAGGTGGCCCCTCATCTCGAGGCCCGAGATGTTCCGGGTCTCTATCTCGCAGGACAGTTGGTGGGGACGTCGGGATATGAAGAGGCGGCCGCGTTGGGTCTCATGGCGGGGATCAACGCCGTTCGCGGCCTGCGGGACGAGGATCCCTTCCTTCCCCGTCGCGACCAGGCATACCTTGGGGTGTTGCTCGACGATATTTGTGGGCGGGACCACAGGGAGCCCTATCGGATGTTCACATCGAGGGCGGAGCACCGGTTGCTCCTCGGTGTGGATTCGGCGCGAGAGCGATTGATGGCTGAAGGTCGGAAGATCGGGCTCATTCCCTCCCACGCGTTTCACGTGGAACATGAACGCTGGGAGAGTCGCCGCCGGGCTCGGGTGTATTTGTGCGAAACCCCGGTTTACCCCAACAAAAAGACCCGGGACGACGTGCGCGAGACAACGGGCGTCGAATTTTCAACCCCCACGACCTGGGCAAAAATCCTATGCCGGCAGGATGTCGATACCGCGGCAGTCGCAGCCGTACTTCCCGAACTCGCCGCACTCGAGGAGCCGGACCGGCAGATTGTTGTCGGCCTGCTTCGATACGAGGGCTATCTGGTGCGCCAGGAGCGCGAGGTGGAGAGACTCGACCGGCTCCGGGAAATCGCCATTCCTGCCGCATTCAACCCCGCAGAAACGCCAGGGCTGTCGCGGGAGGTTGTGGAGACGCTGGAGCGGGAACGACCACGAACCCTGGCGGACGCCGAGAGATTGCCGGGAATGACGCCGGCGGCCCTGGCCATCATCGGCGGCCGGATCGCGCACCGGAAACGATGGTAATGGCGGGCCCGCCGACCTTCGAAGTACTCTTGGCCGGCCACGCGGAGGGTGTGGCCCTGGAAAAACTGGCCGCCTATGCGAAGTTGTTGGAGCGGTGGTCTGCGCGCCACAATCTCGTTCGGTATCGAGACCGGCAGGAGTTGGTTGAGCGGCACATCGCCGACGCCCTGGCGGCAGCGCCGCAGTTGGCGGACTCGGGGTCCCTGCTTGATATCGGCAGCGGCGCGGGCCTTCC
>RCND010001052.1_pt1 | contig 15586 bp, 11 predicted proteins | sample 2041351 | NCBI WGS metagenome assembly RCND01 (sample SAMN09708230, study PRJNA481090) | Marine sediment metagenome, whole genome shotgun sequencing project. | biome: marine sediment; feature: ocean; material: sediment; isolation source: Sewage treatment plant 12B marine sediment (STP12B) ...
GTTGCCTCTACGGTAGCGACATCTCTGGACTGCTCCACGACACACATCAAGGACCGATCCCTTACAGGTGAATCACAAACCTCGCACAAATCGGATTCAGCATAATTACCGCATTCCCGACATCGGACTATATGGTCCCGAATTTCTCCAAGGTCTTTTGAAAAGCTGTCAATGTAGCCCCGATCGGTTTCGAGCAGCCAGTACGCAATCCGGGCCGCGCTCTTCTTCCCTATCCCGGGGAGCCGGGAGAAGTTATTAATCAGTCTATCGAGACGCTCCACCTAGAGGCCGCCCAGAATATCAGGAGGAATATTCATTCCTCCTGCCATCTGGGTCATCTCCCGTTGAAGAACCTCACGCATTTTCCTGACGGCGTCGGTGAAAGCAGCACCAACAAGCTCTTCCAGCATCTTCACATCTCTGGGATCCACAGCGATGGGATCAATGGTCATCGAAACAACCTCCATCGTACCGTCCACAGTTACTTTAACCAGATCACCGCCGGAGGAACCGTCGGCTCTGAGCGTTTTCATCTTCTCCTGGGCATCACCCATTTTTGATTGGAGATTCTGGAGGTTTTTCATGATATCCATGGGGTTCATTCTTTTATCCTTTTACTATCTGACCTCGGAAAACCTGGCGGATCAATTCAACTCTGGGAGTTTCCATCTTATCTTCCTTGTTTTCCCGAGGGGCTTCAGTTCTGGTTTCCACAGAAAAAGGATGCAGTCCAGCTGTCTTCCCCGCCTGTCTCAACACTTCCGATTCGTTCTTCACTACCGCCGCTTCATAAGCTGAATCAAAGATAAGAAGAAGATTGTTATCCGTCCATTCCCAACGCCGGGCCTTTTCCAAAGCCGCACCAAAGGAAAGATTGCTGCGCTTCACTTCACTGATCAGAGCACCCTGACGCTCTTCCGGTGTGAGAGTCGGCTCAGGTATCGTCCGTCCGATTTCGACAGGAACTGCACAAGCAGGTTCTCCTGTTTCTTCGGCCGGGGATTGGGAATCTTCCAGCTGTGGAAGTTCAGACGCGACAGTTTCATTGTTCTCCGCTTCTTCCATTTGCGGAGACTGTTTTGATGGAGTGCTTTTTCGAAAAGAAGAAAAGAATCGTTCAGCTTCCTGGTCCTGTGGAACGGAGCTTTGTGCGGCAGAACTCAGTGCTCCGGGAACACTCCCGGATTCAGGAGTTTTTTTTTTGACGAATTCTTCGGTGTCTGCGCCATCTCCAGCAGACCAGCTTCCGTTAACTAATTCGTTACGTAAAGATGAGATTCTATTCAGGATATCCACTGGATCAAGTCTATCGGTCAGACTGCAGAGACGCCCGACAAAAAGTTCAAGTTCATATCGGGGGTTCAGGGAGTAGCGGATGTTTCGGTAGAGCGAAAACGCGTCCTCGGCGGCGGCTTCAAGACGACCGGAATCCCAGGCTTTTCTGGGGCCCTCCGGAAATCTTTCAGGACTCAGCCCGAGAAGGGACTCTTTCTCGATTCCATACGCCATAAGTGTCAGATTTCGCAGGAAATCCGCCAATTCTACAAGAACCTGTTCAACAGCAGTTCCGGAGCTCAGAATTTCATCCAGAATTTCAAGGGCCCGCTTTCGGTTTCCCGCTGAGGCGGCGTCCAACAGCTCCGTTGTCCTTTCCAGCCCGACCAGGCCCATTTTTTCACGTATTCCCGAAAGGGTAATTTTTTCTTCTGAAAAAGATAGTACCTGATCGAAGAGAGTGTAGGCGTCTCTCATCGATCCACCGGCTTCCCGTGCGATCCAGAACAAGGCGTCGTTCTCGAACTCCCGCGCCATTTCCCCGGCTGCCTCTACAAGTTTGTCCCGAATCAGCTCCGGCGAAAATAAACGGAAACGAAACTGTTGGCATCTCGAACGTATCGTTGCGGGTACTTTGTGTACTTCTGTTGTTGCGAAAATGAAAATGATATACGGCGGCGGTTCTTCAATCGTCTTCAGCAGCGCGTTAAACGCACTGTTGGACAACATATGAACCTCATCGATGATATAAATCTTTTTACGGGAACTCTGAGGGGCGTATAGCACTTCATCTTTTATTTCCCGGACATCGTTGACGCTGGTGTTGGAAGCACCATCAATCTCAATGACGTCAGGAGAGGAGCCCTTGGTAATTTCCACGCAGGACGAGCAGGTGCCGCAGGGTTCAGCAGTAGGACCATGCTCACAATTCAGTGACCGGGCAAGGATACGCGCTGTCGAAGTTTTTCCGGTCCCTCTCGGTCCCGAGAAGAGATAAGCATGAGCGATCTGGTCCGAGGACAAAGCATTGCTCAGTGTCGCAACGACAAAATCCTGGCCGACCATCTCCCCAAGTGTTCTCGGGCGTTTACGTGTAGCTGTTACCTCGAATTCCATGAGGCTCCAGTCTAGCCGGAAAGAGCCTGGCTCTCAAGCTTAAGCACAAGGAAAAGCCTCGACGCCTATGTCTGTTTATCGTTCACACGAAAAAAACCCCCGCTTCCCGGGAGCCTGACGTGCACAAAGATCATTCGCTTACCGCTGCTCCCTTCCGGGTCTGACGGGGTTGGGCGACGATCTCTAACACGGGACCCTCGGATCAACACGGGGGAATAAACGGAGCGGGAGGGATTCGAACCCTCGGTACCCGGTTAGAGTACATACGCTTTCCAAGCGCACACCTTCGGCCTCTCGGTCACCACTCCAGTACTGTACTGTCAGAACTGTTCAGGATTATTGGTCCTTAAAAGTTCTTCGGAGAAACAGGGATTCGAACCCTGGGTACCGGAAACCGGCACAACGGATTTCGAATCCGCCCGATTCAACCACTCTCGCATCTCTCCAGATGTATGCCCTAGAGGACTCGAACCTCCGACCTTTAGGTCCGCAACCTAACGCTCTATCCAGCTGAGCTAAGGGCACATAGCCATGTTTATCCGAAAATCACTTCGCAGATAGACACTTAGTTTGACAAACGGCACATGTCCGCCCGTCCTTCAGAGAGGGAGGGATTCGCCCTTGGAAACTCGACATCGTGTCTCGTTTCTGCGGGCCGCCTCGTTCGCTGCCGCCGAACGTCGTGTTCGGCTATCGGCCTGCGGGCTGGTCGCAAGCTGCGCTTGCTGCTCGCCCATGCATCCTGGCCGCGCTCACTCGGTTCGAATCCCTCCACGGCGGTTAAACGCTGGGGGATTCTTTGCAATCCTTCCAAATCCTTCGGAGAGGGAGGGATTCGAACCCTCGGTACAGTCACCCATACAACTCCTTAGCAGGGAGCCCGATTCAACCGCTCTCGCACCTCTCCAGATGCTGGTGCCATTCTACAAGAAAAGCCTTGTTGAATGTACCATTCTTCCCACCTTCACTCGGCAATGCCCGCAAGATAACACTGCCCTCACGTCAATGGAAATCGGTAATAAATTTATCCTGACTGGTCAGGAGATCCGATAATTTCGAATCCCTCACCTACGGAGGGGGTGGGATTCGAACCCACGGCGAGTTGCCCCGCACTGGTTTTCAAGACCAGCTCCTTCGACCACTCGGACACCCCTCCATTACCGGGTATGAAAATTAGCCGGAACTGGACTCTTTGTCAATCATTGACTCAATGAACCCTTCTCACACAGAAAAATCCCAGGCGTATAGATTTAAGTCCACTACCCCGCTCAAACCGAACTCAATTCCTTCAGAACGAAGTTTCTCCTTCTGGAGATCCGAAGCCATGGAATCCGTGAGTGCGATTCTGCCGCCAGCGGCGACAACACGGTGCCATGGCAGTCCTCGCTTTCTGGTTTGAGTGTGGAGAATTCTGACTACTTGTCGTGCCCCTCGTGGCGATCCTGCCGCAGCAGCAAGGGATCCGTAAGTGACGACCCGTCCGGCTGGAACGCTCATTAAAAGAGAACACACACTTTCGGTAAAGACACCGGCCATTGTGTTAAGTATCAGTCTCCGGAAATCAGCAGTTCGTAAATTCGGTCCAGATCGTCACGGTTGTACCAGGATATTTCCAGCTTCCCCTTAGTCATAGAACCTTTCAAGGTGACTTTCGTACCAAGCGCTTCGATAAATCGCTGTTCCAGATTCCCGATTTCCGGATCGCGGTCCTGAACGGGGTGAGCTTTGGGTGCTTTGGGATTCTCACTGCCTTTATGCCCGCGATTCATCTCCGTCGCCGTGGCTTCCGCATCTCGTACTGAAAGGGATTGCCTGACGATTTTCGAAAATAAAAGTTCCTGATCGGCGGGGTTTGTAACTGCCAGCAGTGCACGGGCATGCCCCGCCGACAATTGTCCGGCCTCTACGGCATCCCGCATATTTTTCGGAAGCTTCAAGAGCCTGAGGCTGTTAGCAACTGTAGATCTTTTCTTACCGACTTTATCGGCGACGTCCTGCTGAGAAAGGTCAAGAGCATCCATTATATGTCGGTAAGCTCTTGCCTCTTCCATGGGGGTAAGATCTTCCCTTTGAACGTTCTCCACCAGAGCAATTTCAAGTTTCTGTTCCGGCGTAAAGTCTCGAATGATGACCGGGACTTCATTTAATTCGGCAATTTCGCTGGCCCGCCATCGGCGTTCACCGGCAACTATCATATAGCTGCCATCAGCCCTGCTTTCTACAAGGATCGGTTGAATAACACCTTGCTGACGGATCGACTCAGCGAGCTCCGCTAATGTCTCAGGATCGAAATGTTCCCGTGGCTGGTCTGGATTGGGGGTGATTTTGTCGAGCGGGAGGGTCTGTACGCCGTTATTGTGTTCCGTTTTTGCTTCCGGAATCGTCAGGCTGATGTCTGCGCCCAGTAGAGCATCCAATCCCTGACCCAGTGCTTTTTTCTTAGACACGTTTTAATACCTCTTCGGTCAATGCAGCGTAACTACGAGCACCGACGCAACCAGGGTCGTACATATTGATTGGCATCCCATGGCTGGGAGCTTCTGAAAGGCGAACGTTTCTGGGTATGACGGTCTTAAAAAGAAGTTCCGGATGGGCTTTAAAAGCAGTCTTTACCTGTTGAATCACTTCCTGGGAAAGTCGGGTTCGTGAATCGTACATTGTGAAAATAATTCCACCGACCGCCAACGTCGGGTTCAGGCTGGTCTGTATTCGTTTAATAGTTTGAAAAAGCATATTCAGAAATCCTTCAAGGGCGAAAAACTCACATTGAAGAGGAACAATGACAGACTTTGCTGCAGCAAATCCATTAATTGTCAGGATTCCAAGTGAAGGAGGGCAATCTATAAGGATATAGTCGTAAAGACTCTGTAACGGCTCAAGGGCACGTTTAAGGTAGCCATCCCGCCCCTCGGCATTGGCCAGTTCTACGGTTGCTCCGGAAAGACGAAGATCCGAGGGGAGAATATCCATGTTTTCCTGAGGAGTGGGAACAATGGCATCGGCCGCTGACACCTTTCCGATAAGTACATCATAGACACCAATCTCGTGTTTCCGTACTCCGACACTGCTGCTGAGATTTCCCTGAGGATCAAAATCCACAAGAAGAACCCGCCGGCCGGCTGCTGCCATGTAAGCACCGATATTAACGGTTGAGGTCGTCTTACCGACCCCTCCCTTTTGGTTCGCAATAACGACCGTTTGACCCATGGAGGGATCATAACACCGCCTGTCCGCTTGACCAACCCGTTTTCGGAGTCTAGGCTCATTCACATGGAAGAACAGGTTAAAATAGCCCTCGAAGATATCAGACCATCACTTCAGGCAGACGGTGGAGACATTGAGTTCGTTTCTGTAGACGATACCGGAAAAGTAATTGTTCGGCTAACCGGAGCATGTGATGGCTGTCCAATGGCCCTCATGACTCTGAAGCAGGGTGTGGAAGCTTATCTGACAAAGAAAGTTCCCGGTGTCACAACCGTCGAACAGGAATAGAAATACCTGAAGATCTCGGTAACCCCATGGTAACGGTTTACCCGGATTCAGCCGATAATGGAAAAAACCGTTGATTTCCGATTAAAATGGTTTACTTATTAAAGGACGGCGAGCCGAATTGTTCTTCGTCGGCGCTAAGGCCTAAACCAGGGGTAGTACATGGGACTCGCTAATCATAAACAAACTAAAAACATTCGTCCGGATAGAAATATCCTGGCTGGAATGCCGAAAATAGAAGTTCACCGCCATCTTGAAGGAACTTATCCGATCGAATCTCTATTCAAAATGGCCATGAAGAACAACCTTGATGTGCCTAAAGAGTTGGATGCATTTAAAAAGGCGTTTCAGTTTCCCAAAGACCATGAGCCTGACTTCCTTTTATTCCTGAGTAAGTTTAAGAAATTCTGGTATAAATCATTGGATGATGTTGCCGGCATTTCCTACGATTCGGTGAAATCTTTTGCAGAAGATGGACTTCATTACATAGAGCTGCGCTTTAATCCGCTTCATTTCACTGAACTGACAGGCCTGGATCCGAAAGACGTTACAAAGACTATTATCGACTCTTCCAACGATGCGGCTTCGGAGATCAACCTTGATATCAGGTTTTTGCTGACTTTCAACCGCAGTGTTCAAACGGCTTCGGAAATGGTTCAAACCTATAAAGAATTGCAGGATGTGGATCTTTCAAAGGTTGTGGGCATTGATCTGGCAGGCGATGAGATAAACTATCCGCCAGAAATGTTTCCGGAATTTTTCGATGTTGTTAAAAAAGATGGACGCTTCGGTATTGATATTCATGCCGGAGAAGTCACTGATTCAAAAAATATGTGGGTATCCATCGATCAGCTTCACGCGGACCGTATCGGTCATGGTGTTGCGGCCCACGCCGACCCGGCCCTGCAAAAGGTCCTTATCGAAAAAAAGATCTTCCTGGCACAGTGTATAACGAGCAATTACCAGACCGGAGCCTGGAAAGACGAAACCAGCCACCCGATGAAAGGTTTGGCGGAAGCCGGAGTTCCGATAACAATCGCATCCGACGATCCCACGATTCAGGATTCTCTGCTTGTTGATGATTACGAAAAGACCGTGACCAATTTCGGCTGGACCGTCGAGGACCTGATCGAATCAAATATCAGGTCCATTGACGGCTGTTTCCTCTCTCCCGGAGAAAAAGCGGCCTTGACTGACTCATATGCGACGGCGGTTGAAGGATTTCGCATTCAGATGGGACTGTAAAGGTCCGAGACTACTATACGGAAATTTAGAGGTTTATAAACAACTTATCCACATCCCCTCATTAACCTATTTTTCTACATAGTAAAGGATTAGCGAAATTTCGCTTTTCAGGGCCCGTTGCTAACTCCTTCCAATGCAAAGAATTAACAGCCAATAGTAAATCCACAATTATTTGCCCTGCACCTGCAGGCTTCGTGTTCTTGTTTCGCTATCTTTTTTCCACAGAATTTCCACAAGCAGATTGTTTCACGTGAAACAACAGCCCAAAAAAACCCCCCAATGTTTCACGTGAAACACTGAGGGGGTATCCGTAGCCTCTATTCCGGGCTAAAAAATTTCCATCCCATCTTCACTGGAATCGGCCACCGGTTCTTCGGTGTTTGTGTCTGGTGTTTCTTCAATTGGTTTCGGTGCGGTTTTATCGCCAGCACCTTCAGCTTCTGCACCTTCAACTTCTACTGTTTCTTCTTCCAGTATTTCTTCTTCTTCTTCGTAAGGCTGCCTTGCAATGCCTATAACCGAATCATCTCCGGTCATGTTCAGTATGCGTACTCCAAATGCTGCCCGCCCCATCCGGGACACTTTGCCTGCAGAAAATCGCAGCGCTTTGCCCTGTGCTGTAATCCCGATACAGCTGTCGTCTTCATTAACCGCTAACGCAGCTACCAGCGCCCCGGTTCTGGCGTTAGAAGTATAGGCCTTTTGTCCGCCGGTTCCCCGTCCGTGGGGTGTAAATTCGTCAAAATTAGCTCTCTTCCCGTATCCTTTTTCCGAAACCAGAAGCATTGTCTCGTCTTCGCGAACAGGGCATACACCGATCAACTCATCACCGCTGGCGAGCCGGATACCACGGACGCCACGGGAATCCCTTCCCATCCGGCGGACACTGGTTTCCGGAAACCTCAGTCCTTTGCCTTTTCTAGTGGAAAGAAAGACATCTTCGTCGCCATTTACCAAAGTAGCCGTTATCAGCCTGTCGCCTTCGTCAAGATTGATTGCAATAATTCCGCGGGTCCTTGCGTTGCGGAAAGCATAGGTTGCGACTCTTTTGACAACACCCTGTAACGTGGCCATAAACAAAGAGGTCTGTTCATCAAACTCGGCCAGGGGAACCATGGCTGTAATATCCTCGTCCTGCTCGAATTCGAATATGGTTCTTAGATGTTTGCCTCTGCTGACCCGGGACCCCTCGGGGATTTCGAATACTTTGATCCAATAGGCTTTGCCTGCCGAGGTAACAAAAAGAATATAGCTATGGGTTGATGCAAGAAAAACGTGTTCTATAAAGTCATCTTCCTTCAAATCGCTGGTTTTTGCGCCCTTCCCGCCCCTGGTCTGTTCCCTGTATTCGCTGGCGGCAATTCTTTTTACAAAACCGCGATTTGAAATAACCACAACCATATCTTCTTCTGCGATAAGATCTGCCATGTTCACCTGAATAACTTCTTCAGGGTTTATCTCTGTTGCTCTTGCTGTTCCAAATTTCTCAGACATCTCCAGGGTTTCTTCTTTTATTACCCCGAGTATTTTGTATTCGTTGGCCAAAAGATCTTCAAGAAAAGCGATCGTAATCCTGATTTCTTCAAGTTCATCAAGAATCTTCTGGGTTTCAAGACTGGTCAGTTTCTGAAGACGCAGATCCAGTATCGCCTGAGCCTGTTTTTCTGAAAAATCAAACCGGGTCATCAAATTAGCTCGGGCCATCGCGACGGTCTGAGATTTCTTTATGATTTCCACAATTTCGTCGATGTTTTCCAGAGCAATTTTCAATCCGATCAGAATGTGTTCTCTGTCTTTTGCCTTGGCCAGATCGAATTCACTTCTTCGTCGGATCACTTCCTGGCGGTGCTTGATAAATTCCTGAAGAAGAACTTTCAGGTTCAGAAGCTGGGGCTTGCCGTTTACGAGAGCAAGATTGTTAATACTGAAATTTACCTGGAGGGACGTGTGTGTAAAGAGATGGTTCAGAACAACCTTGGGGCTGGCGCCGCGCTTGAGTTCAATAACCATGCGCATGCCGTCCCGGTCAGATTCGTCCCTCAGGTCAGAAATGCCATCAATTTTCTTTTCTCTGACCAGGTCCGCAATTCGAATAATCAGGTTGGCTTTATTCACCTGATAGGGAAGTTCGGTAACAATTATTGATTCCCTGTCAGAACTTCTTTCCTCCAAATGGTATCTGGAGCGGATAACGACTCTACCTTTACCGGTATGGGCCGCCAATCTATACCCTGTTCGTCCAAATATTATGCCTGCGGTGGGAAAGTCCGGTCCGGTAACGTATTTAAGCAGGCCTTCTATGTCAATTTCCGGATCGTCTATCAACGCAGCTATCGCGTTAGATACTTCCCGGAGATTATGTGGTGCCATATTGGTGGCCATACCGACGGCTATTCCGCTGGCACCATTTACAAGCAGGTTGGGGATGGCTGCCGGCAGAACGGTTGGTTCTGTCATGGAGTCATCGTAGTTGGGTCCGAAATCTACCGTATTCTTTTTGATGTCCCGGAGCATGACTTCCGCGATTTCGGCGAGCCTGGCTTCGGTATAACGCATGGCTGCTGGAGGATCGCCATCCACCGAACCGAAGTTACCCTGGCCCTGTACCATGGGTACCCGAAGAGAAAAATCCTGGGCAAGTCTTACAAGGGCGTCGTAAATGGACTGATCACCGTGAGGATGAAATTTACCAAGAACATCTCCGACGATACGTCCACATTTTTTGTAAGGGCGGTCGTGCCGGAGGCCCATTTCGCTCATGGAGTAAAGAATTCGCCGGTGTACCGGTTTCAAACCATCTCGAACATCGGGCAAGGCCCGGCTGACAATTACGGACATAGCGTAATTCAGATAGGACTCTTTAACTTCGTCCTCTATGGCAATAGGTATTACCTGACCCTGCTGCTCACTCACAAGTTGCTCCTAACGGGGCGTTTCTTCAAAACGCCGTATCTTCTTTTCATCATATTTTTAGAAATTTCTTATACATCCAGGTTCACAACAGAAAGGGCATTGTCCTCGATGAATTTGCGCCTGGGTGGTACTTCCTCGCCCATAAGCGTCGTAAACATCTCATCTGCCGCAACGAAATCTTCAAGCTTAACCTGTTTGATGCTCCTGGTCTGAGGGTTCATGGTAGTTTCCCAGAGCTGGTCCGGGTTCATTTCACCCAAACCCTTATAGCGCTGTATATTTACTTTCTCGGTTTCACCCCATTCGGCCAGAACCACATCTCTTTCTTTTTCGTCGTAGACGTAGGCTATTCTCTTGCCGATAGACAGCTTGAATAACGGCGGCATGGCCAGATAGACATGTCCGAAATCAAGAAGCGGCTGCATATACCGAAAAAAGAAGGTCAGCAGTAAGGTTCGAATATGAGAGCCATCGACGTCGGCATCCGCCATGATAATAACTTTATGATATCGGAGCTTCTCGACATCGAATTCGTTACCCACAGAAGCACCCAGCGCCTGTATGATAGGCTGCATCTTCTCGTTAGCCAGAACTTTTTCCAGCCTGGTCTTTTCGACATTGAGCATCTTACCCCAGAGAGGAAGAATGGCCTGGAATTTCCGGTCTCGACCCATTTTGGCGCTACCGCCTGCCGAATCTCCCTCAACGATATAAACCTCGCAGTTCGCTGGATCCCGGTCGGCACAATCGGCCAGTTTACCCGGCAGGCCACCGCCTTCGAGAAATCCCTTTCGTCGGGTGAGATCACGAGCTCGTCTTGCAGCTGCTCGGGCTCTGGCCGCTGTTACAGCTTTATCCAGAATTTGATCCACTTCTCGAGGATGTTCTTCAGACCAGGACGAAAGACACTCTCCCACAAGGCTGTCTACAATGCCTCTGACTTCTGAGTTGCCCAGCTTACTTTTAGTCTGACCTTCAAACTGCGGTTCAGGTACCTTGACCGAAATTACACAGGTAAGCCCTTCCCGTACATCGTCCCCTGAGAGAGATTCATCCATTTTTTTGCCTTGTTTGGATTTCTTCAGCAGGTCATTTATCGTTCGGGTCAGGGCTGCCCGGAAGCCGGTTAAATGAGTACCGCCTTCCCGGGTATTGATATTATTTACGAAGCTGAACAGTGTTTCGTTGTAACCATCGTTGTACTGCAAAGACACTTCAACCGTTACATCGTCACGGACGGCCTCAAACCATACCGGTTCTTCATGAAGAGGTGTCTTTCCCTTGTTCAAGTGCTGAACGAAAGACCTCAAACCCCCCTCGAATTTGAAGATACGATTTTTTTCACTCCCCGGGCGTCTATCTGTGAGAGATATTTCAACGCCTTTATTCAGAAACGCAAGCTCACGAAGCCTATTTGAGAGAACATCGTAACTGAAGTCAATTTCATCAAATATAGAGGCATCGGGGAAAAAATGGGTATGGGTGCCGTTGAGATCAGTTTCGCCGTTTACAATTATCGGATTCGTAGGGATGCCTTTTTCGTAACGTTGGAAATGAGTCTTTCCATCACGGTGAACCGTAACCTCACACCAATCGGACAGAGCGTTTACGACCGCTGCACCGACACCGTGGAGGCCGCCTGAAACTTTGTAGGATCCCTTGTCAAACTTACCACCGGCATGCAACCGAGTCATAACGACTTCCAGAGCGCTCACTTTTTCAACCGGATGCTCGGCCACAGGAATCCCGCGTCCGTCGTCAGTAATCCTGATTGATCCGTCAGACTCAATAAAAACTTCGATTTTTTTGCAATAACCGGCCAGGGCCTCATCTATAGAATTGTCGACAATCTCATAAACCAAGTGGTGCAGTCCATCAGGTCCGGTGGTTCCGATATACATACCGGGCCGTTTACGTACCGGCTCAAGACCCTCCAACACCTGAATGTGCTGGGCATCATAACTGTGCATGGTATTTCCTTATATGTCTGAAAAAAGAAGACCACTGACTATACCATTTTTGGAGGCTGAAAGTCTAGTTGAGGCGGTTTCTCCGGGCCCCACGCCCTTGTGGCGGGAGGCTTGCGGATATTATGATCGAATCTTCATCTGTCAATTTTCGTCACGAATTGTTAATCGTTACGACTTATGACATTAATTATATATAATATATATGTTTATATTTTGAGGAACCGCATGGACGGAAGTGACTATAACTTATTCTGGGCCGAAACAGTCCGACAGTTAATGGAAGAGGGGAACCTCTCTGAACAGGAACATGATATGTGGTTCAGGAACATGGAGTACATCAGAGGAGACAGCGGTTCTCTCATACTTGGTGTCCCGTCAAATTTCTATAGAGATCAGGTTAAACAGAGATATCTGAAAATGCTGGAATCCAGACTTTGTGACCTGATCGGTTCATCAATGACGATAGATTTTGAGATCAGGAAAAATAGTAACATCCCCCAGGAAAAAACTGCCGTAAAGCAGACCAATTCCAAAAAACCCCGGGAGGATGCCCCGACAACCAATGAAAATCCATCCCATCAGCCGGAAAGAGAACCTCATCGACAGCTCAGGCAGGATTATGCTTTTGAGGAATTTGTCATCGGTAACAATAATTCATTTGCGGCCAGCGCCGCCCAGGCTATCGCTTCAAATCCAGGCGGCGCTTATAATCCCTTTCTGATTTACGGCGGTGTTGGTCTGGGTAAAACCCATTTGATGCAGTCGATTGGAAATTCCATCCATTATTCAATGGCTGACAAAAAAGTTGTCTATATTACTGCTGAGACTTTTATCAATGAGTTCATTCATTCGATTAAAAGCGAGACACAAAGTCAGTTCAAGAATAAATACCGGAAAGTAGATGTTCTTCTGATTGATGATATTCATGACCTGCAAAACAAAAAGGAAACCCAGGAAGAGCTGTTTCATACCTTTAATGCTCTCTACGACGCCAAAAAACAACTCGTATTCACCTGTGACCGTCCGCCGTCTGAACTTCGAAATTTTGCAGACCGCCTCAAGAGCCGATTCGAACGAGGTTTAAATGTCGATCTCCAGCCTCCGAACTTCGAAACCCGGCATGCCATTCTCAGAAAAAAGCTGGAAACAATAACGACAACGATTCCCGACGAAGTTCTGGAGCTTATTGCCAGGAATGTAACGACCAATATCCGGGATCTTGAGGCATCTCTTACGAAATTAGTGGCTTATGCCGATCTTGTGGCCAAAAATATAACCGTTGAAGTGGCCCAGCAACAACTTAAGGGCTCGTTTACCAGCACGCTCACAGCCAACATAACAATAGACCGGGTTCAGAGAGTTGTTTCTGAATACTTCAATGTTACACCTGCCGACATGAAAGGAAAGAAACGAACCAAGCAGGTCACTTTCCCGCGTCAGGTTGCCATGTTCATCATCAGAGAAATTACAGACTATTCAACAACCGAAATCGGTCTAGAGTTCGGCGGCCGGGATCATACTACGGTGATGCATGCCTGTCAGAGAATTGAAGACAGGATGAAAGGTGACCCGACTCTGGAACCTACAGTAGGTGAACTGATTCGAGCAACCAAAGAAAACGGCTAGCCCAGTGTACCGCAGGACCAAAGGGACGAGGAACACTGGGGTTCTTTAAGTGTACCGCAGGGCAAAAAAACCGAGAAACACTGTGAGTTCAGGCTTCTGCAGTGCAAATAATCATGGTTGTCGGCAAATTATTCAAATTAATTCAAAATAAATTTTTCGAATGATAACATGGGGATAAGTCACTCAAAATTGTGGATTCTCGGTGCATGAATAATAGCCGCTGTGGATAAGTGGTATAAAAGGGCTGTTTTCGGCAATTTCATCCCCAAGTTTTCCCCAGGGATAAATCTTATACTCCAATACAAATAAAGCGGTTATCCCCTTTTCCACAGACCCTACTACTACTACTACTGTTTTAAATTTAGATAATTAGAATTTGTTGGTTCGGTGCATAACTTCAAATATCGCGGTCCAGATGACCCATGAGAACATCGGAACACCTGATAACACTTGTGCCCAAGTGGGCATTCCCCTTATTATCGATTCGTATCGTCGTCAAAATCGGAGGCACGCCATGCGGTTCAGCTGTGACAAGAATGTCATCCTCAAAGAAATCTCAGTTGCTCAGGAAATTATTGCTTCCCGCAATGCTCTTTCTATACTCTCCAATGTGCTTCTGGAAGCAGAAGGAGATGCGCTGACTATAAAGGCGACAGATCTCAAGGTGAGTTTTGAAACACGAATTCCGGTGATTGTTGAAAATCCGGGTAATACAACTGTCTTCTGTGACAAGCTCCTTGGAATTCTGAGAACTCTGCCTGACGGTGAAGTTCGGTTCATTCAGGATGACGGCGATCGTCTTACGATTACAGACGGTAAAAATATCAATTTCCAGCTGCACAGCATTTCAGCTGATAAATTCCCTGAGATTCCAGAAACTGATGAAACAGCATTCTTTGCTCTTCCTCAAAAAGTTTTCATCGATATGGTAGGTCAGACGATATTTGCCATCAGTGATGACGAAACCCGCTATTTTATGAACGGCGTATTTATGGAAAAAGGCGAAGATCGGCTGATAATGGTTGCCACTGACGGTCGGCGTCTGAGTTATATCTCGAACGCGCCTGAGGGTGAAGTTCCTGATTTTGAAGGTATCATCGTTCCTCCCAAGGTTCTTAATCTGGTCAGAAAACTGGCTTCGGGAGAAGGCGAGCTTAAACTGGCTGTCGCAGACAAGACTCTCTTTGCCAAATTTGATAATCAGAAAGTTACCAGTACACTTATCGACGGTCAGTTTCCGAATTATTCACGAGTAATACCGGACAGCCAGGATTATGAAGTTCAGGTCAACAGAAGCGAATTAATTAATGCTCTACGGCGTGTTTCACTTCTGGCCGATCATAAGTCAAAAAGAATTTTTCTTTCGGTTTCCGGAGAAAAGCTCACTTTAAAATCGGATGAGGTAAGTGAAATTGGAATGGCAGAAGAAAGTATCGATTGTCGATATGAAGGGCCTGAATCCGATTTTGCTTTGAATCATGTTTATCTTTCCGACCCTCTGAAAATGATTGAGGATGACGAAGTAAGCATGAAATTCACCGAAACACACAAAGCGATTACTTTGGTTTCAGTGCCGGAATCCAGTTATTTTCACATCGTGATGCCGATGCAAATGGAATAGGTTTTGGGTTTCCAATCAGTTAACTTCCGTGGATTCCGAAATCTGGAAGACAAGGAAGTCAACCTTGGTGCCCATGACGTCTATCTCATTGGTGAAAATGGTCAGGGGAAAACCAATTTTCTCGAAGCTTTATATCTTCTGAGTTACGGATCCTCTTTTCGAACCAGACAGGACCGCGACCTTGTTGCCTGGGATTCCCGGGATATGGCTGTTCATGGAAAATTCGAAACATCAGAAGAACCGGAAGGCCGGCTGTCGGTAACTTTGCAGGATGGGGTCAAATCGATTCGACTTCATGGTAAATCTGTTACAGACCGTAAGGAACTCCTTC
>RCND010001214.1_pt1 | contig 15586 bp, 14 predicted proteins | sample 2041351 | NCBI WGS metagenome assembly RCND01 (sample SAMN09708230, study PRJNA481090) | Marine sediment metagenome, whole genome shotgun sequencing project. | biome: marine sediment; feature: ocean; material: sediment; isolation source: Sewage treatment plant 12B marine sediment (STP12B) ...
CTTATAAAAAATGGCATCATTGAGAAAATAGCAGCCAAGATCAATACGCCCAAGGCAACAAAGGTTGTAGACCTAAAAAACCTACATGTTTCGCCAGGATGGTTTGATAGCAGTGTGAGTTTCGGAGAGCCAGGCTATGAAGAGCGAGAAACCATCTCAAACGGACTTACAACTGCAGCTAAGAGTGGTTTTACTGATGTGGTATTAAATCCAAATACGCACCCGGCTCCAGATAGTAGTTCTGATATTGTTTTTCTTAAGAATGCATCACGGGGTTATGCCACTAATCTTTATCCACTTGGAACTTTGACCGCAAATGCCAAAGGAGTGGATCTTGCGGAATTATACGATATGGGCAATGCCGGAGCAGTTGGGTATTATGATTTTAAATCGCCAATATCGAACTCCAATTTATTGAAAATTGCCCTGCAATATGTTCAAAATTTTGACGGACTCGTTTACTCCCAACCTATGGATATTAAAATCGCCGGGAAAGGAATAGTGAACGAAGGTGCGGTTTCAACAAAGTTAGGGTTAAAAGGAATTCCTGCTCTGGCTGAAGAACTCCAGATAGTTCGTGATCTTTTTATTTTGGAATATACTGGAGGAAAGTTACATATCCCTACAATATCCACATCCAATTCAGTTAAACTTATTGCCGATGCCAAGAAAAAAGGATTGGATGTCAGCTGTAGCGTAGCTATTCATAATTTATACTTTACTGATGAAGTTTTGGAAGAATTTGACACTACTTATAAGGTAATGCCACCTTTACGAACTAAAAAAGACACTAAAGCCCTTATAAAGGGGTTGAATGATGGGATTATTGATTTTGTCACTACAGACCATATTCCATTGAATATAGAGCTTAAGCGCGTAGAATTCGATAATGCGACCTATGGCTCAATCGGATTGGAAAGCGCATTCGGTCTCCTAAATAAAATATTCGATATTGAGAAAACAATCACTTTTTTGACAAAAGGAAAAGAACGTTATAAACTAGAATCGAATAACCTTGTTGAAGGCAACATGGCTTGCTTAACGCTGTTTAATCCTGATGGGGAATATGTCTTTGAAAAGGAAAACATTCTTTCTACCTCAAAAAACAGTATGGTAACGGGCGAAACTTTAAAAGGAAAGGTCTACGGTATTGTAAACAACAATCAGTTAGTTTTAGTATAGTACATAATATTCCAATCGCCATAATTAAAACCCCTATTTAAATGGATTCTGTTAAAGAAGGAAAAACAACTGCTATAGTAGCATATCTTACCATTATTGGGTCATTGATTGCAATTACTATGAACATGGAACCAAAAAATGATTTTGCGCGTTTTCATATACGGCAGGCATTTGGCTTACATTTAATGTTTCATGGTTTTGCCTTGTTTTCTAGTGTATGGTTTAATGAATATGCTCTTTATGGCCTATATCTGTGTTATTTTATTCTTTGGATATATGGATTTCTAGGGGCTTTAAGTGATAAAAAACAAATGGTCCCAGCAATTGGTTCTTATTTTCAAAAATGGTTTACTTTTATTTCATAATATGACTACTGCCCCGCTTTCCCTGACCCACCTTATTAAACCTTCTTCCTTGAAAGAAGGCAAACCTCCCGTCCTGTTTATGTTTCATGGCTATGGCAGTAATGAAGAAGATCTCTTTTCTTTTGCTCCTGAGCTACAGACTGAACTTTGTATAATTTCGGTTAGGGCTCCTTATCCTATGGAACCCTTTGGCCATGCGTGGTATGCTATAAATTTTGATGCTGAAAAAGGAAAATGGAGCGACGACGATCAAGCCATAGACTCACGGGAAAAAATAGTCACATTTATAGATGAAGCCTGTAATACTTACGGATTAGATACTGACCGCATCTCCTTATTGGGCTTTAGTCAGGGTACCATTCTTAGTTATGCTGTAGCACTCTCATATCCAGAAAAAATCAAAAATGTTGTTGCTTTAAGTGGCTATGTAAATAAAAATATTATCATTGAGAATTACATTGAAAAAGACCATCGTAACCTTAGCATCTATGCTTCCCATGGTCAAGTAGATCAAGTAATTCCCGTTGAATGGGCTCAAAAAACTCCGGAAATATTGAAACCTTTGGGCATTGATTATGTATATGAAGAATTCCCAGTAGGTCACGGCGTAGCACCCCAAAATTTTCATTCCTTCAAAAAATGGTTGGAAGGTAGGCTCTAATTGCTTCGTGTATATAAGAGATGATCCATCAAGGTAAAATCTACCCCCATATCATCTTTTAATTCGTATTTAATCAATAATTCGCCCCAGAACTTACCATCGGAAAAGTCTGCCACTATCCACTTATGATTTAGGATTTTTATCTTGTTCAGTTTAAAATCGCTCTCCATACCTTCATAGGGTATCAACGGATTATCACCCTTGGCTTCATTGGTTTCCAATAATTTATCGGATATATAACGATTTGGATCTTCCAATTCCAAATGGTCATAATAAGCCAAGGCATCATCATTGTTCTCCAATGAAAAATATTGCATATCCAATACATTGAGCTGCGAATTTTGAAGCGAATCTTTTAAACCTGCAATACTAGCTTGAAGATTTTGAATTTTAGCATCCTTGTTTTTCTGCATTTTACCATTGCTTACGACCATAAAGAGACAAATCAACGCCGCAAAAACAAATAGATAAAGGAAGATTCTATTTTTCATAAAATTAAAATTATATGTTTATTTGAAGATTGTCAAAGGCTAAATGTACATTTTTTGGTAGTTCTTTTTCTACTTCATCATGAAACCCTAAAAAGTGACTAATGTGTGTTAAATAGGCCTTTTCGGGTTTTACCTTTGCAATGAAATCAAGGGCCTCTTCCAAGTTAAAATGAGAATGGTGTGGTTCTTTTCTTAATGCATTGATTACTAAAATATTAGTGCCTTTTAATTTATCTATTTCTTTATCATCTACAGATTTGACATCAGTCAAATAAGTGAAGTCCTTAATCCGAAATCCAAAGACCTGTAACCTATTATGATACGCATTGATAGGTATTGCCAATTGTCCTCCAATCTCAAAAGGTAAATCATTCTCAATCTGATTTACTTCAACGGCTGGCGCCCCAGGATAGCGATCTTCATCAGCAAAAATATAATCAAAGCGAATTTTCAAAGATTCTACCACCCTTTCATGGGCATAAATCGGGATATCACCTTGTCGAAAAAAGTAAGGTCTTATATCGTCAATTCCTGCTGTATGATCTGCGTGTTCATGGGTAAAGAGTATTCCATCTAATTTGGCCACATTATGGGTAAGCATTTGCTGTCTAAAATCAGGCCCGCAATCAATGACATAATTATAATCATCCCATGATAATAGCACAGATACTCGAAGTCTTTTGTCTTTTGGGTCGTTGCTAAGGCAAACTGGGTGTTTACTCCCAATAACGGGGATTCCCTGCGATGTTCCTGTCCCTAAAAATGTGATTTTCAACCCCTCATCTATTTATTTCAAATTTATAACTAATTTATTTAATAGATTACCCAATCTTATTAACTTTGCTACAAACAAAAACCATTTTATGTCATCAGTTCGAAAGAGGGACACAGCATTTGAAAACATTCCTTCAATCAAGGCTAAAACCTTGAGAATAAACTTGAACCCTGACATTTACGGAACTTTTGCAGAAATTGGTGCAGGTCAGGAAACTGCCAGACATTTTTTTAGGGCTGGTGGGGCCTCTGGAACGATTGCAAAGGCCATGAGTGCCTATGACAAGGATTTCAGTGATGCCATTTACGGTATTGAAGCGGACGGGAGATATGTATCGCAACCAAGGCTCAAAACCATGCTATCCCACGAAATGCGCCTTATGGAAGAGCGCATAACTAGGGACAAACATCCAGATAGACTGTTCTTTTCCTATGCTAATACTGTTGCTACCATTGATTTTTCGAAGAGATATAAAGGTCATGGTTGGATAGGGATTCGGTTTCAATTAGAACCTGACCAAAAAGAATTTGACGAAATCATATTGCACATTCGTTTTAAGCAAAATGAAGCTAGGTTGCAACAGGAAACCTTAGGTATTATAGGAGTTAACCTAATTTATGGTGCTTTTTACAAATACCATAAGCCTAGAAAGTTAATCAAATATCTTTATGACCATATTGACAGTGATACTGTTGAAGTAGACATGGTCAACCTTACAGGACCTAATTTCAAAGGTGTTGACAATAGGTTAATAAGTTTACAATTGATCCGAAATGGAATGACCGATGCGGTTATGTTCGGTCCAGATGGTAATAACCTACTCCCTGCTTCAAAACTTTATAAAAAAAATATTCTAGCCCTAAGAGGTAGTTTTAGGCCAGTTACAAAGGTAAATATGGATATGCTTGAGAAATCATATGAAATCTTTATCCGTGACCAAGCTGTTGATGAGGACAGAACCATCGTTGTTTTTGAAATTACCTTATCTAACCTAAAAGCGGCTGGTGAAATTGATGAACGTGATTTTATGGACAGGGCAGAATTACTTTGCTCTTTGGGCCATACAGTAATGATATCAAACTTCCAAGAATATTATAAGCTGGTTGAATACTTTAACAACTATACCAAAGCGAAAATCGGCCTGACAATGGGTGTAAACAACCTAGTTGATATTTTTGACGAAAAATACTATCGTCATTTGAGTGGTGGTATTTTGGAAGCATTTGGTAAATTGTTCTTTAAAGAACTGCAGGTATATCTATATCCGATGAAGAACGCGGAGACAGGTCAGATAATGACAAGTAACAACGTCAAGGTTCATCCTAGAATGAAAGAGCTCTATAAGTTCTTTAAATATAATGGAAAAGTAATGGACATTATTGATTACGATCCTGAGATTATGCACATTTTTTCTAGAGATGTATTCAAGAAGTTAGTGAATCACGAAAAGGGATGGGAAGATGCTTTGCCTGAAGGTATTGCAGACATCATTAAAGAAAAAAACCTCTTTATTCCAAATATTGAAAAGAAAAGCGAGGAAAAAGTATAATCCTTCTGAATATAAAAAACGTCCTGACAGTACTATCAGGACGTTTTTTATACTTTAAACTGGCTATCAATCGATTAATTGCGCTGCGTGATCTTTGGTCTTCACCTTATCTATCACTTTGACCACAGCACCTTCTTCATTAATAACAAAGGTCTTTCTATGAATCCCATCATACTCGCGACCCATAAACTTTTTAGGGCCCCACACACCAAAAGTATTTATGACTGTGTGGTCTTCATCAGCCAATAATGGAAATGGAAAATTGTATTTATTCCTGAAATTTGTCTGTCTTTTTTCAGAATCCGCACTTACACCTAATAATTCAAAACCTTGGGATTGTAACTCTTTGTAATTGTCCCTTAAATTACAGGCTTCTGCTGTACACCCTGGAGTACTGGCCTTAGGATAGAAAAAAACAATCAGCTTCTTCCCGGCATAGTCAGATAAATTCATAATATTACCATCCTGATCTTTAGAAACAAATCCTGGAACCTTGTCCCCCACTTTCAATGTATTCATAGTCAATTTTTATAAATTTGTAATTCTTAATTATGGCTAAATTAAGCTTAATATGACAAAAAAAGAAAAGGTTGATTTTACCATAAAGACACTTCAGGATATTTATCCATCAATCCCTGTTCCTTTAATCCATAAAGATCCATACACCCTTTTAATCGCGGTGCTTATGTCAGCACAAAGTACTGATGTTCGGGTTAATAAAATAACGCCCTTACTATTTGCGAAAGCCGACAACCCCTATGATATGGTTAAATTAAAAGTGGAAGAAATTCGTGAAATAATCAAACCAGTAGGTCTCTCACCAATGAAGTCAAAAGGTATTCATGGATTATCACAAATATTGATTGAGAAGTATGATGGTCTGGTGCCAAATGATATAGCACTTTTGGAAGAATTTCCGTCTGTGGGGCATAAGACCGCGAGTGTTGTTGTTTCGCAAGCTTTTGGTACGCCAGCTTTTCCCGTAGATACACATATTCATAGGTTAATGTACCGATGGGGGTTCTCAAGCGGTAAAAATGTGGTCCAAACTGAAAAAGATGCCAAACGAATTTTTCCTAAGGAAATATGGAATGACCTTCACTTACAGATCATCTGGTACGGTCGTCAATACTCACCAGCAAGAGCCTGGGATCTTGAGAAAGATATCATTACTAAAACAATAGGCAGAAAGACAGTATTGCATGAGTATAATAAAAATAAAAAGACCCGCTAATCGCGGGTCTTTTTATTAATTTAAGTTTATTTCAAACTCTAAATTGTTTTGATTAAAAAACCACAGTGACTTGGAATAACTAGTCAAAATCTGGATTGTTTCTCTGCAGGCCATGACTGGACTGCTCTTTTTTTGATTCTCAAAGTAAATTTTTTCCATATTGATAATAGTATTGTTATGTTAGAATAACGCAACTAAAATCAAAATATTGTTTTAACTATGTAAGTGCTATGAATTTGTAAGAACTATATTGTTTTTGTCAATGATCTTTCTAAGGTTGATTAGGGCATATCTCATTCTACCTAATGCCGTGTTTATACTTACTCCGGTATTTTCTGAAATTTCCTTGAAGCTCATGTCTTTATAGATGCGCATTAAAAGTACTTCTCTCTGATCATCTGGCAATTCATCAATAAGATATCTTAAGTCTGAATTGATTTGGTCTTTTATAAGTTGTTTTTCGGCATTTAATTTATCATCCCCTATTACAGAAAAAATATTGAAGTCATCATTACCTTCGAACATTGGCATTCTCTTATTCTTTCTGAAGTGGTCTATGATAAGGTTATGGGCAATTCGCATAACCCATGGTAAAAACTTACCCTCTTCACTGTAAGTGCCTTTCTTTAAGGTTTTGATTACTTTGATAAAAGTATCCTGGAAAATATCCTCCGTAATATCCCTGTCCAATACTTTAGAATAAATAAAGCTTGAAATACGTTGGTTATGCCTGTTGATTAAGATTTCCAGGGCTTTTTCCTCTCCACTGATATAATCTCTTACTAGTACTGAATCTTCGATTTGTAGTTCCATACAAATTACATTTTTTTTAAGATTAGGGCTTTGTTTGGTTAAAGCTTAATATTAGTTAGTATTACTTTGAGTTTTAGCACTGTCAATTTTAAAATGTGCTATTCTTTAATTATGACCTAAAACTAGATAAAACAAGGTGTGTGGAAAAAACTATGTTGTCAAACCCTTGGATTTTGATGTGAAACAATCATTTTTGAATTTTTATTACAATATTCTAAGATTATTGTAGTTGCATCCATCTTGTGTATTATTATCCTAAAGTGAGTTGGTATTCAATACAATAGATGGGCAATCGTAAATCATATTTCAGTTTGGGGTATAAAAAAACCCTTACTACATATGTAATAAGGGTTTCAATATTTTTATAGAGCCTTTTTAGTTCATATTACTTTCGAACTTTATACCATTCACTTCAGTAATCTTTAATGATTTGGAATAATTCAACAAAAACTGAATAGTTTCAGGTTTTGCTTTTATGATTTTACACTTGCTTTGATTCTTAACGTAAATTTTTTCCATGTTTTTTTCAGTATTGTTTCATAAAGAAAACGCTACATGGATAAATATAGTAAATACGTTCGACCTATGGCTTTTTAATTCGTCAAAATTATTCATTGCTCGACCTATGGGATGATTAATTGGTCAAAACAATATTATTCTCCTCAATGATCTTTCTAAGATTGATTAATGCATAACGCATACGTCCCAAAGCGGTGTTTATGCTAACCCCAGTATTTTCGGAAATTTCTTTGAAGCTCATATCCTTATATATACGCATTACCAAAACATCTCTTTGGTCTACAGGTAATTCATCTATTAGCAATATCAAATCTTCATCAATTTGATTTTTTATTAGTTGCCGTTCTATATTCAACTTTTCATCGCTTATTACTGAAAAAATATTAAATGAACTGGTACCTTCAAACATGGGCATCCTGCTATTCTTTCTATAATAATCTATAATCAGGTTATGGGCAATTCGCATGACCCAAGGCAAAAACTTACCTTCTTCATTATATCTGCCCCTTTTCAGGGTTCTGATTACTTTAATAAAAGTGTCTTGAAAAATGTCTTCAGTAATTTCACGGTCGCTTACCTTGGAATAAATAAAACTACTAAGTCGTTGGTTATGCCTATTAATTAATGTTTCAAGAGCCCTTTCGTCTCCGTTCATGTAGTTCTGAATAAGTAGGGAATCTGCAATTTGAATCTCCATATCAATTACTTTTTTTGGGTAAAACTAGGGGCCAATTCTTCAGAAAAGGCCTTTTGGGGTATTCACTAATTTTAAAAAAGTAATTGTCTTGCTATAGGCGAGTTAAGATTTTATTGAGTTCAAATATAGACAAAAATATAGGTTATAAAAAAATAGTATTGTGATTATCATGATTTTAGAGGATAAGACCACTTTGTTGGCGATTGCATTTCACATATTGTATCTTTGCAAACCTATATAAGAATATGCCCTCAATATTAGACGTAAACCCTAAGGAAAATATTATCATCAAAGGTGCCAAGTTGCATAATTTGAAAAATATTGATGTTGTTATTCCAAGAAATAAACTGGTTGTGATAACGGGGCTTTCCGGTTCGGGTAAATCTAGTTTGGCATTCGATACTTTGTACGCTGAGGGACAACGACGATATGTTGAAAGCCTATCTTCCTATGCTCGACAATTCTTAGGCAAATTGAACAAGCCCAAAGTAGATTATATAAAAGGTATTGCCCCTGCCATAGCTATTGAGCAAAAAGTAAATTCTACAAATCCTCGGTCGACAGTAGGTACTACCACTGAGATATACGATTATTTAAAATTACTTTATGCCCGCATTGGTCGGACCATTTCTCCAAAATCAGGCGAAGAAGTCAAAAAACATACGGTCACTGATGTTATAAAACATGTTCAGGGTTTCAAAGAAGGTGAAAAATTATTGTTGCTTGCGCCTATTGTCATAAAAGATGATAGAGATCCCATAAAATCACTACAACTTTTTTCTAAGCAAGGATATGCCAGAATCAAACATAATGGTGAGGTTATTCGGATTGATGCCGCACCAAAGGATATTGGTCACAATTTTAACCTGGTCATAGACCGGATCATAACCAAAGAGGACGAAGATTTTTATAATCGATTGGCCAATGCCATTGATTCAGCCTTTTTTGAAGGAAAAGGAGAATGTATCATCGAAGAACTTGCAACTGGTAAGCAAACCGGATTCAATAATAGGTTCGAAAAAGATGGAATATCATTTTTAGAACCCAATGTGCATTTATTCAGCTTTAATAATCCGTATGGTGCTTGTCCTAAATGTGAAGGATATGGTGATGTAATTGGTATTGATGAAGATTTGGTCGTGCCCAATACAGCGCTTTCTGTTTTTGAAAATGCGGTATTTCCTTGGCGAGGCGAAAGTATGGGTTGGTATCGCGATGAATTGGTAAACTCGGCCTACAAATTTGATTTTCCGATTCATAAGCCATGGTTTCAGCTTTCTGAGGAGCAAAAGCAATTGGTTTGGGAAGGTAATTCACATTTTACCGGACTACATAGATTCTTTGGAATGCTAGAAGAGAAAAGCTATAAAATACAAAATAGGGTAATGCTTTCCCGATATCGAGGTAAAACAAAATGTAGTGTTTGTCGTGGTAAACGCTTGCGTAAAGAAACCGATTATGTAAAAGTAGATGGTAAATCAATTTCAGATTTAGTAGAGTTACCCATCAAAAAGTTAGTTACATTCTTTAAAAATCTTTCATTAAATAAATATGATGGGCAAATTGCTAATCGATTATTGAAAGAAATAAATACAAGATTGGGCTTTTTGGAAAAAGTTGGACTTAACTATCTTACCTTAAACAGAAAATCGAACACATTGTCAGGAGGCGAAAGCCAACGCATTAATTTGGCAACTTCTTTGGGTAGTAGCCTTGTGGGTTCCATGTATATATTAGATGAGCCCAGTATTGGATTGCACCCCAAGGATACTGAAAACCTCATAGATGTTTTAAAATCCTTACGCGATTTAGGAAATACAGTTATCGTGGTAGAACACGATGAAGACATAATGATGGCTGCCGATGAAGTTATTGATATAGGTCCGGAAGCTGGAACACATGGCGGTGAAGTGGTGGCACATGGTACTTTAGACGAAATTCTTCAATCTACATCTTTAACAGCTGGTTATTTAAACGGGACTGAAGAAATAGCAATTCCCAAAGAAAGAAGAACTTCAAAAAATTATATTGAGATCAAAGGAGCTCGGGAAAACAATTTAAAAAATATAGACGTTTCTTTCCCTTTGAACATGCTAACGGTGATAACCGGAGTATCAGGTAGTGGTAAAAGTACTTTGGTGAAAAAGTTACTTTACCCAGTAATTCTAAAAGAAGTTGGTGGGTATGGTGAAAAAGCCGGGCAGTTTACTTCATTTGAAGGCATATATGAATCTATAAAGCAGGTGGAATTCGTTGACCAAAACCCCATTGGCAGATCATCGCGTTCTAATCCCGTTACATATATCAAGGCATATGATGATATTCGTGCCTTATTCGCCTCACAGAAATTAAGTAAAATCAGAGCCTACCAACCCAAGCATTTCTCTTTCAATGTTGATGGTGGTCGCTGCGAAAAATGTAAAGGTGAAGGTGAAATAACTGTGGAGATGCAGTTCATGGCCGATGTACATCTTGAATGTGACACTTGTGGTGGAAAGCGATTTAAAAAAGAAGTACTGGAAGTGAAATTTGAAGATGCGAGCATTGATGATATCCTAAACATGACCATTGACGACGCCATTGACTTTTTTGAAAAACATGGGCAATCCAAAATTGTGGGCAAATTAAATCCATTACGTGAGGTGGGTCTTGGTTATGTAACCTTGGGCCAATCATCCTCCACCCTATCTGGTGGGGAGGCACAGCGTATTAAATTGGCTTCATTTTTAGTAAAGGGAACGTCGAAAAACAAAGCCTTGTTCATTTTTGATGAACCAACTACTGGATTACACTTTCACGATATCAAAAAATTATTAAAATCCTTTGACGCGCTCATTGCACGTGGGCACTCCGTTATTGTTATCGAACATAATATTGAGCTTATTAAATGTGCGGACCATATTATTGATCTTGGCCCGGAAGGAGGTGAAAATGGTGGGCAGTTACTTGCTCAGGGTACTCCTGAACAGATTATAAAAAGTAAAACTTCGTTTACCGCAAATTACTTAAGGGAAAAACTCCTAATTAGGAAATAATTGCACGTTGATGGTTTATGGTTTAATACAGTTGGTCTGTTCCTTCAAAATATCCTAAACGATTTAATCCCCTTAATCAAAGGCATGAAAACCTAACCTCACAATTGCAATACTTAGCAATTGGATATTATATATATACTCCTGATTATCAATTATATAACATGATGCAAAAATTTGTGGCACGCTGTTTGGTATATACTAATCGAATGTGAATAGTTGCATTCGGGAATTTAAAACCTTATATCATGAGAAATTTAGTACTCCTTTTTACAGCCCTCATTTTAGGTACCACAGGTATCATGGCTAGTACAGTTGAAGATAAGGTTGCAATACGCAATGCTTATAAATACAATAACTCATTCATTTTTGTTGAGAATGGCATTACGTTTTCAGTTTATCCCGATGGAGAGTTTGACTTTTATATTGATAATCAAGTTTCTGGTCGTAAGAACGGCGTTACATTTAATTCAGGATATGATTATAGTCCTTATGCACAATATGATGATTATGGTGCGGTAGTTCAAGTGGAGAATGTTGCTATATACTATGACCATTACGGTCGTGTAACCCAAGTAGGTGATGTTGATATTCGTTACAGAAATAACAGAGTATACAGAATGGGTGGTATGTATGTACACTACAACCATTATGGAAACTATAATTATCACACTGGATATATCAATATCTATAACAGGCACTATGTATATAGACCATTTCATAGATACTTTGCAAGACCCGCTTTTGGATTTAGCTTAGTGTTCAACAGCCCATATAGAAGGTATTATACACCATACAGATATACCTACTATAATCCTTACAGATATAATAATCGTAGAGCTTATGCTAAAATTGGAAGAGAACATAGATATAACAAGGTTCGTCATGATAGGGCTTCAGTTTACAGAAATGACAAACGCGTTGTTCAACGAGATAATAGAAGTAAAAGAACTTATGATTCTCGAAGCAATAGAAGTGTAGCTCGAAACAACGATTCTTACAAATCGTATAGATCGAATAGTAATAGCAATGATAAAATAAGAAATACTGGAACAAGATCAAGCCGTTCTAATACAAAAGTAGCAGGAAGAACAGCTGTTGATAGATCCAAGAACATTGAAAGAAGATCAGTTCGTAAAAATGATGCTAGATCATCAAATAACAGAACGGTAACAAAAAGGTCAACAACAGTGAGGTCGCCACAGCGTAATTCTGTTACCAAGAGAACGGTAACACAGACCCCTCGAAGTAGAACGGTAGCTAGAAGTACCAAGACGTACAAAAAACCTGAAAACAGAACCCAGAGCAGGAACGTACGCAGTAGTGCTTCTAGAACCCAGAAGTCGGTTGCCCAGAAAACTTCTACGCGCAGTTCTAATAAAAGAACGGTAAGTAAGTCACCTTCTCGAAATAGAAGTGTAGCAACAAGAAGTAGCAGCAACAAAAGTAACAGTTCTAGAGCCAAACAAACAAAAAGCGCTAGAACACATTAAGATAGTTTTTAGGTTGGTTAGTTGTATAAGCCCTGGCGTGAATTTTTCCGTCAGGGTTTATTTTTTCACAAATTTCGAAAGCATCCTATAAACATCCTCTGATATTTTAAACCGATATAGGATACCTAGATATAGAATAACGGTCAAAACACTTTTAAGTAAAATGTTCACAATAGTGTGAAATGGTAAAGTCACGAAGAAAAATACAGATCCTAATACCAAAAGAAGTCCAAAAACCTTTACTGTCTCCGAAGTAAAAGGCATAATACCAAATTTTAATTTTACGTAAACCAACTTAATGGTATTATAGATGACAATGGCAATGAATGTAGCCAAAGCAGCCCCATTCAGCCCCAAAATGGGAATTAACCAAATATTAAGCAGTACTACAAGAACCGCCAATAAAACACCCATTGCCAGTAATGTTCTATAATAGTCCGAGTTATATAGAATGGCATTATTATTTCCTAAAAGAGAATCATAGACCTTTGCCAAACCTATCAAAAATACAATGATGAATCCACCTCGATATTCTTCAGGAAGCACTAAAAACAATTCGTTCAAATTGGTAATAATAAGTACAAATAAAATTCCAGATGCAATAAAAAGTGTTAAGGATGATTTTTGATATAATGATTTTAATGCTGGTTGATCCTTCTTGTTAAGAATTTCCGCTGTTAAAGGGTAGGTTATTTGATGCATGGCCCTTGATGGGACAATGATAGTCGTAGCTATATAAATTGCCACTCCATAATAGGCCACATTTTCAATTTGTATAAATTGATTGATCATCACCTTATCAATCTCCAGTATTATAACTGCTGCTGACCCACCTAGGATGATCAATACACTGTAATTCAAGATTGAGCGAATATTGGCAGGAAAACTAAAATGCAATTTGGGCATCTTCAAATTATAGGCGTACAATTTCATAATTAAGGTACGCAAAAGGTACAAGGCCACTAAGGCTTTTAAGAAAATATCAACTGTAATAACATCAAAATAAACCAAAAACAATAAGAGCATTACCCCTATTCGATTAAAGACTTCTTTCATGAAATTACCAAAAACCGATTTCATTTGCACTTTGGACCAAGCATAGAACACTTCGAAATATGCCATAGCCATGCCAATAAGAAAGATGTGCCAAACATAGTCTTTGACAATGGTGTTTTCCTGGGATATAAAGCCTCCTACTGCATTATTAAAAAAAAAGGCAATAAGAGCAACGGGAATTATTAATGTCAAGGGCAAAAGAAGCATTAGAGTTTCAAAACCCTCTGTTTCCTCGTCTTTTTTAAAACTACTATAAAACTTTACCAAGGTATTAGGGACGCCAAACGCGAGGAGCGGCATTAAAACGGCAGAAGTAGACAAAATTACCGTTACCAAGCCATAATATTCATCCGTTAAAAAATTAGTGTACAGGAATAAAGTATTAATCGCTGCAAAACCAAAACCAAAATAGGTAATGAAAGTATTATTTAGCGCTTGTTTAGTGACTATTCCCATTAAATTAATTTGGATAATTCCCTGGTAAGCTCCCTCCTACTATACTTTTCAACACCTTTGGATTCGGTCTTGAGATTTCCTTTTTGATAGGTAGCAAACCATTTTAAAATTACATTTTTTAAATCGGTTTTGGATTCATAGTCAAAAGTAGCCCCGGTATTGGTATCTGAAATAATTTGATAGGCATCCCAGTTTTTTGGTCCAATCGCAAGTATGGGGCGTTTCGCTGCCATATATTCATATAGCTTCCCTGGAAGTATTCCTTGAGGTTTCAGGGGAGTTTATCTCTACCAACAACAAAACCTGTGATTCTTGCTGGAGTTGTATGGCCCGATCATGCGATACATAGCCCAATAATTCAGTATAGTTCTCTAAGCCTGAATCATAAATACTCTTCAAAACATCTTCACTTACAACCCCGGCCAAGCGCAGCTTAAAATGTTGCTTAAAGGATTCATTCTCTTCAAGCAATTGCGCCAAAACGCGCCACAATACGCCAGGGTTCCTTTCTGAAAGCAATGAGCCAATGTGTGAAAGAGTGAATTCTTCAGTTTTTGCCGTATCTCCTTTATAATCAGAATCATACCCATTGGTAATTACAGAAATTGGTTTTTTACTAATACCACTGAACTCTTCCTTAGTTATTTGACTGGTAACAACAATTTGGTCAGCTGAATTTAAGACCAATCGCTCCAATTCTTTATGTTTCTGTTTGGATTTCGAGGAAAGTTTAAGCTCTTTATGATACCCGATAGATGTCCAAGGATCCCTAAAATCAGCTACCCATTTTAGTTTTCCCTTTTGTTTCAAATGATAACCGATCAAATGAATACTGTGAGGTGGACCCGTTGTAATAATTATGTCAATTTCCTCTTTTTTAATAATACCCGATAAGAATTTTACCGAAGGTTTCACCCAATTTTTGCGAGCATCAGGAATATAGAAATTACCTCGAACCCATAACATTAACTTCTCTAAGAAAGATTGGTTTTTAGTCTTAATAATTCCGGAGCTTATGCGTTTTGCTTGTTTTTTTGAGAATAGACTTGCCAACTTATAAGGTTCTTTAATCGGATACTTGTAAATAGTAACTTCCTCTGGAATCTCACTTACAAAAGACGTATCAATAATGGGATAATTTGGGTTTTCAGGAATATAAACAATCGGGCATATATCAAAATCTGGAAGGTATTTCACGAATTTCAACCATCGCTGCACTCCTGGTCCGCCAGCCGGAGGCCAATAGTACGTAATGATTAATGC
>RCND010002569.1_pt1 | contig 15583 bp, 15 predicted proteins | sample 2041351 | NCBI WGS metagenome assembly RCND01 (sample SAMN09708230, study PRJNA481090) | Marine sediment metagenome, whole genome shotgun sequencing project. | biome: marine sediment; feature: ocean; material: sediment; isolation source: Sewage treatment plant 12B marine sediment (STP12B) ...
TTGTTCAAGTCAAAAGAAACGTCCCAGCTTTTATCATCATTGATTTTTTCTAGCGCAAAATCCATCAAGACTTTGGTCATTGCTTCATCTCGGCCAACTTTTTCCAATAGTTTGTCAACCGCTTCATTCAACAAAAGGTCAGTATCAAGGACAACTTCAAAATTTTGGACTATTTTAAGGTCTTTAGCGAAGGTCCTGATGAGTCGATGGGTAAATTTATCAATGGTGGAAATGTCAAAGAACCCGTAGTTGTGTAAAATTTCTTTGATTGTTTTTTTTGCTTTTTCTCGAAGTTTACTAATGTCAAGATCAAGTTCTGACATAAGTTCAACAAATAAAACGGAGGCTCCTTCAATTGTATCGGTAATTGAAAATTCATGAAGACTATTTAGAATCCTTTCTTTCATCTCATTGACCGCCTTATTGGTGAATGTGATAGCCAAAATTTGACCGAATGAATTTGGCTTTGAAAGAACTATTTTGAGGTATTCCTTGGTGAGGGTGTGGGTCTTGCCAGAACCTGCTGAAGCATTGTATATTTTAAAAGGATAACCTGACACGTATTTTTATCTGCAAATTACATAATCTAAAATTGTTCTTAACAAATAATTATCTGAATATGTCTGCTAAAAAATGTAAATTTGGTGAACATTTTTTCTAACATAAAAAATATAATTATGGCTTTTGAATTACCTAAATTACCATATGCATATGATGCATTGGAACCACATATTGATGCTAGAACTATGGAGATTCACCATACTAAACATCACAATGGATATACAAATAATCTTAATGCCGCAATCGCGGGAACAGATTTGGAAAAGAAATCTATCGAAGATATTTTGACAGGTTTGGATATGAACAACGGAGCGGTTAGAAATAACGGCGGAGGTTTTTACAACCATGCATTATTTTGGGATATTATGTCTCCAAATGGTGGAGGAGTACCTTCTGGCGAATTGGCTAATGCTATTAATGACGCCTATGGTTCGTTTGACTCTTTTAAAGAAAAATTCAGTAGTGCCGCTGGCACTAGATTTGGTTCTGGATGGGCTTGGCTTTGTGTTCATAAAGGAGGAAAGGTAGAAGTTTGTTCTACACCAAACCAGGACAATTCCCTGATGCCAAATGTTGGTTGTGGCGGACATCCTATTTTAGGACTGGATGTTTGGGAACATGCTTATTATTTAAACTATCAAAATAGAAGACCTGATTATGTGAATGCATTTTTCAATGTAATCAATTGGGATAAAGTGGCAGAACTGTATGCTGCAAATAAGTAGGTAACAAATAACGTTAAAAAAACCCTGTAAAGGCTAGCCTTTACAGGGTTTTTTGTGTTTTAAAATAGAAAAGGGTGGAGAAGCCTCCACCCTTTTCGTCCCAAATCTTACCATAAACTTAACCTACTTATGCTATGGCAATACTAAAATACTGGTATTGTGGGAAATAAAAAAGAAATTTTAACAAATTTTAGAATTATCTAGCAGTGATTATATGGCTTATGACAATATAAAGTGAGGTTTGTATGGTTAAATATCGAGTCTTGGATAATAAAAAAGGTGGAGCAATGCTCCACCTTTTTTCCCCAAATCTTACCATGAACTTAACCTACTTATGCTATGGTCCTCCAAACATAGACCAAACAATCACCTCAAAAAAAGGTTTTAGACGAACTTCCTAATCTATGGTTGAAATGCGCTTTGCAGTGTTTAGTATTACAATTGCTGTAAGAAGGGATTTGAGACATTGTCAAAAATAAAAAGGGTGGAGCAATGCTCCACCCTTTTCCCCAAATCTTACCATGAACTTAACCTACTTATGCTATGGTCCTCCAAACATAGGGCATTAATTAAAAAATAAAAAAAGTTTTAGATAAAAACCCATAAGCTTGGTTAAAGTGTTAACCAATTAAAATAATTATAAAATACCGAAATTTATTAAGGGATTGTCAAAGAAGAAAAAATAAAAAAGGTGGAGAAGTCTCCACCTTTTTTGCCCCAAATCTTACCATGAACTTAACCTACTTATGCTATGGCAAGTCTAAAGTAGGTGGGCATACTTCCTTATAGGCTAAAAACCCGATAAAATGCGAATATTATCGATGAAATGCACAATATTATGTATTTCATCGATGATAGAATTAATAGGCCCTTTCGTTCTTTCCTTCGAAAAAGTTGATAAATGCTCTATTTACCACTCTATTCCCTCCCGGTGTAGGGTAATTTCCGGTAAAGTACCAGTCCCCTAAATTTTTTGGGCAAGCCATATGAAGACTTTCAATAGTTTGGTAAATAATCTTAACCTCGGCCTTAATATCTTTTGGGCTTAGAAGCTCACCAATTTTGTCAGAAATTTGGTCAGCTGTAAAAGGAGCATAGAAATCTTTGACATAGTTTATGACTTGATTGTCATGGGAGTTAACTTGTTCCACACATTTATGATAGATCTTTTCTACTTCATCCAAAGTATTATGGTCTTTATGTAACGCCAAGGCTGCTCTAAACGCTGCAAAGTCTTCTAATTTGGCCATATCTATGCCATAGCAATCGGGGTATCTAATTTGTGGGGCAGACGAAACAACTATAATTTTTTTTGGGGATAATCTATCCAAAATCTTAAGAATACTCTTTTTAAGTGTCGTTCCTCTCACAATACTATCGTCGATGATAACCAAGTTATCGCCCTTATCTACAGAACCATAAGAAATATCGTAAACATGTGCTACCAAATCGTCCCTACTGCTATCTTGGGTAATAAAGGTTCTAAGTTTGGCGTCTTTTATGGCCACCTTTTCGATTCTAGGTCTCACCTCAAGAATATTGTGTAGCTCTTCACTTGTAATTTTAGTTCCTATAGATAGAATTTGCTCTTCCTTCTTTTTATTCAAATAATTTTGGGCTTCTTTGACCAATCCAAAGAATGAGGTCTCCGCCGTGTTTGGTATGTATGAAAAAACCGTCTTTTTAATATTGTGGTCAATGGCTTCCAAGATTTGAGGGAAAAGAAGCTTGCCTAATTCCTTACGTTCTTGGTAAATTTCCTTATCACTTCCTCTAGAAAAATAAATACGTTCAAAAGAACAGGCTTTTCTTTCTTTGGGCTCCAAAACTTCTTGTATAGATGAACTACCATCTTTTTTAATGATAATAGCACATCCAGGGTCAAGCTCTTTAACTTCCTCAAAAGGAACATTGAACACAGTTTGTATTGCTGGCCTTTCTGAAGCTACGACAACAATTTCGTCATCTTTATAGAAATAAGCTGGTCTTATTCCCGAAGGATCTCTTAGGACAAAGGCATCACCATGGCCCAACATACCAGCCATAGTGTAACCGCCATCAAAATTTTTAGCAGCTCTTCTTAGAATTTTCTTCAAATTTAATCGCTCAGCGATCAAAGGGGAAGTCTCTAATTTGTTAAACCCCTCCTTTTTAATTTGTTTATATAATTTGGCAACGGCATCATCTAAAAAATGACCGATCTTTTCCATAACGGTGACGGTGTCTGCCATTTCTTTAGGGTGCTGCCCAAGTTGCACCAAATTGTCAAAAAGTTCGTGTACATTGGTCATGTTAAAATTACCTGCAACTATTAAATTACGGTGCATCCAATTATTTTGTCTTAGAAAAGGGTGTACATTTTCTATACTGTTCTTGCCAAAAGTACCATAACGAACATGGCCCAAAAGCACTTCGCCTACATAAGGAATGTTTTTTTTCTGAGCTGCAACATCATCCTTGTATTCAGGATGCTCAATAAAAGCAGTATTGACACGGTCATTGATTTGGTCAAAAATATCTTGGATAGGTTGTTTCTGAATTGATCGCACCCTACTCATATATCTTTCCCCAGCATTCATATCTAATTTTATGCTTGCAAAACCTGCACCATCTTGACCGCGATTGTGCTGCTTTTCCATCATGAGGTACATTTTATTTACCCCGTAAAATGCTGTACCGTATTTCTCTTTATAATATTCCAGCGGTTTAAGTAAACGTATCACTGAAATACCACATTCATGTTTGATCGCGTCGCTCATTGATTATATAGATTAAAAAAGCCCTGATAATTTAGTCAGGGCGTGTCATTATTGTAATTCAATATCAAATTGGGTCAAGGTTTTAAATTGATGCAACCTCTTATTAATTTCGTCCCTGTCCAAATCTTTCATTCTTTGTGTTCCAAAACGTTCTACGCAGAAAGATGCCAAATTTGATCCATGAATAACAGCATTCTTCAGGTTGTTGAATGAGGTATTCCCGGTTGCTGCCAAATATCCCGCAAATCCACCTGCAAAAGTATCCCCAGCACCAGTTGGATCAAAAACTTCTTCTAAAGGTAGGGCAGGTGCAAAAAACACATTCTCTTCATTGAATAATAGGGCACCATGCTCTCCTTTTTTAATTACCACATATTTAGGCCCCATTTTCTGAATTTCCCCTGCGGCTTTTACTAGTGAATATTCATTGGTCAACTGCCTGGCCTCTTCATCATTAATAGTAATGATATCGGTATGTTTTATAACCTCGATCAATTCTGCCAAGGTATTGTCCATCCAAAAATTCATGGTATCTAGAATAATCAATTTTGGTCTTTTTTCCATTTGATTGATTACACTCATTTGGACGCTTGGATGTAAGTTTCCTAACATGACCACATCGGCATCCTTGAAATTACTAGGCACTACCGGATTGAAATCAGCGAGGGTATTCAGTTCGGTTACCAAAGTATCCCTAGAATTCAAATCATTGTGGTATTTACCTTTCCAAAAAAAAGTTTTGCCGCCTTTAACAACTTCTAAGGATGAAGTATCTATATTTTTATTTTTAAGTAGATCAATATATTCTTGGGGAAAATCATCACCAACTACAGAAACTATTGCCGATTGTACCTCAAATTGGGAAGCTGCCAAGCCAATAAAGGTCGCAGCACCGCCCAAAATCTTGTCCGTTTTACCGAAAGGAGTTTCGATAGCATCAAAAGCGACTGTACCAACAATTAGTAATTTACCCATTAAATCAAAATTTTGCTGCAAATATACATTAATGAAAGGCTAAAATCCATAGCTTAACTTCCCTTATTCCAAAAAATCGCAATGTGTATTATTTTCTTCCAAAATCAGCAGGAATTTCTCCCCATGCTTTGGTTTCCCATTTAACTATAGGTGTATTGTATGAATTGGTTTTCAACCATATTAAGGCACGACGGATCAAATCGAATAATGCCTTATTCTTGGTTGTTTCTACCAATTTGGTATTGCATGTCTTTTTACGCACCCAACTCATTGCCGTTCTGGAATCGGTATAAATGATACGGTCACTTTTGTGCTGCTTCAAAAAAGCAAGTCCGTGTACTATAGCCAAAAATTCTCCAATGTTATTGGTTCCTTCTTTAAAAGGTCCTTGTTTAAATAGCTTTTTACCCGTTTTTGTATCAACTCCTTGATATTCCATAACTCCAGGATTACCGCTAGATGCGGCGTCAACCGAGATGGAATGATTATTAGGCTCTCCAATTTTCAGCAATTGCTCAGGGGTTAAACTAGGAGTAGCATTCTTTTTGCCTTTATATTCCTCGTAGTTTGAGTTAAATGCTTTCTTGGCTATCTCGAAGGTTGCAAAAGATTTGTATTGCGCTCCCTTGTAACCGTTAATGGCAGCTTTACAATCGTCCCAAGTGTAAACTCCAGGCCTTTTACCTTTCCAAACCACATAAAATTTTACCTTTTTTGCCATTATTGGGCCACTAACAATTGTTCTATTATTTTAGGAAAATGCTCATATTCAAGAGTATGTACTTTGGCCGCAATGTCATCAACTTCATCTTCAGGAAGTATTTTGGTTTTGGCTTGATGAATAATAGCGCCTTCGTCATAATTCTCGTTCACGTAATGAATTGTTATTCCAGATTCGATATCAGAATTTTCCTTTACCGCTTCATGAACCTTATTGCCGTACATTCCTTTGCCCCCATATTTAGGCAAAAGCGCAGGGTGAATATTGATTATCTTATTTGGGAATGCCTTAATTATTTTCTCGGGAATTTTCCATAAAAATCCAGCAAGGACAATTAAATCCGGGTTTGTGCCCTTAAGAATGTCAAGAACGCAATCCGTTTCTTGAAAAGCAATTTTATTAAAACATAAAGAGCTCACATTCAATCTATTGCAGCGTTCTAAAACTTTGGCATCCCTTTTGTTAGATAGTACACTGGCTATAGTAACGTTTGGCTTATCCTGAAAATACTGTACTATGTTTTCAACATTAGATCCAGAACCAGAGGCAAAAAGAACAATATTTTTCATTTAAAAGATAAGCGTTACCGAAGAAGAATTATTTTGGGCTAAATTAACACTCTTGCATTTAAATTTCTTAAATTACCAGACATTTTAACGACAAATGGTGTTATTAAACCAAAGTTTTTTATTTTTGCCAACAATTTAATTTTTTAAAACCAATATTATTATGTCAGACATTGCATCAAGAGTTAAGGCTATCATCGTTGATAAGTTAGGAGTTGATGAAAACGAAGTGGTATCAGAAGCTAGCTTTACTAACGACTTAGGGGCAGATTCACTGGATACGGTAGAGTTGATTATGGAATTCGAGAAAGAATTCGATATTCAAATCCCTGATGATCAAGCTGAAAATATCGCAACAGTTGGCCAAGCCATAAGCTATATAGAAGAAGCGAAGTAATCATATGATTTCTTGAACACGTTAATAAATATCCATGCGGTAAACATGCTGCATGGATATTTTTATTTAATTTCACTAGGCTTATTAATATTAAATTGGTTCAATGCAATTAAAGCGAGTAGTAGTTACAGGATTGGGTGCGTTGACACCGATCGGGAACAATATTGAGGAATACTGGGATGGATTGATCCATGGTAAAAGTGGCGCTGCTCCCATTACCTATTATGACACCGAAAAGTTCAAGACTAAGTTTGCCTGCGAACTGAAAAACTTCAAAGCCGAAGATTATTTTGATAGGAAGGAAGCCCGTAAATTGGACCGTTTTGCGCAGTATGCGTTGGTTTCTTCTGATGAGGCTATTCTTGATTCCAAGTTAGATTTAGATGCTGTCGATAAATTCCGTGTTGGTGTAATATGGGGTGCTGGTATCGGTGGTTTGGAGACCTTTCAAAACGAGGTAATGAACTTTGCCTTAGGTGACGGTACTCCTAGATTTAATCCATTCTTTATACCTAAAATGATAGCAGATATTGCCCCAGGGAATATCTCGATCAAACATGGTTTTATGGGTCCTAATTATACTACGGTGTCAGCCTGTGCGTCAGCAGCAAATGCTATGATCGATGCACTCAACTATATTCGTTTAGGCCATTGTGATGTTATTGTGACTGGCGGTAGCGAAGCCGCTGTAACAATAGCGGGTATGGGCGGCTTTGGCGCTATGCATGCACTTTCAAAAAGAAACGATAGTCCAGAAACAGCATCAAGACCTTTTGATGCAACTAGAGATGGTTTTGTTCTTGGCGAAGGGTCAGGGGCTTTGATCTTGGAAGAATATGAACATGCCAAGGCAAGAGGTGCCAAAATATACGCTGAGGTTTTAGGTGGCGGACTTTCAAGTGATGCTTACCATATGACTGCCCCACATCCTGACGGGATAGGTGTTGTTAAGGTTATGGAAAATTGTCTAAGGGATGCTGGGATTGGTATAGAAGAGGTAGATGCCATAAATACGCATGGTACGTCAACGTTACTAGGCGATGTTGCCGAGTTGAAAGCAATTAGTCAAGTATTTGGCGATCATGCCCCAAACATCAACATAAATTCAACAAAATCCATGACTGGCCACTTATTGGGTGCTGCTGGGGCAATAGAGGCAATTGCATCTATTTTATCCATGGAACATGGAATTGTACCACCTACGATAAATCATACCACAGTTGATGAGAATATTGACCCTAAGCTAAATTTAACATTAAATAAAGCGCAAAAAAGAGAGGTTAATGTCGCCATGAGTAATACCTTTGGGTTTGGAGGACATAATGCCTGTGTAGTTTTTAAGAAAATCAGCTAAATAAACGATGAATTTCCCATCCAATATATTTAATTCCCATTCCAAACAGGATGGGGATTTTTTTTTGGGGATAACTAATATTCTTGGATTTAAACCCAAGAATTTGAAGATTTTCAAGAAGGCCTTTCTTCATAGGTCGGCAAATATAAAAGACAAGAAGGGAATTCCTATGAATTATGAGCGTCTCGAGTTTTTAGGGGATTCCATGTTAGGGACCATCATTTCTAGATATTTATATAATGAAGTGCCCGAGGGCGATGAAGGGTATCTTACCAAAATGCGCTCTAAAATAGTTAGCAGGGAGCATTTAAATGAGTTAGGTAAAGATTTGAACCTCATAAAGTTTGTTGAAAGTAGAATTCCGAAAACCCACTTTGGCGATAATATTCATGGTAATGTTTTTGAAGCTTTAGTGGGTGCCATTTATTTGGATCGTGGGTATAAATATTGTGAAAAATTCATTCACGAAAGAGTAATAGTGCCATATGTAGATATTGAACAATTGGAAGGTAAAGTAATCAGTTATAAAAGTTTGGTCATTGAATGGTGCCAAAAGCAAAAGAAGACCTTCAATTATAATGTCTACGAAGATACCGGAAACGATGTGCTCAAACATTTTGCGGTAAAATTATCCATAGGTAATATTGTAGTTGCCAAGGCACGGGCAACATCAAAAAAGAAGGCTGAAGAAAGGGCGTCCAAGCGAGCCTATTTCGCCTTACAGGATAAAATGAGTAGAGCATAAATCTAATAGAAATCGTAACTAAAATGTTATATTTTATCTAAAAATACCTTTACTCTTTGGTAGCTTAGGCTGTATTCTTTATTAATCCTATATTTACGTTTTTGTACGCATATGGCAGCAGTACACAAAATTATCGGGGATTTTTACGAAGATTCCTTTACCCTTATAGCATTACATAGTAGTATTAAAGATTATGCTATCGTGTATGCCTTAAACCAGTGTATCAAGTCCATATTCAAAAGATCGTCAAAAGACTTGGAATTATCGGAACATATGTCGTTTCCGTTTTTTGAGTGGCAAGATGATCTGCATGATCGATATTGGGCTTTGATTGCCAATGAGAGCACAAAAAAAGAAAGTTTGGTAAGAGAAGGTCTTTTTAAGGATGAAACTTCATTTGTAAAACGTCATCTCGTGCCAGAATATAAGGAAGTTGATTACTTTATCAAGATAGAGCATGATGATGACCTAAATGAGGATAAACTTTTAAAAAGTTTGTTAGCTATACCTAAAATGGTCACAGCATATAGTATTGATGCGGACAAATTAAAATCAAAAAACAACTTAATTTTTTAAGTGATGCCAAATAAAAAGAAGACTAAAATAGTTGCAACCTTAGGGCCTGCTACGAGCAAAAGGGAAGTAATTATAGATATGATAAATGCTGGTGTTGATGTCTTTAGAATTAATTTCTCACATGCAGATTATGAAGATGTTACGGAACGTGTGAAAATGATTCGTGAAATCAATGACGAAATGGAAACCAATATTGCCATTTTAGGCGATTTACAAGGGCCAAAATTGAGAGTGGGAGTTATGGCGGAAGAAGTTGTTGTTGCTCCTGGAGATGAAATCACCTTTATAACTGGGGAGCCTTTCGAAGGTAATTCAGAAAGAGTCTACATGAATTATAGTGCCTTTCCTAAAGATGTAAACCCTGGTGAACGAATCTTGTTGGATGATGGAAAGTTAATGTTCGAAATAGTTTCAACCAATAAAGAAGATCAGGTAAAGGCGAAAGTCATTCAAGGTGGGCCGCTTAAATCAAAAAAAGGGGTGAATTTGCCCAATACGAATATATCGTTACCAGCACTCACAGAAAAAGATGTCCAAGATGCCATTTTTGCCATTTCATTGGATGTTGATTGGATTGCCCTTTCCTTTGTAAGGCATAGTCAAGATATTATTGATCTTCAAAATATAATCAAGGAACATGCCGAGCATAAAATCCCAATTATAGCTAAAATTGAAAAACCAGAAGCAGTTGAAAATATAGATAAGATCGTTTCTTATTGCGACGGACTTATGGTTGCTCGTGGAGATTTAGGTGTTGAAGTGCCTGCCCATGAAGTTCCCTTGATTCAGAAAAAGTTGGTATTAAGAGCAAAGAAAGCCAGAATCCCGGTTATCATTGCTACCCAAATGATGGAGACTATGATAACAAGCCTTACTCCTACAAGGGCCGAAGTTAATGATGTTGCAAATTCGGTTATGGATGGGGCAGATGCAGTTATGCTTTCGGGTGAGACATCTGTAGGTAATTATCCGGTTCAAGTAATTGAAAAAATGGCAAGTATTCTTGAAAGTGTTGAGAATTCAGATTTGATAAATGTACCACAAGAACCACCACATATTAGAACAAATAGATACATCACAAAATCTGTGTGTTATCATGCAGCCACAATGGCGAATGAAATAAAGGCACAGGCAATTTCAACTTTGACCAATAGTGGGTATACGGCATTTCAAATATCGGCTTGGAGACCAAGTGCACATATTTTGGTATTTACTTCCAACAGAAGAATTTTGACCCAATTGAATCTACTTTGGGGTGTTAAGGCCTTTTACTACGACAAGTATGTTTCAACGGATGAGACTATAGAAGATGTGAACAGTATAGCTTGCAAAAAAGGATTTTTGGATGTAGGTGACATGCTTATTAGTTTAGCGGCAATGCCTATTAAGGATAAGGGAATGGTGAATACCCTAAGGGTAACCGAAATAGAGACCTGTAGTTTCTAAATGGAGCTAAGAATCTGTTTTAAATATTTTTTTAAAAAGTAAATGTAACCCCATAAGTTTGAAATGAATCAAAAAAGCCCGAACTGAAATCGATTTTCAGCTTGGTGCTTTTTTGCAAACCCAAACCCTCATTTTTTTCTATTTTCTTTATACGTCTGTTTGCTGCTGTCTTACCCACAACATAACCTATTAGAAGGCCAATTGGGTAATCGGAGGCCCAATGTACCTTGGTGCTCATCATTTCAAAAGCCATAATGCCCATTAATGTATAGCCCACGGGTTTTATCCATTTAATTTCTGGATAATTGGTAGCAATAACTGTAATTGTGGCCATAAAAGTAGCCATATGACCCGAAGGCATGGCATCGTAATTAGATGTTCTTGTTTGATATTCCTTGATAGTGGGGAGAAGTGTCCAATTTCCGCCCGGATTACCACTAACCATGGCAGGGCCCGGGCTTTGCCTTCCTGTTATTCTTTTGATAGTCTGTGTGATTACTCCCGTAGTCAGTAGGACTTCAACCAATACGCTAGAAGTATTCAATGCCCGATAATCTTTGCCAATAGCACCAAAGGCAAAGAAAGCCCCACTCAAAAGCATCGTCGTACCTCCGTTGCCCATGTAATAAACGGCGGAATTAATGTCATTGGGAATGACCCGTAACGGACCAATATTGCTATAGGAATGTCCGGCGTCGAAATTGAAATGACTTGCAAATTTAATAGACTCATCCACCAATTGTTGGTCAAAGGGTAAAAGCAAGACCGTTGCACCAATTGCTGAGCCTGTCCAGACCAAATTCTCTTTTTGTACTACAAACTTTCCAAAGCCAACAATATCCTTGGGGATATATTTGATCATATCAAAAAACCTGGGTTTTGTATATTCAAAAACTACGGAATCGGAGATAGTGAACCTTTGAGCGTCACGAGTCTTTGGTCCTTTCTCTTGAGCAAGAACGCCCATGTTCATTGCTACTAAAAAAATTGAAATGATAATTTTGTATACTCGCATGCCTATAAAATTAATACTTATAGATAATACCAATTAAGTAGTCACCATCACCACTCTTGAAAGAAAGCTCAAAATGTTCTCTTTGATAAGGAGTAGTAAACAAGTAGGTGCTACCGATACCTACAACAGCACCTGCAAGAACGTCCCATCCGTCATGCTTTTGAGCGTTTAACCTGCTATAGCCCGTGAAACCAGCCAAGGCGTAAGCGGGAATACCATATTCCCAACCATACCTTTTTTGGATAAAAGAGGCGCTTTGGAATGCAGTGGACGTATGCCCTGAGGGGAAGGCCCTTTCACCATTACCAAAGGGTCTATTTTTTTAATACCATATTTTAGACCAATAGTCAATGCCTGATTCAAGGCAAAACCCTTGGCAAATTGCCAAGTGCCCTTGTAGTCCCCAACTATCAAAGTACTCGTCAATGCCGTCACGGGTAGCGCAAACAATAAAACATCGCCTGCATCTTGTATCGTCTTGCTCTGTGCGTTGAGGCTTGATATTGAAAACACCAGAGCAATCAAAAGCGATTCAAAAAATTTAGGTGTACTATGGCACTTCATTTGTATTCTTATTTCATCAAGTTATTCCGCTACCAAAATGTGTAGCAATTTTTCTTGGATGGAGATGTTCAAACTTCCTTTTTCTATTTCATGTAGTTCACCATCTATCTGCGATTCAAAATAGTTTTTATCATTTCTTGAAAGCTGTAGTTCCCTGGTCTGAAAGCTTTTTGCTTCTTTTAACCAATACACTTTTCGAAGGATAATCAATACCCCAAGCCATAGCATTTTCAACCGACCTATTCTTGGGATGATAAGCACATCCAAAAGTCCGTCTTGCAAGGATGCTTTTGGTGTTAAGCTCAGGTTATAGCCCATTTCATTCGAATTGGAGATCAAGATGATAAACGGATCGACCATATGGTTCATATCATTGATGCAGACCGATAATTTTTGATTTTGCCCCATATCCCGAAAGGAAGTAAGGCAGGCCTGAACATAGCCATAAATCGTCCGTTTTTGGGAAGATTCGTAATGTTTGATAACGCTCGCATCGAAGCCTATACCCATATTACTGAAAAAATAGCGGTCATTCATCTGGCCTACATCAATCATAACGGTTTGCCTGTTTTTAATAATGGCCAACGCCTTCCTTATGTTCTTAGGAATATGGAGGTTCGAGGCCAATCCGTTGCCTGATCCCATAGGGATAACTCCTAACGGAATAGAAGTACCCACCAGACAAGAGGCCACTTCATTGATCGTACCATCCCCGCCACAAGCTACTATTATATCTGCCTTCTCAATAATTGAATCTTGCGTTAATACAGTAGCATGCTTTTTAAAAGCAGAATGTTTTACCGTCAGATTGTGCACTTTTTTCACAAAATATGGTTCAAGAAATGACCTGGTCAATGGGGACTTGCCATTACCTGCAATGGGATTTACGATAAAATGTATGTTGATCATTTTTTCAGTTGGTTCAATTGAAGGCCTCCAGTTCTGTACAAATAATCTGCGACCTGATAATTGGATATGGTTGTATATAAAAAGTTGTCATCCATTTTCAAAGGAGTCAAACTGTTATCGTTCTTGTTCCATTGATAATAATTCGCTGTATTGCCGTCTCCCAGAACCATCACTTTATTGTCTTTTAAATATCCCAATTTGCGATAATTAGCAATAAAAGCACGCTCATCGGGCTTTTTCATTTCAAGGATATTTTGACCGAACAGATTCGTCCGATAGTCCCACCCAAGGCATGCAAAAAGGGTTGGAAACATATCAATTTGTGAACTTAGATTATCCACTTTTTGGGGAACGGAATTTGGTAGGTTGTAGATCAAAGCCGGAATATGGTAGTTCTGCACATCCAACTCCCACCGTCCCGCACTACTGGCACAATGGTCGCTCATAATCACGAATACTGTATTCTTATACCAAGGTTTGGCCCGTGCCGTTTTTAAGAATTCGCCAATGGCATAGTCTGTATACTTTATAGCCCCTTTTCTACCGCTACCGGAGGGAATATCGATTTTTCCTTCAGGATAGGTAAAGGGCTTGTGATTGGAGGTGGTCATCACAAAATTGAAAAAAGACTTTCCGGTTTCATGCGCCTTGTCCGCTTGATTAATGACCTTATTGTAAATATCGGCATCGCAAACGCCCCAAGCATTCTCAAAGGTTACTTCATTATCTTCGATATTTGTTCGTGTAGTTGTAATGCTTTTGTCTAAAAGAAAACCGCGGCCTCTATCGATGATATTGAAACCGTTTCCACCAAAATAGGTGTTCATATTATCGAAATACCCATCTCCACCGTAGAAGAAATTCCGCTCATAGCCTTTTTCCTTAAACACCTCTCCTATGGTAAAAAGTTTTGTATTGTTCTTTCGCTTTACAATGCTACGACCTGGAGTGGGGGGAATGGAAAGGGTAATGGCCTCCATACCACGGACAGTCCTAGTGCCTGTGGCAAAAAGATTTGTAAAGAATATGCTTTTGTCGGCCAAAGAATCCAGAGTTGGGGTACTATTATAATCCCCCCCCAACGAATTCAGGTATTTACCGCTAAGACTTTCGATACAGATAAAAATGATATTCGGCTTGAGTTCCGTGATTATACTATCTGTATTTTTTGTGTGGCGAAGAATTCCATTTTTTAAGGGATGTACAAAGATGTCCCCATTGTTTATAAACTCGTTTTTAACATTTGTGAATGCCTCCTTTTCCGGCATTGTCCTATAGAATTCGGAATAGGCCAATTCGTTGTTGCGGAAAGCGGCAAAAAAGGAATAGATACCCGCTTTGGACAGTTCATTGTTATAACGGTTTTTAGACCACTCCGCTTGGTCATTGGTAACATACATAGCGGACACTAGCACCATAGCCAGCCAAGGTAGGGCAGCAATCAACTTCTGTTTGAACGATGTTTCGTTATGATAGGTTCTTCGGAAAACTCCAAATTTATAAATTAAAAAGAGGGTTACTGCCACCAATGCCATCAAAGAACCTATTAAAAGCGGCAAGGGATAAGATTCATTGATATTCTTGATGACCTCATAGGTGTATATCAGATAATCGACCGCTATAAAATTGTACCGCCGTTGAAATCCGTCCCAAAAGGTAAACTCTCCGAAAAAAGAAAAATAAATTATCAATACACCAAAGAAGAACCCTATACCCGTGATAATTCGATCCACCAAAGAACCATACCATTTTATAGGAAATAACAATAGATAAATTAAATAAGGAATCAAGAAATAAGAGATCGTTCCGATATCAAAAAGGAATCCTATGACGAAAGTCCTAAACAGGTTAAAAATACCCATATCGACCTCACCAAAATCCCATACTAGAAAACTGATTCTGACCAGTGCCGAAATCGTTAAAAAAACAAGCACGAAAGCCTTTAATAGGGCGAATCGCTTAGGAAATAGTTTTAACCACATTCAATTTTTTTTAGCACTATGGTATCAAATATAGTTTGTGAATCTAAAGATAATTTAAAGTTCGTTTTGAGGAAAAAAAAGTGGTTAAAACTTTTGTTTAGACCATAACAAATCAACGTTCACATCTACTAATAAAACTAATATTAATTTTCGTCATCTTCATCAAAAGCCACTTCTTTTTCAACAACCTTACCGTTCATATCCATAAACACTTCCAATGCATCTTTGCCTTTTTCCAATTCAATTTCATAAAATAGGCCGTTCTTGACCTTGTATTAATTCGGATTT
>RCND010001053.1_pt1 | contig 15551 bp, 13 predicted proteins | sample 2041351 | NCBI WGS metagenome assembly RCND01 (sample SAMN09708230, study PRJNA481090) | Marine sediment metagenome, whole genome shotgun sequencing project. | biome: marine sediment; feature: ocean; material: sediment; isolation source: Sewage treatment plant 12B marine sediment (STP12B) ...
TTCAGGAAAAAGCAAAGAAGAACTTAGAGCTGATTAAAAAATGGAGAAAAAACAAAGAAGAATGATTTAATATTCATAAAAAGCAGATAATAAAAAAAGCTCTTCATTTCTGAAAGGCCTTCACTTTGACACTAAATTTTCATGCTTTTGGTTATTGCCAACCTTTTGCCCATCCTTATTTTTGAAAAGTTAGTCTTCCTCTATAATCCTGTTTTTCCTAAATTGCAATTAGAATTTTAAAAAGGAACTAGCAATGGATAAAGCACAAGTAATTGAGTTTATTAAAAAGATAGAGCTTTTTAAAGAGTTAACGGATGAAGAACTGAATTTAGTTGCATCCGGTTTGCAGGAAAAAGTATACAATAAAGATGAGCTTTTGTTCAGAGAGCACAACCCGCGGAAAGATGTTTACTTAATTTATGATGGCGAAGTGGAGCTATTTAAAAAAACTCCCTATGGAGAGGAAACTCGTCTTTCATTTTTCAGTAAACACGATTTTTTAGCTGAAGGTTCCTTAATTGATGATTCTCCTCATTCAACATCTGCAAGAGCACTTTTAAAAACAAAAGTTTTTCTTATCAGCCGCGATAAGTTTACAGAAATTGTAAAAACAAACGGTACAATCTCTGTAAAAATCTATTCTCAAATTTCCCGTGTAATTTCCCGCAGGATGAGCAATGCAAATGCAAAAGGTTTAAGCGTTGGCGCACAGTACGATTCCGGAAGAACCCGCAATGAGCACGATCTGCTTGGAGATAGGGAAGTTCCCTTTGAAAGATATTATGGTGTTCAAACTCTGCGCGCAATTGAAAACTTCAACATAAGCGGGGTTACGCTTAACTTCTATCCTGTTCTTATACAAGCGCTTGCGATGGTAAAAATGGCAGCCGCAAAAGCAAATCACGATTTAGGATTACTCTCAAAACCTGTAACTGATGCGATTGTTCAGGCCTGCAATGAAATTATAAACGGAAAACTGCACACTCACTTTGTTGTAGATATGATTCAGGGAGGAGCAGGTACTTCAACAAATATGAATGCCAATGAAGTAATAGCAAACAGGGCGTTAACAATTCTTGGTTATGAAAAAGGCGATTATAAATATTGCCATCCTAACAATCATGTAAATTTATCTCAATCAACTAATGATGCATATCCGACCTCAATAAATATTGCTTTAATCAACAGCAACAAAAAGTTGCTTGATGTTTTGAAAATTTTAATAAAAGCATTACGCAAAAAAGCGAATGAATTTTCTGATGTAATTAAAATGGGAAGAACCCAGCTCCAGGATGCTGTTCCGATGACTCTTGGTCAGTCCTTCGAAGCGTATGCAGCTACTTTCGAAGAAGAAGTTGCAAGACTTGAAGAGAACGTCAATTTATTCTTAGAAGTGAACATGGGAGCTACAGCAATCGGTACAGGTATAAACGCTGAACCCGGTTACAGTGAAAAATGCATTCATCATTTAAGAAATATTACAAATCTTGATATAAAACTTGCGGGAAATCTTGTTGAAGCCACGCAGGATACGGGAGCTTTTGTAATGTATTCCTCTGCCGTAAAAAGATTGGCAATAAAATTATCAAAAATGTGCAACGATCTTCGCTTGCTTTCATCGGGTCCGCGCGCAGGATTAAACGAAATCAATCTTCCTCCTATGCAGCCGGGTTCATCAATTATGCCGGGTAAAGTTAATCCTGTTATTCCCGAAGTTGTAAATCAAATTGCGTTTAAAGTTATAGGTAATGATTTAACAGTAACAATAGCAGCAGAAGGTGGTCAGTTAGAGTTAAATGTTTTTGAACCGGTTATTGTTCAAAGTCTGTTTGAATCTATAGAGATGCTGAAGAATGGAATGGAAACTCTTGTTTATAAGTGCATAAATGATCTCACGGCGAATAAGGATCATTGTAAACAATTGGTTGAAAACAGCATCGGGTTAGTAACTGCTTTAAATCCAATTTTAGGTTATGAAACCTCAACTTCATTAGCCAAGGAAGCACTGGAAAAAAATAAAAGCGTTTATGAACTGGTTCTGGAGAGGAAACTTCTTTCTAAAGAGGAGCTTGATAAAATACTTTCACCGGAAAGTATGATTAAATCCAATAAGCAGGTTTAGACAATAAAAAAGCTCTTCAATTGAAGAGCTTCTTATCAAAACTTTGATTTTATTTCCGCTTACTCTTTAGTTTCAGTTTCGGCTGGCTTTAAACTATTTACGTGTTTTGTAAGCTGTGATTTTTTTCTGGAAGCATTATTCTTCGGGATCCTGTTTTTCGTAGAGTTCTTATCCAATAAACCCACCGCATCTTTATATAACTTTTCTGCTTCTTCTTTATTCTTAGAATCAAACACTTTCTTTAAACTCGATTTAATTTTAGATGATGCATTCTTATTAGCCACACGTTTTCTCTCTGACGTACGTATTCTCTTCTTTGCCGATTTATGGTTTGCCATTAAGTAGTTATCCTGTTGTAAATTTCTAAAAAAACGAACACAAAATATAGATATTTGGTCATTTGAAGTCAAATATTAGTTTAGTATTTTTACTCCTCAATTTCTTCAATTATAGCTTAAAATCCTGCTTTTTATGTTAAAAGTGAATGAAATATATCACTCAATACAGGGCGAAAGCACCAATGCCGGGCTTCAGTGCGTATTTATTCGATTAACCGGGTGTAACCTCCGCTGTACTTACTGTGACACGGAATATGCGTTTTTTGAAGGAAAAGAGAGGTCGGTTGATGAAATAATTGAAGAGGTGAAAAAATACAACTGCAAGCTTGTAGAAGTTACAGGCGGCGAACCGCTCATGCAGGATGAAAGTTGTGAGCTGATGAAAAAGTTATGCGATGAAGGTTTTAGTGTAATGCTGGAAACTGCAGGAAATATGCCGATAAAGGAAGTTGATAAACGTGTTAAGATAATTATGGATTTGAAATGTCCATCTAGTGGAATGATGGATAAAAATTTATATGAAAATGTAGATCATCTTAAAAAAGATGATGAAGTAAAATTTGTAATAGGTAACCGCGAAGATTATGATTGGATGAAAGATATCATCAGTAAATATGATTTACAAAATAAGTGTGCCCTACTTGCCTCGGTTGTGTTCGGCAAGCTTGAACCGTTAACATTAGTTAATTGGATTTTAGAAGATAAACTGGAAGTAAGATTTCAATTGCAGATGCATAAATTTATCTGGTACCCCGAAACAAAAGGAGTATGATGAAAATAGGTAAAGAATTTAAATGGGAAATGGGGCACCGCCTGCCTGAACATTTCGGGCAGTGTAAAAACATACACGGGCACTCATATAAAATGTTAGTTGAGTTTGAAGGAGAGCTTGATAAAAACGGAATGGTGATAGATTATTACGATGTTGAAAAAATAGTCAATCCTATAATTGAAAAACTTGATCACGCTTTCCTTGTTAACAAAGATGATAAGCTTACAATAGAATTTTTAGATAAGCTAAACTCAAAAAAAGTTGTGGTTGATTTCGAATCGACTGCAGAAAATATTTGCAAATATCTTTTAAATAAAATCAAATCAGCTGATCTTCCTGCAAATGTAAAGGCAATTATGGTTAGAGTTTCTGAAACCGAAGAGGATTACGCGGAGGATAGAATAGAATTATAACTCGGTGTCATTCTGAGCGAAGCGAAGAATCTCAACAAATTATAAAATAGATTCTTCATCCCGATTAATCGGGATTCAGAATAACATTAGGATTTCACCATCTTCTCCAGCTTAGCAATCTCATCTCTTATAGAAGCTGCCTTTTCAAACTCCAAATCTTTTGCTGCTTCATGCATCTGTTCGCGTAACTGCTCAATCAAATCTTGCTTTTGCTCTTTATCCATATACTTCAATATTGGTTCCGCTACTTTTGCAAATCCGTAATCTTCTTTATCATCTTTCTTTCGCATATCTGCAATTGAGGTTGAGTTTAGAATCTCTTCTGTACTCTTATAGATGGTAACAGGTTTTATATTATTCTTCTCATTATATTCTTTTTGAATTTTCCTTCGCCTGTTTGTTTCGCTTATTGTTTTTTGCATGGATTTAGTGATGACATTAGCATACATAATAACTTTACCATTTACATTTCGTGCAGTTCTGCCTGCAACCTGCATCAACGATTTTTCACTTCGAAGAAACCCTTCTTTATCTGCATCAATAATTGCAACCAGCGAAACTTCAGGAAGATCCAATCCTTCTCTTAAAAGATTTACCCCAACAAGCACATCAAATTCACCTAAACGAAGATCGCGGAGAATCTCAACTCTCTCGAGCGAATCTATATCGCTGTGGATATATCTTACCAGCACACCAATTTTATCTAAATAATCTGCAAGGTCTTCAGCCATCTTTTTAGTAAGGGTTGTAACAAGCGTACGTTCCTTTTTTTCAGTTCTTTTTCTTATCTCCGCAATAAGATCATCAATCTGCCCGGTTATTGGACGCACTTCAATTGGAGGATCAAGCAAACCGGTTGGACGAATGATCTGCTCAACAATTACACCGCCGCTTTTTTCCAATTCGTAATCGGAAGGTGTAGCTCCAACAAAAATTACCTGGTTAATCATACCTTCAAATTCCTCAAACTTCATAGGTCTGTTATCAAGCGCTGAAGGCAGGCGAAATCCATATTCAACTAAAGTACCCTTCCTTTTTTTATCGCCGTTATACATTGCTCTCAATTGCGGAATGGTTACATGTGATTCATCTATTATTAATAAAAAATCTTTTGAAAAATAATCGAACAAAGTGTAGGGTCTTGATCCGGGTGGTCTGGCATCCATGTGGCGTGAGTAATTTTCAATCCCGGAACAGTAACCGATCTCTTTCATCATTTCAATATCAAAACGTGTACGTTGTTCAATTCTTTGTGCTTCTAAATATTTTTCTTCCGATCTGAAATATTTAAGCTGTTCCTCAAGTTCAAGGTCAATATTATAAACTGCCTTTTGAAGTTTATCCCTGTCTGTAACAAAATATTTTGCAGGGTAAATAGGCGCCGAATCAATTTCCTGCAGCACTTTACCGGTTGTTGAATCTATAATTGAGAGCCGTTCTACATCATCATCCCAGAACTCAATTCTTAATGCTTCTTCATACTGGTAAGCAGGAATTATCTCAACAACATCTCCTCTTGCGCGGAATGTTCCGCGGGTGAATTCTACATCGTTTCTAACAAAATGAATATCAATAAGGTTTCTTAAGAATTTTTTCCTGTCAAGCTTTTCTCCTTTTCTTACAAACATAATCTGGTCTGCATATTCCTGCGGTGCACCTATTCCGTAAATGCAGCTTACACTTGCAACAACCAGCACATCGGATCGCCCTTCAATTAATGAAGTGGTAGCTTTTAAGCGAAGGCGGTCAATTTCTTCATTAATAGAAAAGTCTTTTTCGATATAGAGATCGCTTCTAACAACGTAAGCTTCCGGCTGGTAGTAATCGTAGTAGCTGATGAAAAACTCAACAGCGTTTTTAGGGAAGAAACTTTTAAACTCTGAGTAAAGCTGTGCAGCGAGGGTTTTGTTATGGGAGATAACCAGCACAGGTTTGTTAACCTGCTGAATAACGTTAGAGATTGTAAAAGTCTTTCCGCTGCCTGTTACTCCAAGCAGAGTTTGAAATTTATCACCCCTGTTAATACCTTCAACAAGTTCTTTTATAGCATTGGGTTGATCGCCGGATGGTTCATAGTTTGATACGAGAGCAAATTTGTTCATTCTTTTTAATCTGCTACTACATCGTGTGCATGAAAACTGTTGTTCTGGCTCATGTGTCCTCTCAAAATAACAATCTCGGCAGATTCGATATCTAAAGAAACCTTATCAGCATTAACAACAATAACATTATTGTCTTTATCAGCTGCATAAAAGACTACACCTCCATGTGAATCATTATTTACACCTTTATCCAAAACAACTGTGACTTTTATATCTTTAACCGCATTGTTGTTCGGATCAAAATCTGAGAAAGATCCTAAGCCCTTGCTTGGAGAAAAGTAAACTGTGTAGACTAGAATAATAACAGCCAACAGCAAAACCGGAAAAATTAATTTTTGTAAAATTTTCATACCACTTTCTTTTATTAAATAATATCAAACAAATTTAGTAAAAATTTTTTTAAATATTTAAGAAAATCGAATTACCATTATTAAATAAATTGTGAAATAAAATAGGACGATGATTTTTACGATTGGAGTTTATACAATTACGATTGACTTCTACCGTCTTACGGCTAGCGTCTTTCGTTTTTCGACTTAATCGCTTTTAATCTAAAGTAAACTTCTTCAGGTGAAAAGATTCCCGCAAAAAATCTTTCATAAACTACCGGCTCAAGATTAACAATAAAATCCATCCATTTTAAAATTGAAAAATGTGATGTAATAAACTTTTTTTCCAACACTTCAAACTTTGCCTTCCCCTCATAGTTGGTTCGATGATTGAGTTTCCACTTTTCGTAAAATTTCAATTTCCTGTTTCCGATGTACTCATAATTATCGAAGGTTCTTATAGAGAAAGGAATTTTATGATCCGGCTCACCAAAATATTTTGTATTAAGAAAGAAAGGGGCATAGACGATTAATAATCCGCCTGGTTTTAGTATCCTGTAGATCTCAGTAATGTAATTGTGGAAGTTATCAAGGTGCTCAAGAATATGTGATGCAAATACTTCATCGAAACTGTTCTCTTCAAATGGATAGGGAAATTTGTTTAGATCATGAATCTGGTTTCCACCGTAATCCACAACATCAAGATTAACATATCCTTCCTTAATATCTTTTCCGCAGCCAATATTTAGTTTCATTCTAATAATTGTTAGTTAATAAATTATCAATGTGTGCAATTTATTTTTTAAATGGTCTTTTTTTTATCATTCCGCCATGGACATCTTTTATACTATTCATTATTATAAAAGCATCCGGGTCAATTTTATCTATCTCTCGTTTCAGCTTTGAGAGTTCAAGCCGTGTTATTACAGTATAAACTATATCCACATGCTGCAACTCATCCCGGTTTTTACCGTAACCGTGATTCCCATCGTATAGAGTAACTCCCCGGCCCATATTATCAATAATAGCTAGCCTGATTTCATTACTCTTACCTGAAACAATAGTAACTCCTGTATATTCCTCAACGCCTTCAATAATGAAATCAACAGTTCTTGATGCTGCTAAATATGTTAGTATAGCATAAAGAGCAATTTCAACGGATAAAATATAAGCTCCAAACATAAAAATAATGGTATTAAAAATTAATATTATATCACCTATTGTGAGCCCTGTTCTTTTACTAAGGGAAACTGCCAGTACCTCCGTTCCATCTATAACTGCTCCGCCTCTCATTGACAAACCAATCCCAAGCCCCAGAAAAAAACCACCAAAAATTGCTATTAGAAGTTTATCTGTAGTAATTACAGGATATGGGATAAAATACACTGCAAAAGCAAGACCCACAATTGCGGCAATACTTTTAATGGCGAAAGCTCTACTGATTTGTGAGTAACCAACTATGATGAATGGAAGATTAATGATCACTAATAAAATTGATAAAGAAATTCCTGTTACCTGTTCAGTTAGTAACGATATTCCTGTAACGCCACCATCTATAAATGAGTTTGGAATTAGGAATCCTTTCAACCCAAAACCAGCTGAGGCAATACCGAGCAATATAAGAAAAGCATCTCTTACAAAATGTGAAATATAAAAGCGGGTGATTTCATCCTTCGAATTCAATTTCTGGAAACCATATTTTGTCCCTAAACCAGTGGTGCCAGATGAATTAGTTATATTTGGATTTGATTGCATTTCTACTTTTTGATTTTATTGCTACTTCTATATAGGGATCAGTTAGAGAAACAACAATACTTCTCCCTGATTCAATATGCTCACCAACTTTTTTGACGATTTCCCTTTATATAATATCATATAAACGTATTAAGGATTAAGATCTTTCAAAAAAGAGTTAACCAAGATAGGATTTGTTTCTCACTTTAATCAAAGCATATTTCAAATTTATAAAATTAGGTTGAATTAATTAATTTTGGGTATAAAAAAGCCCGACACTATTGCCGGGCATTTCAGGAAAGGGATATGGAAAAATTTTAATTTACCGTTACAATAGGGTTATTAATTCCGTTCAGGTTTATCTCTTCAACTTTTAATCTCGCAATACCGTTTGCAATTACACCTAGTTCAATAGCCGCAGCTTTGGAAAGATCCAACTGGCGCATTGGAATGTAAGGTCCGCGGTCGTTTATCCTAACAACCAGCGATTTCCCCGATTTTGTATTTGTAAGCTTAAGCAGCGTTCCAAACTTTAATGATTTATGAGCCGCAGTATAAGCCATTTGATCATAAATTTCACCATTTGCAGTCTTTTTTCCGTGAAATCTGGAACCATACCAGGAAGCTTTCATTGTTCCACGGTCTATAAGCTCAACCACCGAAGTTTTAACAGTGCTCTCTTTTACTGTAACTGGGATGAATTCATCAACAACTAATATTACCTCTTCGATTCCATTGTTATTATTGACTACTGTAAATCCTAACAAACCAACCACTAGTAAAATTAGAAACACTATTGAAAATGACTTCAAGTGACACCTCATTCTTTATTTAACATAGCATTTATAATACAAAGTTAGAGTAGACGTTAAGTAAATACAATACAAAGATTAAACAAAATGACTTAAAGTATTACTTGCAAATTTATCGACTATTATAGTTTTATGGTCGATTTCTCATTTAGCAGCAACTCTGGCGCCGGGTGGATAATAAAGCTTAAACCTAGAGATTATTAATGACAATTTTTCATCTCACCCCTGGGTTTTAAATCAACCACTTCCATTATTTTTGATGAAAAAGAATTTCGATAAAAAATAGCAGAGCAACACTACAGGTGTTTTTTCAATAACACTTTTTTGATTACATTTATTTTATGATTGAAAAACCAAAACGAAGACTTAAAAAAGAGCTGACTCTGTTTCACGTATACGCAATAGCTGCAGGAACTACATTGAGTGCTGGGTTCTTCCTGTTACCTGGGTTGGCAGCTGTGGAAGCCGGAGCCGCACTACCGCTGGCTTATTTAATCGCTGTAATTCCGCTTATCCCTGCAATGCTTAGCATAATTGAACTTGGAACTGCAATGCCAAGAGCAGGAGGTGTTTATTATTTCCTCGATCGTACAATGGGACCAATGGTTGGAACGATTGGCGGATTTGGTACATGGGCAGCGTTAGTATTAAAAGTTTCGTTTGCACTTATTGGAATGGGTGCTTACATCAATTTGTTTTTTCCTACGGTGGAAATTGTTCCAGTGGCAATATTAATTGCTTTTGTGCTTGGAATGCTAAGTACTTTTGGTTCGAAGCGAAGTGGAAAGTTGCAGGTTGTTTTAATTACTATGCTTCTTTTTTTACTCCTTATTTTTATTGGCGGCGGAGTTCCGAAAATAAGCGAGGTAAATTTTAGTGGTTTTCTTTCCTCCGGCTGGTCGTCAATTCTTTCTGCAGCAGGATTAGTTTATATAAGCTATGTTGGAATTACAAACATTGCATCTCTTTCAGAAGAGGTAAAAAATCCTGAACGCAATCTTCCTTTGGGAATTTTTCTTGCAATTGGCAGTGCAGTTATAATCTATTTATTAGGAACAATAGTTATGGTGGGTATTATTCCTATGGAAGAACTCAAGGGTGATCTTACTCCTGTAGCCACTGCCGCAAAATATATTTTTGGCGATGTCGGTGTAATACTTCTTTCTTTAGCTGCAATGTTTGCTTTTATATCTGTAGCTAATGGTGGAACTCTTGCTGCATCACGCTACCCGCTGGCTTTAAGCAGGGATCATCTTCTTCCAAGGTTTTTCCAGAAACTAAGCAGATGGGGCACACCTTTCTTTGCAATCCTTGTGACAATAGGAACTATCATCATAATTTTGTTGTTTCTTGATCCAATTGGAATTGCAAAGCTGGCAAGCTCATTCCAGCTACTTGTTTTTGCGTTCATCTGCCTTGCAGTAATTATTATACGCGAAAGCAAAATTGAAGCTTATGATCCCGGGTTCAAGTCTCCTCTTTATCCATGGCTGCATTTGTTAGGAATAATACTTCCATTTATTCTGATTTACCAAATGGGAATTTTACCGTTTCTGTTCAGCCTTGGGCTTATTGCTGTTGGCGCAGCGTGGTACTGGTACTACGCACGGAACAAAGTTGTACGCACAGGTGCAATTTATCACTTGTTTGAACGGCTGGGCAGACAGCGATTTGACGGGCTGGATACAGAGCTTAGGGGAATTCTTAAAGAAAAGGGATTACGGGAATCGGATCCTTTTAATGAAATTGTTACAAGGAGTTTTGTTATTGATTATAAAGAAAAAGAAGTCTTTGAAACCGCAGTACGTAAAGCTTCCGAATGGATATCACAGTTTGTTGATAGCACACCTTCGGAAATTGAGAAGATGTTTTTAGATGGAACAAGAATGGGTGCAACTCCCGTTACTCATGGTATTGCTCTCCCTCACCTCAGGTTAAGAGGATTAGATCATGCAGAATTGGTTTTAGCCAGGGGAAGGCAGGGAATTCATATTAAATTCAGGGATCCACTTAAAGACCACGATGATGAAGATGAAGCAGATGTAGGTGCAATTTTCTTTTTAGTAAGTCCTGAGAAGGACCCCACACAACATTTAAGAATTTTAGCACAGATTGCAGGAAGAGTTGAAGAAGATGGATTTGTAGAAGAATGGCAGAGTGCAAATGATGAACAGGAACTGAAAGAAGCAGTGCTGCACGAAGACCGGCTGCTTTCACTGCTTGTAGAACGCGACAGCTCGAGTGATGTTCTAATTGATAAAGCACTGAAGGATATACGATTTCCTGAAGGCTGCCTGGTTGCTATTTTACGAAGACAGGGTCAAACAATTGTTCCAAAGGGAAGCACAGTTATTCTTGAAGGTGATAGATTAACAATTATAGGTGATCCCCAAAGCATGGCTGAACTGAAAAAAGATTATGAGGGAGAGTACTAATAAGTTTTGGATATTCCCAAATAAATTTTGGTGGAGAAATTTTATAAGGAAATAAAATAACAAGAAAATTAAGCTTCTTCCTTTACTTTTAATGAATGCCCTTTTGTGTTACCAACTTTTCTTCCCACCGATTCAATTAATTTATGCAGCTGCTTAACGAAAATTTTTGGATCACTGTCTGTACGAGCTTTGTTTTCGTAAATGAGATACTTTTCTTTATAGGGCTGAGGAGTGAAGTTTGGCATTATCACATTTGCTCCAACATCCAATCCCTTTTCTCTTCCATCAGAACCCAAAGTAGCTAGTGCAGTTGTTGCAGGGATGTGAGAATTCCTTAAAACAATTCGTGCAACCGCCATTGTGCGCAGCACTAAATTTATATCGCCATTCTCTTCGTTCCTATAGGGTGTATTTTGGGAAGGAATAAAAGGACTGATTGAACACATATCAACATCTAACTCTTTTAGTAAAAGGATATCATTTGCGACATCTTTAATTGTTTGCTGCGGCAATCCTATAATATTTCCACTGCCAACCTGGAAGCCGATTGATTTTAAATATTTTATATGCTCAATTCTTTCATCCAGTTCATCTCCCTGGTGGTAAACGGAATAAAGTTTTGGATTTGCAGTTTCATGCTTTAAAAGATAACGATCAGCCCCGGCATCCTTCCATCTTTTGTATTCATAAAATTCTCTTTCGCCGGTGCTTAGTGTAATTGCTACATCCAGATCTTTTTTTATCGCGGTTATTATTTCTTCAATTTCTTTGCAATCAAATTTATGATCCTCGCCGGATTGCAGAACAATTGTTCTTATGCCTGATTCATAAATAAAGTGTGCAGCATTAATAATCTCTTCCTTTGTCATTCGGTATCTTTCCAACCCGGTATTATGGAGCCGTAAACCGCAATAAAGGCAGTGCTGATCACAATAATTGGAAAACTCAATTATTCCCCTTAAGTGAACTTCATCCCCACAATATTCTTTCCTCACATCATCTGCTTTTTGATACAGAAGTTTAAAATCTAATGGATCTTTGAGAGATAGTAGAGAAACAATGTCTTTTTTAGTAAGATTATCTTTTTCTAAAATTGTGTTTAAACTAATATTCTTCATTTGTAAAATTTCTTTTGATGGTCATTGCGAGGAGCAAAGCAACGAAGCAATCTTTTAATCATTTAGATTTCTTCATCCCAATGAACCTGCCTGAAGGTAAACACGATTGGGATTCGCAATGACGATTTTACTACAGATACACATCCCTTTCGCCTTCATCAATCCGCTCAATCATCCTTTCAGTTTTATCCCTCGCTGTTCCCTCAACTTTTTCAAGTTCATCTTTTAAAAATTTTTCACCTGTCTTTTTTGTGTCGTCTTCAGCAAAATCGTTTAGGTATTCTTTAAAAGTTGTAAGTGCGTTTGGTACACATATCTTTCCAATGTTTCCCGATTTAGCCAGTTCCATAAATCTATCACCCGTACGGTTTGAACGGTAACATGCTGTGCAAAAACTTGGCATGTAGCCAAGCGCAGCACAATCTTTAACAATTTCATCAAGAGATCGATGATCACCCAATTGAAACTGTTCTAATTCTTTTTTAGCGGAACCCTCTTCGGAATCATGATAACTTCCCGGAGCAGTTCTGCTGCCAGCACTAATTTGTGAAACACCTACTTTAAATATTTCGCGTCTTAGTTCAGCTCGCTCCCTGGTTGAAAGAATAATTCCCGTATATGGAACAGAAAGCCGGATCACGGCAACAAGCTTCTTGAAAGATTCATCATCAACTGCATGAGGCGGCTGCATTGCTGCCGGTGCGTTAAGTGCCGGCTCCAACCTTGGAATTGAAATTGTATGTGGACCGATTCCGTATTTATAATCAAGATCAAATGCATGAGAAAGCAAAGCTAAAGTTTCAAATTTATAATCAACTAATCCAAACAAAGCACCTATTCCAACATCATCAATACCTGCCTGCAGAGCCCTATCCATTGCATAAAGGCGCCATGCGTAATCACTCTTTGGTCCACCGGGATGCATCTCTTTATAAGTGTTAAAGTGATACGTTTCCTGGAAGCATTGGTAAGTTCCAATTCCAAAACCTTTAAGTTCTTTAAACTGGTTGAGTGAGAGGGGAGCCGTGTTTACATTCAGTCTTCTAATGTTATTTCCGTTTAAATTTACACTGTAAATTCTATCTATGGCTTCCCCAATAAACTCAATATTTGCTTTTTTAGGATGTTCACCAGCAACAAGTAAAATTCGCTTTTGCCCTTGAAGTACAAGGTATCTTGCTTCCTGCTCAATCTCATCTAAAGTAAGTGTACGGCGCTGCAGTTCCTTGTTATCTTTTCTGAAAGCACAATAGAGGCAGTTGTTAACGCACAAATTTGTTACGTATAGCGGTGCAAATATTACAAGCCGGTTACCGTAAATTTTCTCCTTTACCTGCTTTGCAGTGTGGAATAATTTATCTAGTAATTCTGGTGAATTAATATTTATTAAGGCGGCACTCTCCTTTAAATTAAGTCCTTTAGCTTCCGTTGCCTTTTCAATTAAATCGAGCTGGTAGTCTTCATTCTGAAGCGAATCATCAGTTAATAATTGACTTATATTTCCTTCGTTAATAAACTCCATAAACTAACTCCATCTTATAATCAATTCTTCCAAAATAAAAAGAATCTAACAGCATAGTGCAACTAGCATACCACTAAAGAAGTTTCGATTTGATTATAGAAGCTAAAAACCGAAAAAGACATTTCTTAAAAGAGAGAAAATCATTTTTAGTTTTGGAACCGGTTTAGAGAAGTTGCTAAAAACAGAAACTAAAAAGCTGAATAAAATATATTTTTTGAAGAAAAGACTGCTGGAACAGTTTTTGTCCTTAGCAGATTTGTTGACAACAGGAAAAGACTTTTAGAAACCTACTAAATTTTATTTGAATTGTTATTTCGGATGGATCAAAAGTGAATAAAGTAACTAATGCCGAACGAGTTCATATCGCAATTACCGGAAAAAGAAACGTTGGCAAATCTTCACTTATTAATATGCTAACTGGACAGGAATTATCGATCGTTAGCGAGGTTGCCGGGACTACAACTGACCCGGTTAAAAAAGCTATAGAACTGCTGCCATACGGCCCTGTAGTTATTGTTGATACCGCAGGAATTGATGATGAAGGGGAGCTTGGTGAAAAAAGAATCAGCAGAACTATTAAAGCAATTTCCTCTGCCGACTTTGTCATCGTTGTTGTTGATGCAAGAGAAAAACTAGCCATCGAGGAAAAACAGTTTTTTGAATACCTGGATAAAATTTCACTCAGCTATATAGTAGTTGTTAATAAAATTGAATTTGGTGTTAATCCGGAATTGCTAAGGGATTTGAAAAACATAAATGTTACCCACTTCGAAGTTTCCTGTAAAGAGCAAATCGGATTTGAAACCCTAAAAGTTGAAATAATTTGTGCGCTTCCACAAGAAACCGAGAAGTTATTGATCGGCGATCTTATAAAAAAAGGTGATGTTGTTGTACTGGTTGTTCCCATAGATCCCGGCGCGCCCAAAGGTAGAATAATTAAACCACAGGCACATGCATTACGCGAGGCGCTGGATGCAAATACAATCTCAATCGTGGTACAGCATACAGAACTCGCCGAAGCATTAAACAGTTTAAAAAATCCTCCCGATCTTGTTGTAACCGACAGCCAGGCAATTATGAAAGTTGCTGCTGATGTTCCTGAAGGAATTAAAGTAACAACATTTTCAATCCTGATGGCAAGGCTTAAAGGTGATTTACCGGTTTTTGTAAACGGATTAAAAAAAGTAGATGAATTGCAAAACGGCGATAAAGTTTTTATAGCCGAAGCATGTACACACCACGCGCAGAGAGATGACATTGGTACAGTTAAAATACCAAGATGGCTTCGTGAGCATACAGGTAAGAAACTTGAAATTAATGTGGCGCATGGTTTTGATTTTCCTCAAAACATCACCGACTATAAACTTATAATTCATTGCGGTGGATGTATGTTAACAAGGAAATCTATGCAGGTTCGATTAAAGCAAGCCCGCCTGATGGACATCCCGATTGTTAATTATGGTATTTTAATCTCTTATCTACACGGCGCAATACCACGTGCTTTGGAACCCTTTAGCGAAGCTATGTCTGAGTGGAATAAAGTAAAACTATTGAAAGTCTAAATTTTAGACCCAATAATGTTGCTTTATTTCAAAACTATCCTATTCCATTAAACCCGACAACGAGAATTAAATTTACTCTGGCTGAGAAAACAGAGCTGATGATTGCAGTTTACAATTCACTTGGAGAAAAAGTAGACCAAGTTTTTAGTGGTGAACTTGATGAAGGTTAGCACGAAGTTGAATTTTCTGCCGAAACTCATTCATCCGGAATTTATTTTTACAGGTTTGAAAGTCAGAAGTTTGTAAGCGTGAAGAAAATGATAATCCTGAAATAATTTAAATGCTAGTTACT
>RCND010001054.1_pt1 | contig 15549 bp, 16 predicted proteins | sample 2041351 | NCBI WGS metagenome assembly RCND01 (sample SAMN09708230, study PRJNA481090) | Marine sediment metagenome, whole genome shotgun sequencing project. | biome: marine sediment; feature: ocean; material: sediment; isolation source: Sewage treatment plant 12B marine sediment (STP12B) ...
CGTTATGCTCGGAAAAGTCGATGGCAGCGCACCACTGGACATCGTACTTGACGGCAACGGAATGCTTGATCACCTGGACATCACGTGTGGCGGCTTCCCTCCCAGCCCATTGTGTGACCTGCTTGAGGATAAAGACTTTGCACTGCCTCATTTTTCTGCCGACTTTGAAGGCACAACTTACGGCATAGGAACAACCCTTGCGGGTGGTTGGAAGGGCTGGTTTGTAGCCGTGCCGCTGAATATAACCTACGCGGATATGCAGGGTTCCGATACTGACGGGCTCAACTACACGGCCACACCACGATTTGGCAAAACCATCAACCTGGGAAGAAATGGCAATTTGTCTTTATTTGCCGGGGGCAATTATCTCAACTCTGACCTGACGATTGATGGAATCGCTGAAACGCCGGATGGCTTACTGAGTTTCGATTACATCATTGAACAAGAAAACAAGGATAAGTGGAATGCTCTGGTTGGCTTTAACTGGGACATTAACAAACGTTTTTCCTGGTCTGCCGAATACAATGGTTTCGTTGGTTCCCGCGATGCCATCATCACTTCCATCAACTGGAAATTCTGAGCGGTCAGGTCCAAAGGGCGAACGGGTATACACTAAACTAGTTTAACTAGCTATCGTCTATCCCCCACATGCATTCACCCAATGGTTCAAGCGGTCGGCCGTTGCCCAATTGGATTAGTTTCTCCCCTGTCAATTCACATGAGCCTTATTGAGCTGTTGCTAAAGCAATTTACCTTTCATCCATGGCGCGGAATTAAGAAAGTTGGCAATGGCGCTTCCTGGAGGCACCAATTTGTCACAAGCCATGCGCATTTCATCTGTCAGGCTCATCTGCATGATCGGCAGCACATCTTCCAGTTGCTCGAGGGTGCGCGGCCCACAAAGAGGCGCAGTGATATGCGCTTGATCCTTGACCCACAGCAAGGCCAGATGCGCCGGCTTCAAGGCAAAACCCTGTGCCAGCTGAGCAAAGGCCTGACCAACAGCAGCGGCCTTTTGAGTGATACGCTCGGCATAAATACCACCACGATTGAAACGCGGCGTATCAAAAGTTTCTGGCTTACTGGGATCGTAGCGTCCGCTTAGCAACCCCATGGCTAAAGGAGACCATACAAAGACGGCAAGTCCGGCCGCTGCTGCCGCAGGCAAAATCTCGTTCTCCACCCGACGATCAAGCAGGTTATAGGGCAACTGCTCGGAAACCATATGAATGAATCCCTTGTACTCTGCCAGCATTGAGGACTCAGTTATTTTCCACCCTGGCGAAGTGGTTGAACCGGCATAACGGATCTTCCCCTGGCTTCGGAGATCACTGAGAGCTCCCAGGGTTTCTTCAAGGGGCGTGTTCATGCAAACACGATGGGTCTGATAGATATCGATATAATCACATTTAAGTCGGCGCAGTGAATCTTCACAGGCCTTGATAATGTGCTTTCGGGAAGCGCCTTTGTCGTTAATACCCCTATTACCGACAGGGTAATATACTTTTGTGGTCAGAATAATTTCATCACGGCGACCGCTTTCTTTGAAGAACTGGCCGATTATCTCTTCACTGCGGCCATCAGCGTAGGAGTTGGCGGTATCAATCAGGTTGATACCATTATCCACAGCGCAATTGATGATGGCGAGTGACTCTTCGGATGTTGTTGGATTGGCGAAATTGTCGGTGCCCAGACAAATAGGGGAAACATGTAGCCCGGTTTTGCCAAGGGGACGGTAGAATTTGTCTTCTAACATATGGTATATGCTCCATCGACAGTAATGCTGGCACCTTGCATATAGCTGGATTCATCAGAAAGCAGAAAGATGGCTGCATTGGCGATTTCAGAAGGTTCGGCGAGACGCTTTTCGGGAATCGACTCGGCAATGTCCTGTAGTTTCTGATCCATTTCCTGCCGACTCATGGCGTAACCACGCTCAGAGGCCAACATGGCAGTTTTTGTTTCACCGGGTCGCACCTCGTTGACCCGCACGCCGCTGCCTGCAAGGTCCAGGGCGGCAGCGCGGGTAATCTGACTGACCGCCCCCTTGGAAACGCAATAACCGAAAACGCCGCTGGCGGCAATGTCACTCCAGATGGAGCTGATATTGACGATCGAGCCAAAACCCTGCTTCTTCATGACTCGCGCCGCAGCGCGGCACAGATAAAAACAGCCTTTGACGTTGACATCCATAACAAAATCAAACTCCTCATCACTGCATTCCAGTATACCGCTGCGCTTGATAACTCCGGCAAAATTGACGATGCCGTCCAACCTGCCCTGTTCTCTGACAGCCTTTGCGACAACCTCGTCGCACTGCCCAACCCTGCTGATGTCAATGACAAAAGAGATCGCTCCGCTTTCTTTACAGGTTTCAACAAGAGCCTGTTCATTGCGGTCGGCAGCATAGACCGTAGCGCCAAGCTGCCGCAGTCGACAGGTGGCGGCAAGACCCATTCCAGAAGCGGCGCCAGTAACGATGATAACTTTATCGCTTAAGGAGGAATTATTCATCAATCACCTTGGGTTACATACCCGGTAGCTCGCCCAACAACAGGCGTTGGGCTGTTGGTGTCATCGCCAGACCCCCTTTTCCGGTACACCTTAGCTCACAGGGAAGGGCCTGACCCACTTTGTGCATGGCAACAATCACCTCATCAAGCGGAATCAGTGGCTCAAAGCCAGTCAGTATCATATTGGTCACAAAAAGCGCGTTGCCTGCCATCATGACGTTTTTACCCAAACAAGGAGCCTCAACGCGATTTGCAACAGGATCACAAACAAGACCAAAGGTATTTTGTAAGGCCATGGATGCTGCACCAAGCGCCTGCTCAAATGTTCCATCAAACAGAGTAACCAGGGCCGCCGCCGCCATCGCCGAACCTGATCCTGTTTCTGCCTGACAACCTCCCAGTTCAGCTGAAAAAGTGGCCTTCCCGGCAATAAATACACCGATCAACCCTGCCGCTAACATGGCCCTGACTTTCTTATCTTCAGACATGTTGAGGGCGTTCGCCACACCAAGACAAGCACCAGGCAGGGTGCCACAAGCCCCGGCTGTCGGGGCTGCCACGATGATACCCATTGAACTTTTGACATCCATAAGTGCTGTGACCGCCAGTATCACATTGTTACTGAGACCAAGATCCATGAGTGAACCAGTTGTCATCTTCTCTTCAAAGGCGGGAGCCTGAGCAGGGTAAATACGGTCCGCATAAGTCGTGCCTGCAATACCCTGCGCAATGGACTTATCCAGGATGCGAATGATGTCGAGCATCTTTTCAAAAACAATTTCTTCAGGAATATTGCCACGTGCACTTTCGTACATAAGGGCAAGTTCCCAGAGCTCCAGATCTCTATCTGCATTAAAGGCAATGAGTTCTTCGCTATCAACAAAGGGAACCATTGGCTGCCGATATGCGCCAATGGGTAAGACAGGTTTTAAGGTCCTGACATCACAGCCATCCGGCAACCGGGTCTGATCGACAAAAGCCTGGCCCTTCACTTGAATAACATATCCATTAGGGCCCTTATGCAAAAGCACGTGATCACCATCAAGTGTATCCCTGATTGTTGCATCCACGCATGAAATCAAGGTCTCATGATAATCACCAAACATTGATAACTTGCAGCCATTGATCTCAGTCACCTCAATCATACCGCCACCCGTTGAGATGGCGATAAAGCAGTTGCTTTCCTCCTGGTTGGAAAGTGTGAGCTTGTAGGTACTGGCATGGATCGCCTGGTAATCAGTGATGCGTATTTCAACGTTTATGCCCTGGTTTTTAAGATGCGTGATGGCATCGAGCATACGTTCATCCGTGACATCCCAGCCCATTAAACCCGTGAACAGCCCCATGTCTGAACCCTGGCTGCTGTGCGTGGACTCCAATGACCCACCGGGATCATATTCGATCAGGACACTGTCAAACTCCCCCTTCATGTAATCACGGGCCAGTGCCCCGATGCGATGCGCTGCTGCAACATGCGAGCTGGAGCCCCCGCGCATTACAGGGCCAATGGCATCGTTAAAAATACTGGGCAAATAGGTCTTCATAATTTTGGGCCCTACGGGTATCAGGAAGCATAACCCAGCATCCAATCAGGGAACATGAGTTCTTACGTAATCCAATACAGGGTTTTACATATTAACGATCGCACCCAGATTTTGTGATTCAGCATTTTTCAGGGCGAGCTGGCTGGCAACCACATCCTGCACTGCTACACCCACCGATTTAAAAAAAGTGATTTGCTGTGGGTTGATGCGTCCCGGTTTTAATCCGGCTACGATTTCTCCCAACTCACCGTGAATATGCGCCTCGTTGATGATCCCGGCTTGCAACGGAATGATAAGGTCACCGGCTTCGACAAGTGCTGCGTCACGCGAGTCAACCACAACAACAGCCTGCTTTACTGTCTCTGCATCAATCTCTTGCATGCTGGGCATGTAGGAACCGATACCGTTGATATGTGCACCCGGTGACAGCCAGCTATAATCGAGTACCGGTGTCGACGAGGACGTAGCCGCGCAGATAATGTCTGCACCTCGAACGGCAGACTCCGCATTTGGCATGACTTGCACCTGCTGTGGAATTGCAGCTTTTCCCTGCATTTCACGGGCGAAAACAACCGCCTCCTCGTATCTGGCGCCGTAAACTCGTACTTCGCGTATCGCACGCACCGAGCATACCGCTTCCAGCTGTGATCTTGCTTGTACGCCGCTACCCAGGATAGCCAGCACAGATGAGTCTTCTCGGGCCAGTAAATCTGTGGCGGCACCGGATCCTGCACCTGTGCGGATGGCAGTGAGTGCGCTTCCTTCCACCATGGCCAGCGGCCTGCCCGTCTGTCCGTCCAGGACCAATACCATCGCGTAGATCACCGGTTCATTTTTTTTTCGATTATCGGGAAAGATAGAGACGACCTTAACAGCTAACTGATTGTTCTCCGGCAGACACGCGGGCATGACCAGCGTGGTACCCTGGGGATTTTCAAACCCCATATGTATCCGCAGTGGTACGACAGCCTGGTTAGCCGATAGCTGTACAAAGGCAGTTTTCATAGCCTCAATAGCGTCTGCCATTGGCAGCGCCTTGCGAACATCATTTGCAGATAAAATGCGAAGTTTCATGGGCTTACCTTCTAAATTGGTGGCCGGATGCCATGCAGGTGTTCAACAAAATACAGCTGCAATCGGCGGGCAAAATACAGGTCACGATAAAAGCGGTATCCAGGTTGCCATAGGGTTGTGAGCATCGGCCCGACAGTGACCCGTGCTCATCAAGTCCATTAATCGACGTAGTCGAAGCGACCGGTGAAATGGCGCAGCGCGCGCGGCTGGCGCACAAACCTCATGCCACGCATTGAATCCCGGCCCTCAAAAACCTCCTGAACGACCTCGATGACATAGTCCATCTGGCTTTGTGTATACACTCGCCGCGGAATGGCCAGACGTACCAGGTCCATCTGGGCGGGTTTTTCCTCTCCATCCGGCTGCAGCCCGAACATCGCGGTGCCGATTTCGCAGCCCCTTATACCGCCTTGTTTGTAGAGTTCTACAGCCAAAGACTGGCCCGGGTACTGAAGTGGTGGGATATGGGGCAGGAAGCGTTTCGCATCGATATATACCGCGTGACCGCCGGCCGGTTGCATGATAGGCACGCCAGCCTCAGCTATGTGGCGCGCAACGTATTGTGTGGATGCAATGCGGTAGTTCAGGTAATCCTCCTGCACAACCTCCTCCAGACCGATGGCGATGGCGTCGAGATCACGCCCGGTCAAGCCGCCATAAGTTGAGAAGCCCTCGGTGAGGATCAACCGGTTTCGGCATTCCACCGCCCAGTCTTCGTTGTTCATTGCCAGCCAGCCGCCGCTATTGGACAAACCGTCTTTCTTGGCGCTCATCGTGCAACCGTCGGCATAAGAAAACATTTCACGCACGATATCCACCACCGGCGTGTCACTGTATCCCGGTTCACGTTGCTTGATAAACCAGGCGTTTTCAGCGAAACGGCAGGCATCGATAAACAATGGAATGCCGTGACGACCACAGACCTCACGCGTCTGGCGAATATTCTCCATGGAAACCGGCTGCCCACCGCCGGAGTTATTGGTCACGGTCAGCATGCACACGGGTATGTTTTCAACACCCTTTTGATTTATGAAATTTTCCAGTGCAACAATGTCCATATTGCCTTTGAACGGATGTTCCGACTCCGGGTCACGCCCCTCGCTGATGACCAGGTCGACTGCCTCGGCACCCTGCGCTTCGACATTGGCACGGGTCGTGTCGAAATGTGTGTTGTTGGGGATCGAATGGCTGGAGTCAGCCACGATGGTAAACAGGATACTTTCAGCGGCCCGTCCCTGGTGTGTGGGAATCAGGTATTTGAAAGGCATCAGGTTATCCACCGCGTGTTTGAAACGGTAGAAAGACGGGCTCCCGGCGTAGGATTCATCGCCCTGCATCAGGGCGCCCCATTGGCGTGCACTCATGCTGGATGTGCCCGAATCGGTCAAGAGATCGATCAACACGTCATCGGAGTGCAAGGTGAAGAGGTTGTAGTAAGCATCCTTGATACAGCGCTCACGCTCTTCGCGTGTGGTCATGCGGATGGGCTCTACGGACTTAATTCTGAATGGTTCAATGATGGTTTTCATGACGAAAATATTAACATATGACGAAGAGGAGATTACTGCAATATCATCTACTAATGTGATAATTATATGTGCTCAGGGTAGTCACCCAGGATTTGGGTGACTATGAGCGATTTATCAAGGAACGCCTGGCCGTGCTGGAAAAAATAGCAAATCTTGAATCCATTATTATCCTGAAACAAAGCCTGTTCCGCAGACACCTTCCCATACCGGGTTAGGGCACCGGTTCTGGCCTGCCCTGGACAGCCCAGATATTCACATATAACTTTACTTTCCAGGAATTAAAGTCGCAATAACGTGAGTCATATAGGCTTCAAATTCCTCTGAGCTTAAATTGGGTGCCTGGTGCTGTCTCTGTAGTTGCAGAAACCCCAGGTAGGCTGAATAGGTCAGACGCGCACGATGCGATGCCTCGGCAGAATCAAACCCGATTTCAGCAAAGGCCATTTCAATGTGTTTCATACGACGTTCTGCCACCCTTTCCAGCAAGGGCTCGACCTGCGGATGATCAGCAGCAGAACACAAAGAACTGTAAACATCGTGTGTGAGTTTTTCACGACTGGTCCGTCTGAAAAACGACCGCAATCTATCGCGGGGGTCCGAAATGGCACTCAATGATGCCAGCAGATTGGCCTTATCGTGTTTTTCCCAGCGCAATAGAGACTGTTCCAACAGGGCGTCCCGGTTGGGGAAATGCCAGTAAAAACTGCCCTTGGTGACACCCATGCGTCTTGCAAGAGACTCCACGGCGACCGCCCGGATGCCTTTTTCCGCGATCAGCACAAGCGCTTGCTGCTCCCAGTCACCTGCACTCAGGGTTGATCGTTCTTTCTTTTTCGTTGCTGATTGAATCACAAGCAATACCCAGCTTTGAATTAAATGGATTCTGTCAAGGATAACCGACAAAGGCGTTTCGATACACCTCCGACAGCAGTTGACTCCAGGCTGAAAATTTACCATACTCTGGCGTATGGCGGCACTATTTTTTTGTGTTGTTGTCTCTTGTATGACGATATTTGGTTTTTCGGAGGTTACTGAAATGTTCTGGATTCTAATTTTATGCTTGCTGGGTTTATCACTCACCGCAGCTTTTCGTGGCATGTCCTTGTTGAACTGGACGTTGGGAATGGTGCTGGTGTTGGTTGGTTTTGCCATCTTCACGGATGTTTCAATGCTGGCAATTACTGTTTTGGCCGTTTTGTTTGCTGCCGTCGCTATTCCACTCAACTACAAGCCCTTCCGCCGTCAATGGCTAAGCGCACCATTCCTGGCCATTTATCGCAAAATGCTGCCGACACTCTCCGATACCGAAAAGGTCGCTTTGGAAGCTGGCACAGTAGGCTGGGAAGGTGAGTTATTCGCAGGCAACCCCAAGTGGAGTTCATTGCTGCAACAGCACTGGCCGGAATTGAGCGCGGAAGAACAGGCTTTTGTCGACGGACCGGTTGAAGAACTCTGTCAAATGCTGAAACCCTGGGAAAATTCGCACGAACTTGCCGATTTGCCCCCTGAAGTCTGGAGTTTCTTAAAAGAAAACAAGTTTTTCGGCATGATCATACCAAAGGAATTCGGTGGACTGGAGTTTTCCGCATTGGCGCATCGCGCTGTATTGCAGAAACTCGGGTCTGTATGTGCTGTCGCGGGCAGTACGGTGGCTGTACCCAATTCACTGGGGCCTGCAGAACTCCTGGTTCATTACGGCACAGAAGAACAAAAGAATTACTACCTGCCCCGCCTGGCTAAAGGCGAAGAAATACCCTGTTTTGGCCTGACTGGCCCAACGGCCGGTTCAGATGCAACTTCCATCCCTGATACCGGCGTTATTTGTAAGCGCAAATACAAAGGCAAAGAAGTTCTGGGTATGCGTCTTAATTTTGACAAGCGCTACATAACACTGGCACCGGTGGCGACCATTGTCGGACTTGCATTCAGGTTGTATGACCCTGATGGCCTGGTAGGTGATAAAGAAGATTTGGGTATCAGTGTGGCACTCGTCCCCAGTGATACTCCAGGAATGGACATCGGCTCAAGACATATGCCCCTGAACGTACCCTTCCACAATGGACCGGTGCGTGGCAAAGACGTATTTGTACCCCTGGATACCCTGGTGGGTGGCATCGACATGGCTGGTCACGGCTGGCGTATGCTCATTGAGCTATTGGCAGTCGGACGTGCGATTACACTACCCTCCTCCTCTTCCGGTGGCGCAAAACTGTGCGCACTGACCACCGGGGCCTATGCCCGTATTCGCAAACAGTTCAACCTGCCCATCGGTCGGTTTGAAGGCGTCGAGGCGGTTATGTGCCGAATCGCAGCCCATACCTATGCCACATCCGCCCTTTCACGAATGACTGCGACCGCGGTAGACATGGGTGAAAAACCTGCTGTGCCTTCAGCGATCGCCAAATACCATGCAACGGAGATGGCCCGTCAGGTTATCACCGACGCCATGGACGTACATGGTGGCAAGGGCGTCATCATGGGCCCACGAAACTATCTCGGAAGGGCCTGGCAGGGCGCACCCATCTGGATCACCGTGGAAGGCGCAAATATCCTGACTCGCAGCATGATGATTTTCGGACAAGGTGCCATTCGGTGCCACCCTTATGTATTAAAAGAAATGCAGGCTGCCAGGATGGAAGACAAGGTCAAAGGTCTTGAGGAATTTGACACGCAGTTGTTTGGGCACATTGGCTATAGTATTGGCAATGCGGTACGCAGCATGATGCTGGGTTTGAGTTTTGCCCGTTTTGCAGCGGTACCAAGCGACCGTAAAACCGCCAAGTATTATCGCAAACTGACACGTTATTCAGCCGCCCTCGCATTTGCATCGGATATTGCGATGCTGACACTCGGTGGCAAGTTGAAATATAAAGAACGTATTTCAGGCCGTCTTGGTGATGTTTTAAGTCAACTGTATATCTGCTCGGCCATGCTGAAAAGATTTGAAATCCAGGGAAGACCGGCAGCGGATCAGCCGATTCTGGCGTGGGCATTCCATGATGCCATTAACAAGATTCAAAATGCCCTTGGGCTGGTCGTGGATAACTTCCCCAACCGTGGAGTCCGTCTGTTGTTGAGCCTGGTTATATTCCCACTGGGCCGGCATGAACTCCAACCCGGTGATCGTCTTGGTCACAAGGTTTCCCAGTTGCTGATGCACCCATCTGAGACACGTGATCGCCTGACCGATGGTATATTCATCTCTGATAAGGCAAGCAACCCTGTTGGTCTGCTGGAACTGGCATTGCCACGCGTGATCGCGACCGAGCCTCTGGAACGTAAGCTTCAGAAGGCCGAAAGTGCCGGCAAGCTGAATACCAGGGACCTTCAGACACAATTGCAAATGGCTGTTGATCAATCCATTATTACTGCCGACGAGGCTAAGGAACTGGAAGCTGTCAGGGCCATGGTTGCTGAGATTATTGCGGTTGATGATTTCGAGAGCGATTATTTGAGGATGGGTGCAAAAAGCAAACCCGATCCGGTGACAGAGCAGGCAGCTTAATCCTGGCGGGTGTGGTCATGGCACCGTCATCCCGGCGAAGGCCGGGATGACGCGGTGCTTAAAGCATTCCCGTTTCGAGCCTCGCGGCTTCGGTCATCATCTGATAATTCCATGGCGGTTCGAATGTCAGGTCGACGTCGACTTTAAAAATCGTTGGTATGATCTCAATCTTGCTGCGTACGTCTTCGACGATGATGTCACCCATACCGCAACCAGGTGCAGTCAGGGTCATGGTAACGGCGACTTCTCTTTGGCCCTGCTCGTTCTGTTTTAGCTCACATGCATATACCAGACCGAGATCGACGATATTGACCGGGATTTCCGGATCGTAGCAGGTCTTCATCTGCGACCAGACCAGTTTTTCTACATCATCATCACTGGCATTTTCCGGCAGGGCCGGTGGCATGACGGGTTCTTTGCCAATGGCATCGGCATCAATACCGGCAATGCGAAACAGGTTTCCATCGATAAAAACGGTAAAACTGCCACCCAGTGATTGAGTGATATAGCCGACGGTTCCCGCCGGCATGGTTAATTCATCACCGGAGGGAATCATGACAACTGCACAGTCCCGTTCGAACTGGCAAGGTTGTGAGGTATGACTAAACATAATTTATGCTCGGACCCATTAACAATACTCAGATCAGCCCATCTTGGCTTGTGAGTAATTTTCAACACCCATCTGATCGATCAGGGCCAATTGTGTTTCTAACCAATCAACATGCTCTTCTTCGGACACAAGAATTGAATCAAATAGATCACGGCTTACGAAATCGCGGGTTTCTTCACACCAGACGATGGCGTCCTTCAATTCCGGCAATGCATCCAATTCGAGCTTCAGATCACACTCGATCATCTCTTTGACATCCTCTCCAATTCGCAATTTACCGATGTCCTGCATTTTAGGCAGGCCTTCCAGGAACAGGATTCGCTCGATCAATTGATCGGCATGTTTCATTTCATCCAGGGATTCTTCATATTCGTGATTGGCGAGTTCCATCAAACCCATATCCTTGTACATACGTGAATGCAGGAAATACTGGTTGATGGCAGCTAATTCATTACGTAACACAGCGTTGAGAAACTCGATAACCTTACGATCGCCTTTCATCGTGCAGGACTCCTTTAGATGATTCAGATTTCAATTGGACAGGGTCATCATTCCAGCCAATTCAGCCATGGAATAATGCACATAACGCCGACTAATTTTAGCAGGTGTTGAAGCGACCCGCATCATGAGTGGGTATTGTAGCTCAGGCCAATTGCATGATGTGTAACAGGCTCTCAGATTGACGTTTTGTCGTTATTGCCTGTTGAAGAACTTCAAGCGCCATTTCATTACAAGACCCGCAAGTTGCACCACAGTCAGTTACCTGCCTCAATTGCTTCAGATTACGCACACCTTCATCTACCGCATTACGGATATCAGAATCAGTGACTGCATTGCAGAGACATACGTACATGAAAATTTCCTGTTTATGACTCAAACATTTTAAATCTAAATAAGAATGATTGTCAATTGGGCGGAGCTTTAATGGAGGAGGTTTTCAACCCGAATTCATCATGGGTTCGAGTAGTGTCAGGGCCTGCCTGTAGACGCGGCGTTTGAATCGAATGACATTATCGGCAGGATACCAGAAGTCCACCCAACGAAAATCCCGGAATTCAGGCTCGCTGGTTGTTTTAAAATTAAATTGCACTTCGTCATCGAGCAGCTTCAACAAAAACCATACCTGCTTTTGACCTATGCACAAGGGCTTGCTATGAGTCCTCTGGAACCGTCGTGGTAGCTGGTACCGCAACCAACCCGGTGTGGCACCCAGCATCTGGACATGCTCTTTATGTAAGCCGGTCTCCTCATGCAATTCGCGATACATGGCCTCCGCGGGGGTTTCATCTGTATTCATACCACCCTGGGGGAATTGCCAGCCATCATTATTAGAACGTTGTGCCCAGAATACGCGGCCATCACCGTTCATGATAACCATGCCCACATTGGGTCTGAAACCATCCGGATCGATCATGTCTGTATTTTTCTTTTGTTTGTGTTCATGGCCGATGTTATGAGCTAGCTGAATACGTGCGATAATTTAAAATCTGAATAATACAAACTATGTTAATCAATCCTGCAAAATGATTCCAATCTCATTACGCCGATCACTGCTTTTTTTATTACTGTTACTGTCGATCGGCAGTATATTTTTTGCCAGTGCCACCGGTTCGGTCTCTTTGGGCTGGTCTGAATGGCTCACAGCCTTGCAGGACTCCTCAAGCCGTCATGGTGAGTTAATCTGGCGCTTACGTCTACCCCGTGCAATGGCAGCATGGGTAGTGGGTTCAATGCTGGCCATGTCGGGTTGCCTGATGCAGGTGTTATTACGTAACCCATTGGCAGATCCTTATGTCCTGGGGGTTTCGGGCGGAGCAGCTTTTGCGACACTTCTGGGTATGGTCCTCGGTGTTGCGGTCGCTTTTCTGCCTTGGCTGGCAATACTGGGTGCACTGATTTCGATTCTGATTGTCTTCGGGCTTGCAAGGGGTACGGGGCCATGGAGTGGTACCCGTTTACTGCTAACCGGTGTAGTCACTGCTTCCGGTTGGGCGGCGCTGATCAGCCTGATTCTTTCCCTGAGCCCGGATAACAGTTTGCGCGGTATGCTGTTCTGGCTAATGGGTGACCTGAGTTACGCGACGCTACCCTGGTGGTCGCTACTTGTACTTGGTGGTAGTTTTATCCTGACTTTGGGCCTGGCACGTAGCCTGAACGTGCTGGCTATGGGTGAAACCACCGCACGATTACTGGGCGAGCCGACCCGCCATATGCTCTGGCTGGTATACCTGCTGGCCTCCATATTGACCGCCACTGCAGTTTCCATTGCCGGTAGTATCGGTTTTGTAGGTTTGATCGTTCCGCACCTGATGCGTTTGCTGGTTGGCTCCGACCATCGTATTCTGATACCGGCAGCAACACTGTTTGGTGGTTTGTTCCTGGTGTTGTCAGATACGCTCGCGCGTACGGTTCTGAGCCCGCAACAATTGCCGGTTGGGGTGATCACGGCTTTACTCGGCGTACCGCTGTTCCTGTTGCTTTTAAACCGGGCGAGGTTAAAAGGCGTATGACACTAGCATGCCAATCTGTTGACGTCAGCATCGCAGGTAAGATTATCTGTAGCCAGATGGATCTGAAGCTTATGCCAGGCCAGTTCTGGGGTCTGCTGGGGCCCAATGGTATTGGTAAAACCACGTTACTCAAATGTATGGCAGGACTTGACCCGCCAGACTCAGGCCTCGTCCTGCTAGAGAACCAGGCGATAGACAAGCTACCACGCCGCGCCATCGCCCGCCTGCTTGGCATGCTGCAGCAGCACACGGTTTACATTTTCGATGCCAGCGTACTCGAAACGGCAATGACCGGACGCCACCCGCACCTGGGTTATTGGGAGCGTGAAGGCCCACAGGACAAACAAAAGGCGCTGGCTGCAATCCGTGCTGTTGATCTCGAGGGTTTTGAATCCCGTAGTGTGACCGGGCTATCGGGTGGTGAAGCCCGCCGCCTGGCATTTGCTTCCCTGATCGTGCAGGAACCTGCCATTCTTTTGCTGGATGAACCCACCAACCATCTTGATATGAAACACCAGATTCGCATCATGAATCACGTGGAAATGCAGATCGCCGAAGAACAACGCTCCGCCATGGTTGCCATGCATGACGTCAACCTGGCGGCTCGTTACTGTAGCCATATTCTGATGTTATTTGGGGATGGTGACTGGCAGGCAGGCCCGGTAAATGAGTTACTAAACCTGGAAAACCTCGAAAGACTCTACCAGTGCCCAGTGGAATCCGTGCAAACCTCAGGCGGCAGGCGGTTTCTACCTGGCGGTTAGGTTTAATCAAAATGTCATTAAAACCATTCTTTTTGTCAAGCATACTTGACATGCCTGTCTGTTTTGTCTAATCTATCAGGTAAAGCACACTTTACATAATGACAAAGGAACTAAACAATGAAAACAATTCTTGACGCTATCGCCTGTAGAGGTCTGCCTGCCCGCGATATAAAAAACGCCAATATAGTTAATTTATGGGCGCTTGCATGGGCAGTAAGCCTGGGTTTGATCTCCTTCCTCTCAAAATACCAGTGGTATTCACCAGGGTTCCCAACCATTTTGGCTTTTACAGTTCAAACCAGTATCGGTATCGGGATGCTACTCGCCTATATTCGACTTTTGAAAAACCTGGATGAAATGGAACGCAAAATTCAGCTCGATGCCCTGGCTATGTCAGTGGGTGTGACTGTGGTTGTATTCGCCAGTTATTCAATATTCGAAAAATCGGGTATTGTTCCTGATCTGAAGTCTTCATACCTCATCGCACTTATAGCCTTCACCTACATGGCCGGAATAGTGTTCGGCAGGATCAGATACCGATGAAAAATCGTTTAAAGGTGCTGCGTGCCGAGCGCGACTGGACCCAGGCTGATTTGGCCACTGAACTGGAGGTTTCCAGGCAGACTATCAATGCCATCGAGAAACAGAAATTTGATCCCAGTTTGCCACTGGCGTTTAAAGTCGCACGACTATTTAAATTGTCGATAGAAGATATTTTCCAGGATGAAGCGAACACCTAGCCCGCATACTACCGATTGATGCTAAATAAACACATAAACCAAAAAGGCACCAAGAGCCATGGCCAAAAGCCCACTGAGGCGTCCCCAGGTTTTGACTTTCGACAGTGCCCAGGCCATTAGGCTGTTGAAATTTTTGCGTCCTATTACGGCCAAAATGATAGCCGAAATAATTGATAACCAGCCGATAAATTCAATAACATGGGGAAACTTGGAAGCACCGGCCTGAATCACAAGAAACGCGCCAAGAACCAGCCTGACCACCACCCCTAATACATGTAAGCCGATCTTGTCAGAAATTTTCCGTAGTGGGCCGAATACTGTTTCCGGATTGACTAGAATCACAAGCCCGACCAGGCAAATCAGCGCGCCAAAAATAATGATAAATAAGGTCATCGGAATCCTCCTTTGTTCACTGACCTTCTAAACGTTTATCTAAATCCAGATGGCTCTTCAAATCCGTATAAGCCTTGCCAAGGTGCCAGGCACCCACACCCCAGATGGTAAAGAGCGGGATATAGACCCATGCAATCTGAGAGATAGAAAGACCAGCCACCATCAATCCTTTGAATATCCAACTGGCGGTGACATCACTGCCTCGATAAACAACGGTATCGATAAAATTTTTGCTTTTATATTTGGTTTCGCGATCTACAACCGTGAACAACATCTCTTTGACCGGTCCTATCAGACCGTAATTAAGCGCCCGCTGGGCAACCTGGACGGCTGCGAATAGAACCAGGCCAAGCGAACTGCCCAGCAG
>RCND010001055.1_pt1 | contig 15547 bp, 15 predicted proteins | sample 2041351 | NCBI WGS metagenome assembly RCND01 (sample SAMN09708230, study PRJNA481090) | Marine sediment metagenome, whole genome shotgun sequencing project. | biome: marine sediment; feature: ocean; material: sediment; isolation source: Sewage treatment plant 12B marine sediment (STP12B) ...
CTTTCCGAAGTTTCTTTTGTTCTACAAAAGGCAGCGCATGTATTTCTTTACATTCGTCTGAACAACAATCGGTCATTTTTTCGGCACATCCCTCACATTGAATAAACAGTAAATGACATGCTTCATTGGCACAGTTTACATGGTTATCGCAAGCTTGTCCGCATTGGTGACATTGGGCAATTACATCAGTGGAAATACGCTCACCCCTGCGGTGGTCAAAAACAAAATTTTTACCAATAAACTTATTCTCTAAATCTTGGTCTTTGGCTTGCCTTGCATATTCAATAATCCCGCCTTCTAACTGGTAAACATTCTTAAAGCCTTTATGTTTATAATAGGCACTGGCCTTTTCGCAACGTATACCACCAGTACAATACATGACTATTTTTTTATCTTCTTTGAATTCATCAAGGTCTTTTTCAATAATATCCAAAGAATCGCGAAAGGTATCAACATCTGGAGTAATGGCATTTTTAAAATGTCCTATTTCACTTTCATAATGGTTTCGCATATCGACCAAAATCGTATTGGGGTCTTCTATAAGTTCATTGAACTTTTCTGCATTAACATGCACTCCTTTATTGGTCACATCAAAAGTTGCATCATTGAGACCATCAGCCAAAATCTTCTTTCTGACTTTTACCTTTAGTTTAAGGAAAGATTTATTGTCTTGTTCTATGGCAATATTCAATCGTACATCCTTCAAAAATGATATACTGTCTAAATGGCTTTTGAATTCCTCAAAATTTTCTGCTGCCACAGATAATTGTGCGTTTATACCTTCATTCGCCACGTAAATTCGGCCTAAAACATCCAAATCGTTCCAGTGAATGAACAAATGATTTCTGAAAACCACAGGGTTTCCTATATGTGCATATTGATAAAAGGAAATGGTTAGGCGTTCTTGCCCAGCCTCTTCTATAAGAGCTTCCCTTTCCTTTGCACTTAATGTATTGTACAGTTGCATGCTATACCAATCGTTAAGTTAAAGAATAGTTTAGCCGCAAAGATAAAATAATCCTAGACTATTTTTGTAGTGATAATTTTAACCGGACAGGCAAGTTGCGCTTGTTTACATGGTTCAAAAAAACTATGATCATGCGATTTAATCGTAAAAAAACCTTTTTTCTCTGTAGATCGTAAAAGCACACATTTACCATCTTTTTTGGACATTTGAAATTGCCCAGGAGCTAATTCGACACAATAATTGCAACCAATGCATTTTTTACGTTGCAAGGTTACTACCACCATTATTGTTTTACAATTTTATAAAGTTTATCTGAAGGCCTAATTTTAAAACCTGTTGGGAAAGTGCAATTATTGCCCTTTTCTGCCATTGGCGTATGAATATCATCAACCATCATCTCTTCCAATTCCATTTCTTTAACTCCTGTAGTAGGACCGGTAATGAGTAAAGTATCGCCAACTTTTATCTCAAACGCTTCAATCTTAAATTCTGCAATACCTGGTCTAGGATAATAATGAACCCCTTTACCAACGTATAATTTCTTTTGAGATGCCTGGGTACCAGGGCCATCACTCCATTCCCCAAGTTTCTGTCCCAAATAATATCCGCCCCAAAAACCCCGATTATATACCTTGTTGAGTTCTTTCATCCACAAAACAACTTTATCCTGTGAAAACGTTCCATCAGTATGAGCATCAATCGCTTCTCTATATGTTTTGATTACAGTTGCCACATATTCGGGTGCCCTACCTCTACCTTCAATCTTTAAGACCTTAACCCCGGCATCGATTATCTGGTCCAAAAAATCAAGGGTGCATAAATCTTTGGGCGACATCATATACTCATTGTCAAGCTCTATTTCGAAACCGCTCTCTTGGTCGATGACCGTATATTTTTTGCGACAATTTTGTTTGCAGGCACCTCTATTGGCTGATGAATTATGGGAGTGCAGGCTCAGGTAGCATTTACCTGAAACCGCCATGCACAAAGCACCATGACCAAAAACCTCAACTTCAATTAAATTGCCCGATGGTCCTTTTACACCCTCCTTTTGTATTTGGCTACAAATATTCCTGATTTGACGCAAGCTCAATTCACGGCTTAATACCACGGTATCTGCAAAAAGCGAATAAAACTTTACCGCTTCGATATTGGTGATGTTTATTTGTGTCGAAATATGCACCTCCATGTTAATTTGCCTTGCATAAGCAATAACCGCTTGGTCCATGGCAATTACAGCCGAAATTCCAACTTCTTTGGCTGCATCCAAAACTGTTTTGATTATTGACAGGTCATGATCGTAAATAATCGTGTTTAGGGTAAGGTAAGTCCGAATGTTTCTATTATTACATCGCTGTGCAATCTTAGGCAAATCTTCCAAGGTGAAGTTAATACTTGCCCTTGCCCTCATGTTAAGTTGCTCAACACCAAAGTATACTGAATCCGCTCCATTAACAATGGCCGCTTGTAGGGACTCGAAATTCCCTGCTGGTGCCATTAGTTCAATCTGTCCGTTTCTTGTCATAAATACAAGTACTTTATTTTTGGACTGCAAAGATACATTTTATAGGAAAATTATCGTCTAAACCATTACCATGTATGTATTAGCGATTTGAAATCTGAATGTACTGCATAAAAAAGAGTCTTGAAATTTCAAGACTCTTAATTGGTCACCCCATTTTTCTTTTTCATAGCATTCTTATAAAATGCAAAAAAGGGAAATGACCACCGATGCCCATCGTCCTAAAACAAATGGTTTATATATAGAGTTAGTATATGCCGTTTAAGGTAAGATGTAGTATTTGTTAAAAGGTTGCGTTAGTACATATGCCATCATCCAAAACTGTGTATAAAATAATTTGGAGTGATGGTTTTATGAAAAAAGAAATAGTAAATTAGCGTTCCTAATTTTATACAAAATGAGTACCGAAAAAGAAGCAAAATTAAAAGCATTAAAACTAACCTTAGATAAACTGGACAAGACTTATGGTAAAGGGGCCGTAATGAAAATGGGGGATAGTGTTGTTGAGGATGTAGAAGTGATTCCATCAGGATCTTTAGGTCTTGACATAGCCCTTGGAGTGGGTGGTTACCCAAGAGGAAGGGTTGTTGAAATATATGGTCCAGAATCGTCTGGTAAAACAACATTGACGTTACATGCCATAGCCGAAGCACAAAAAAATGGGGGAATAGCAGCATTTATAGATGCAGAACATGCCTTCGACCGTTTTTATGCTGAAAAATTAGGGATAGATATAGATAACTTGATCATTTCCCAACCAGATAATGGTGAACAAGCTTTGGAAATTACCGATAATTTAATCCGCTCGGGAGCTATAGATATTGTAGTTATCGATTCTGTTGCTGCTTTAACGCCCAAAAGCGAGATTGAAGGTGAAATGGGAGATTCTAAAATGGGTCTACATGCACGATTAATGTCCCAAGCCCTTCGAAAATTGACTGGATCAATCAGTAAAACCAATTGCACTGTTATCTTCATTAACCAATTAAGAGAGAAAATCGGGGTAATGTTCGGTAATCCTGAAACCACTACAGGTGGTAACGCCCTAAAGTTCTACGCTTCGGTACGATTGGATATTCGTCGTTCAACACAGATCAAAGATACTGATGGGGCTGTTCAAGGTAACAAAACCAGGGTGAAAGTTGTAAAAAACAAAGTTGCCCCTCCATTTAGATTGGCAGAATTCGATATTATGTACGGCGAAGGTATTTCCAAAATTGGGGAAATCATTGACTTGGGTGTCCAATACGAAATCATTAAGAAAAGTGGTTCTTGGTTCAGTTATGGCGACACCAAACTGGGTCAGGGGAGAGATGCCGTAAAGGCACTTTTAAATGATAATCCTGAGTTATATGAAGAATTAGAGGCTAAAATACGTGAGGCTATTAAAGCTATCAAATAGACAACATTTCTTTAATTTTAAATAGAATAGGCACCTTGATGGTGCCTATTCTATTCATAATCACATGTAGAACAACTTTTCTTGTACCTTAACATCAATAAACGCAACCATAATCAAATAGTTTCATCTTAGAAATAAATTATTAGCTTATGAAAAAGACGTTTTTGTTACTTTGTGCCTTGATAGTATCCCTAACTTTTTCTTCTTGTGATTTGGAAGATGACGGACCAAACTTCCATTTTGTACCACTGCGAATAGAAAGTGTTGAGATGCCAGAATCGTTTGACCTCAATGAAACTTACGAAATCAATGTAACTTATACTATTCCTGACGGTTGTACATATTATGAAGGCTTTGATGTAGTAAAGGAAGAGACAAGTACTCGTAAGGTCGTGGCCGTCGGCGCTCAACGTACAGATCAAGAGGTTTGTACAGAAGTTGTTAGGGAAGAAATGGCTTCTTTCAATTTTGTAGTGCTATACGATCAAATTTATTTATTTAGATTTTATCAAGGAGAAGATGCAAACGGAGAACAACTGTTTTTAGAGGTTGAAGTTCCGGTGAATTAATCGATTATTATAACCTAACCAACATAGTGAGTCTGGAAGAACTCATAGACAAGTGTAAAAAAGGCGATAGAAAGGCACAAGAACAGTTATATAGGCAATATTCCAATATACTGTTCGGTATCTGTCTTAAATATTCGCGCAATAAATCGGAAGCCGAAGATAGCCTGCATGATAGCTTCATGACCATTTTTGAGAAGATAAACCAATATAAATCAAAAGGCTCATTCGAAGGATGGATCAAAAGAATCACCATTAATACAGTCTTACAGAAATATAGAAAAGAAGAATACCTAAAAGTAGTTTCAGACAATGTAGAAGAAGAAGTCGAAGTAGAAACAGGATATTCAGATATTGGACTTCAAACACTTTTAAAATACATACAAGAATTACCTAATAAATATCGCATGACCTTTAATTTATATGTGTTAGATGGTTATTCGCACAAAGAAATAAGTTCAATGCTTGGCACATCGCCTGGCACATCAAAATCAAATCTTGCGCGGGCAAGGATGATTTTGAAGGAAAAAATAGAAAACAAAGCAACAAGAGCAATTATAGGCATATTAATATTTGCCTTAGGAAGAATTATTTGAACGCAAATATACTGTTTGCAACAGAATCAAAAAACATGAACATTGCTTAACAAATAGCAAAATGAGTAAAAAGAACCTGGACAAAATATTCCAAGAGAAATTTGAGGAATTTTCAGACGTCCCTACAGAAAAAGTCTGGAAATCTATTGAAGCCTCTTTGAATAAAAAGAAGAAAAACCGTGTGGTTATCCCCATTTGGTGGAAACTGGGCGGTATTGCCGCAGCACTGGCAATTGGTTTGTTTCTTATCAATCCTTTCAAAGATGATGGTAATGAAACCAACACCATAGTTACAGACATAGAAAACGTGAAAGACAAACAGCTTGAAAAAGAAAACGCTCTTGATCACGCACCTAGTGACGTTACACCACAAGTTGTTGAAAGTGCAGAATCGAATAACAACACATTGATTGATTTAGACATTGACCAAAAGAAAAAGTCAGATTCAAAAAAATCCTTTGACGCCAATTCTACTTTGGTAAAGCTTGGTAAACCTCAAATATCAGTAGACGTACAAAGGTCGACTAATTCAAAAATTGCGATATCGAAGAACGAAGATGCCACTGAAAAGAGAAACGACATTATTGAAGATGTTATTTCGAATGGGAAGGAAAGTGCATTAGCCATTAATGACCCCAAAAAAACGGAGAATATTTCATCTGAAAATATTACTGCTGTTAAATCAGGAAATGATAAGAACGCAAAGGATAGTGATACACAGGAAGGAGTTCTAAAAAATATTGAAACTGAAGAGGCAATAGTTGAAGTTATAACTGAAGATTCCAAAAAGGAAATTGTAGAGGGGAAAAAATCAATCTACGATGAAATTGCAGAACAAGAAGAAGAAATAGAGGTCGCAGAAAGTGTGGAAAGCAAATGGTCGGCTGGCCCAAGTATAGCTCCTGTTTATTTCAATGCCATTGGAGAGGGCTCACCTGTACATTCGATATTTGTTCCCAATTCAAAATCAGGTGATGTTAATCTTAGTTATGGCCTTGCTGTTTCTTATGAAATAAACAAAAAACTATCTATAAAAACAGGTGTTCATAAAGTCGATTATGGTTATAATACTAATGATGTGGAGTTTTCAGCTACTTTAGAAGGTTTCGGTGGAGGTCAAATTGAAAATATTGATTATAGTCTAGCTTCAAGAAATATTGTAGTTGAAAGTAAAGCTACTAAAGGGAGTTCATTTACGGAGAATAAGGCATTGGATGCTGCTGCACAAGACCCATCATTATATGGAATTATGGCTCAACAATTTGGGTACTTAGAGATTCCATTGGAATTGAATTATACCTTAGTTGATAGCAAATTTGGAGTAAACCTAATAGGTGGATTAAGCTCACTGTTTTTGGTTGATAATTCGGTCACCCTTACTTCGGGTGAACTAATCACTGAAATGGGTGAAGCCAATAACTTGAATAATGTAAACTTTAGTACCAATATAGGATTTGGGGTCAATTATAAGTTCTCCCCTAAAGTACAATTGAATATAGAACCTGTATTTAAATATCAATTAAATACTTTTTCTGATACCGCTGGTGATTTTCAGCCATTCACCGTTGGTGTTTATAGCGGACTTAGTTTTAAGTTTTAAAGAAATTGGTTAGGTAGGTCATTGTTGATAGCAATGACTTTTAAAGCCCTGTTGACTTCTCTTCAGGGCTTTATTTTGTTCATGATTGGGCTTTTAATTCGTTTAAAATTACATTACGTACTTCTTCGCGCAATGTAGTTTTGTCCTCATCTTCTACCATTGCAGTTTCAAAGAAGGAATGCACTTTAGCCCTAATCAAACCTGGGCTTCCACTATAAAAAGTGAAGGAAAATCGTTTTTTGTTGTCATAAAATGTCATGGGCACTACAGGAATATTATGTGCTATTGCCATTTTAAAAGCCCCGTCCTTAAAATCATCCAATAAAACGTCTTCTTCGGGCACGCCTCCTTCAGGAAAAATGCAGATACTTAATCCTTGGTTGATTCTTCGTTGCGCCCTGCGATAAACACCAGTCCTGCTACGACTGTCTTCCCTATCTACCAGGATGCAAACGCGTTTATAGAAAAAACCAAATAACGGAATTTTCACAAGCTCTTTTTTTCCAACAAAAACAAAAGGATTTTTACTCATGCGAAGCATCAACATTATATCAAGCATACTGGTGTGATTGGCAACCAACATATAGCTCTTGCCTTTTACCAGTTTTTCTTCCCAAAAGATTTTTTGTGGACAACCCATACCCAGTAATATGGGCCTTGCCCATAAATTTCTAGCCAACCAGAAAAATTGAGGATACCACTTTTCCGATAAAGTTGAGATGACTAAAAAAGGAAAGAAAAGGATTATCGGTAATGTGACCATTACATAAAACCAAATGCGATATAAAAAGTGTCCTATGTTTTGAGCTTTTGTCCGCATTGATCAAAAATAACAATTTGCTATTGTTATTTACGATTTGTTTTACCTTTGTCTTCTTTGAAACCAATTGAATGGCAAGAATACTCACAGGCATACAAAGTACCGGCGTTCCCCACTTAGGAAATATCTTGGGTGCTATTGCACCAGCAATAAAAATGGCTCAGGACCCTAAAAACGAATCATTCCTATTTATTGCGGACATGCATTCATTGACCCAGATCAAAAATGGGCATGAATTAAGAAACAATACTTATGCGACTGCAGCCACTTGGCTTGCCTTTGGGTTGGATATTGATAAAACCGTTTTTTATAGACAAAGCGATGTTCCACAGGTGACCGAACTGGCTTGGTATCTCAGCTGTTTTTTTCCATACCAAAGGCTTACCCTTGCCCATTCTTTTAAAGATAAAGCAGATAGATTGGAAGATGTAAATGCAGGATTATTCAATTACCCAATGCTCATGGCAGCAGATATCTTATTATATGATGCTAACATCGTACCTGTAGGTAAAGATCAATTACAGCATATTGAAATGACAAGGGATGTTGCCTCTCGTTTTCATGCCCAATTAGGTGATACTTTTGTAGTACCGGAAGGAAAAGTGCAGGAAGACACCATGTATATTCCTGGAACTGATGGACAGAAAATGAGTAAAAGCAAGGGTAACCTAATTAATATATTCCAACCAGATAAAAAATTACGTAAGCAAATCATGGGCATCAAAACGGATAGTACGCCGATGGAAGACCCTAAAGACCCAGATACCGATAATGTATTTGCCCTTTACAAGATTCTTGCGAACCCTGAACAAATTACTGAAATGAGGTCTAATTACGAGGGTGGTAATTATGGGTATGGCCATGCAAAACAAGCTTTATTTGAGGTTATTTTGGAAAAGTACAACCCTGCTCGTGAACGCTTCGATTATTACATGAACCACCTTGATGAAATTGATCATGCGCTGGAAATCGGTGCTGAAAAGGCCAAAAAAGTAGCTAATGAGGTACTGAAAAGAGTTAGAGGCAAGGTTGGGTACTAAATAATAAAAAACATACCACCTAGTCTGTTAAAGGTTCATTTCGTTTTATAATTAATGCTTTATTGTTCTGATTTTCGTCCTCACTTTATCGATGAACTACGATTTTAACGTAGATATGATGCAAATAAGGACAATAAACAAACTACTTGGTCTATAATTTATGGATTCCTGCCTTACTGAAACAAGTTCAGCACAGGTCACAGGAATGACAATAAATCGACATATTTTTATATTATTTCGAACAATTTTCCGGGTAACGGGCGAATAACGCCTTTCATTTCCATATTCAAAAGTGTAGAAGAGACTTTGAAGATTGGCAACTTGCAATCAAGTGCAATGCTATCCAATAATTGTTTGCCCTCTTTTTGTAAATAGGAATAGATAGCTTTCTCGACTTCATCCAATTCAATAAACAACTGCTTTTGAATTGGTTTGGTTTCATTTTGTTCCAATTCCCAATTCAATAGATATATTATGTCGGCCGCTGAAGTAATCATATGTGCCTTTTGTTGCTTTATCAAATTATTACACCCAGAACTATATTTGTCTTTTGCCCTTCCAGGAACAGCAAATACTTCCCGATTATAACTGTTTGCAATATCGGCAGTAACCAAACTGCCCCCTTTTTCCGCTGATTCCACAACAATAGTGGCCTCGCTCATTCCGGCAATAATTCGGTTTCTTTTCAAGAAATTCTCCCTATCTGGATTACTAGAGCTCCAAAATTCAGTTACAAAACCTCCATTTTTTTCAACATCGGGAACATACTTTGAATGAATCTTCGGATATATTTGATTTAAACCATGGGCCAGACATCCTATGGTCTGTAATCCGTGTTTTATGGCTGTTTTTTGGGCACATATATCCACACCATAGGCAAATCCGCTAACGATTATGGGGTCAAGAGGCGCCAAGTCCTCAATAAGATTTTCACAAAAGGCATTACCGTAACTCGTAATATTCCGCGTACCAACAATACTTATGATTTTACGCTCTTCAAGATTAATATTGCCTTTTTTAAACAAAATCAAAGGGCTATCAATACAATGCTTTAGATATCTAGGATAATCATTTTCAGTAAAGTAGGTGTAGGCGATATCATGGTCATGGATATACTGCAGCTCTTTTTCGGCAGCTTCAAAATGTTCGGTATCATGAAGTCCTCTGATTGTAAAGGTGCCAATCCCATCAATCTTAAGAAGATTTTGTAATTTATCGTTAAAAATAGCAGCTGGGCTGCCACAATGGGCTATCAGTTTTTTCGCTGAAACATCACCAATGTTCGGAATATTTTGCAGCCTTAGAACCGCAATTAATTCATCTGTAGTCATTTATAAATAGTACTTAGTTATCCACAAAATACATAAATTATTATGTTAATAAAAAGTCCTATACTATCTATTACTGCGCTGAATTTTTTACAATATTTGTTGAGATGGTCTTAGAGCATTATATCTCCGATTTACTTTATCGTTATAACTGCGTGGTTGTACCTGGTTTTGGCGCATTTTTATCAGAACATAAATCGGCTTTGCTCAATGAACAGAGTAATTCGTTTTATCCTCCTTCAAAATCATTGTCTTTTAATAAGCAATTATCGTCTAATGATGGCCTTTTAGTGTCATATATGGCTGAAGTAGAACAGTGCTCTTACGAGGAAATGCTTCAGAAAGTATTGAATAAGGTAGAAAACTGGAAGCGTGCCTTAGATCAAGGGGAGCGTTTAACGTTAGCGAACATTGGAGAACTAAAATCGAATAAAGAGGGAAGAATTCAGTATCAACCTTCCTATCAAATCAATCATTTAACTTCTTCCTTTGGACTATCTTCTTTTGTTTCTGCACCGATTATCCGGGAAATTTTGAAAAAAGAAGTGGTAGCAATAGAGGAAAAAGTTCCTTTTATCATTACGCCAGAAAGAAGAAAAGAATCTTCAATACGACCTTATTTAAAATATGCCGCTATATTTCTTTTGGCACTTTCAACTGGTTTGACGGGATACAGATTCTATAACGAAAGCCTCAACCAACGGCAAATGGTGGTTGAAAAGGCCCAGGAAGAAGTTTCAAAAAGCATTCAGGAAGCCACTTTCTTTGACACGGCACCTTTAGAGTTGCCAACTTTAAATCTAAAAGTGATTACCAAAAAGCCCAAATTGGGTATGCACCACATTGTTGCCGGCGCATTCAGGTTCAAGGCAAATGCGGACAAAAAAATACGCCTGCTTCAAAGGCGTGGCTACGAGGCAGCTTATCTTGGAACCAACAAGCATGGACTTCATATGGTTACCTATAGTAGTCATAGTGATGTGGATGAAGCGTTACGAACTCTACGAACGGTAAAAAGAACCCAATCACAAGATGCGTGGTTACTATCGATTAGATAGTCTTATTACATCCTTTTTAATAAAGTATCTTTATTATGCAAGCTAAAAATCCCAGTGATTCACGTACAATAATGACCGATTTGGTACTCCCAAGTGAGACCAACCCATTGAACAATCTTTTTGGGGGCGAGCTTTTAGCACGAATGGACAGGGCCGCCAGTATTGCAGCTCGTCGCCATAGTAGACGTATTACGGTAACTGCTTCTGTAAACCACGTAGCCTTTAACCAAGCTGTACCTTTGGGTAGTGTTGTCACTGTAGAGGCTGCGGTTTCAAGGGCCTTTAACACCTCAATGGAGGTCTATATTGATGTTTGGATGGAAGATCGTTTCAATGGCACTAGATCCAAGGCCAATGAGGCTATCTACACCTTTGTGGCAGTAGACGAAACAGGGAAACCAACAAAAGTTCCTGCTCTTGAACCTGTAACAGCGCTGGAAAAAGAACGTTTTGATGCTGCACTGCGCAGAAAACAATTGAGTCTTGTACTAGCTGGGAAAATGAAGCCTAATGACGCGACAGAACTCAGGGCCTTATTTATGGGTGAATAATATCCGTAAGACTCTAGAAATCAAAAGTATCGGGGTCTGGTCCGAATCTTTGCCCTTTTTCAAGACCATCCAAATAAGCCATATCCTCTATTGATAATTTAAAATCAAAGATATCCGCATTGGCGATTATACGTTCTTTTTTAGCCGATTTGGGTATGGTAATCACCCCTTTTTGCAAATCCCATCGTAAAACTATTTGTGCTGGGGATTTACCATATTTAAGGCCAATTTTCTTAATACTTTCCAATTTGAAGATTCGGCCTTGCATCATAGGTGACCAAGCTTCATACTGTATTTGATGGGCGTTGCAATAATCAATCAAATCTTGTTGAACCAAATAAGGGTGAAACTCCATTTGATTTACCATCGGAACAATTTCTGCAGTTTGTAATAGATCTTCCAAATGATGTTTCATAAAATTACTTACACCAATGGCCCGTATCTTTTTTTCACGGTATAAATGCTCTAAAGCACGCCATGTCTCTTTGTATTTGCCTTCTACTGGCCAATGGATAAGGTACAAGTCCAAATAATCCAAATTCAAGCGTTTTAAGCTATTATTAAACGCTTTGAGCGTGCTTTCGTAGCCTTGGTCTGAATTCCAGACCTTACTGACTACAAAGACATCCTCCCTTTTAATTCCACTTTGCTTTAAACCTTCCCCAACACCCTCTTCATTGTTATAGATTGATGCCGTATCAATATGTCTGTATCCCGCTTCAACGGCCCATTTCACAGCATTGATAACTTCTTGACCGTCTTCCGATAAATAAACCCCTAATCCAAAATACGGCATTTTAACACCGTTATGTAGTTCAAAGGTTCCTTTTAAATCTGTGATTTGTTTTGTTTTTGCAGGCATTTTCAATAATTAAAGTTGATATACCCAATCTTCCGGATTTAAACGCGATGTGTCTTGGTAAAGGTAGAATTTTAGGCGAGTTTGTCCATTAGACCGATTGGTATATATTTTCCCCAACGCCGCTTTTATAGCTACTTTATCACCCTTTTTCACGTAGAGATCCGATAAATTATAATAAGTGCTTATATAGTTACCGTGCTTTATTTGTACTCCTTTATTTCCACCCGGAACAGAAAGTATAGCGATAACTTCACCTTCAAAAATCGCTCTTGCCATTGCCCCTTCATCGGTTGTTATGATTACACCATTACTTTGATGTTTGATCCCAGGATAAACCGCATCTTTATATACCCCAAAACCTTGACTTTTTATTCCTTTTTCCACTGGCCAAATCAGTTTTCCCTTATTAGCGGAAAAGTTATTGGCCACCAGTGTAGCTTCAGGAGTAAGAATGAATTTATTCGAGGATGCTTTTGTAACTTTTCCCGCTCCTGCCTTTTTATTCGAAGCAATAATCGCATTTCGGATCAACTTTTCAATTTGTTGGTCTATTTTACGGGCTTCCCTTTTTTTCTTTCGAATGGCTGAGGCATACTTGCTCTCATTTTGACGAATACTCCCCAACAAGTCCTTTTGTGATTTCATTTCCTTCATCAATTGTGCCTTAGCCCTATTGTTTGTGGCTATCAATTGGTCTTTCTCTTTACGCTGGTTTGTTAGATCAATATTCAATTGGGTAAGTTCATCTGTTTTGACCATTATTTGTTCCCCTTGCTCCTTACGATACTGTGTATATTGTTTCATATACTGCATTCGTTTAAAAGCCTGGAAAAAGTTTTCAGAGGATAAAAGAAACATTAATCTGCTTTGCTGCGATTTGTTTTGATACGACTTCTGTATCATAGTGGCATATTCCTCCTTCAATGATTTTAGATCACTTCGTAGTTTTGAGATATTTCGAATATTGGCATTGATCTGCCTGTTCAATAAATTGGATTGCTGGTTGGTGACCCGAATCAATTGTTGGCGAACATTAATTTTTTTGTCCAAGGCCTCCATCTGATCTAAGACATTTCCCTTTTCTTTTTTTTCTGCAAAAAGCAAGCGATTAATCTCACCTATTTCTTTCTGAAGTTGCTCCCGTTTCACCTCTAAAGCCTTTTGTTCATTGGTTTGGGCATAAGTAGTGCCGGTCGACAGCAAGGTCGATAGCACAAGAAAACTTACAAGGAAAACGCGTTTAGAAAGCATCAGTGTTTATTACAATCTTTTTAAAACCTTTTGGTATTTTATATGGAAAATTCAATGTCCTGTTAAACTCAATATTTCGATAATCCAAATCAATGATATTTTTGGCATTAGCTTCAATAGCAGTTATCACTATTTCATTGGGCAGTACCTTTTCATTGATTTTTTGATAGTTCTTATATTCAATATCCAACACCCGTTTCTTTAATGGTTGGGATAATTGCTGCGAAGAAATCTTAAAATTATCCGGTTCAATTGTGTACATGGTCTTGAATAAGACCAATGGTTTTTTTGGTTTTAGCACATAATCTGATTCTGATATTGAAGCATCATATTTTGCGTTTCTCAAATCAAAAAGAGCCTGGCCTAAAAGTAGGTTTTGTACTTTATCAAAATCCAGATCAGTACCTAACATATCGCTTAAATAAGAAAAATCACCATCAAAATATTCATTCTGTAGTTTATTATAAAAAGTAACCCTAGTCGGGGTCACATATGCTTTAACAATTCCTAAAGGTGCGCTGATCCAAATGGCCTTGTCTTTTTCCATTCTCAAACTAACAGTAACACTTTTGGTTGATTCCCCATCAAAATATCCAATCTTCATTCTTCCACTTAGGGTCTTGAAGTTAATTTGATTTTGATAATGTGTTCTGATGATGCTCTTTGCTGACATATTTTCATCAACGGTACCATCGGTAGCAAGCTTCTTTGATTTACAGGAAAATATTAGTAGAATAAAAACACTAAGTTGTGCCCATCGAATTAATGTAGCCATAGTCTAAAACCCGGGTTTTATCATACGAAGATACGTATTTGCTTCGGAAGAATTATTCAAGGCCGTATGCGCATCAACCAATTCCTGATATATTTTGTTCAAAAGTGGAACATCGTCCAACATATAATCCAATGCCGCTTCCAAAATTCCAACAGCTTCTTTATGCCTGGTACTTTTATTTAGAGCGTACCCGTTTATATAATAAAAATAGGGCTGTGACGGATAATTTTCAATCGCTTCTTCGCTTCGTGCTACTAATTCCGGAATTTTATTCTGAACCATAAGTTCAGCCATTTGTGCTTTTAGTTCTTCTAGAGGATTAGCTTTTATTGCATTTGGAGCAGGAACCTCCTCTTTGCTTTTCTTTACTTCAAGCTTACTAATTGAATCTTTGATCTTCGTCGATAAATCCTTGGTGAAAGCAGATTTTTTAATATCTGTAAGTACAGTCAATGCCTTTTGATAGTTCTTTTGCTTAAAATAAATCAAGGCTAAATTTTCTTTAAGCTTATTGTTTTCAAAAGGGATGTTGAGATTCGTTTGGTCTAAAGAACTACCCTGCATTTGGATGCATGTCACCAAAGTGTTAAGGTACCACAGATTTGTAGGCACTGACAACAATGCCGCAATCGCGTATTCCTGTGCAGCTATATACTGTTCATCAAGCAAATAAACTTTGGCCAACTCATAGTCAACAACGTGACTTGTGGAATCAATCAACTTACATTCCAAAAGCAGATTAATGGCCTTATCATAATTTTCAATCCCCTTTTGCTTTAATGCCTCAAAAAAATTCTCTTGAAATGCATCCGAATATTCCTCCAAAAAGACTTCGGCACTATCCTCAATATTGATTTCCTGATCCTGCGCCATACCTAAACCTGTGGTAAGCACAAATATCATTGAAATTAACAATACCGGTTTTATTCTCTTCATTATTAGTTAGTGTACAATCGCTATTCAAAAGGATAACGAAGCAAATTTATCAATAAGTATTCCAGAGCTTAGATCTTTTCTGTTAAAACACCCTTAAAGCAACATGAGACAAAATACTGCCTAGAAGGTAAAACAACAAATATATGCTAGGAACTACCTAGTTCCAGTACTTCCAAAACCACCAGCTCCCCTTGAAGTATCAGATAGCTGATCTACTTCATTCCATTCGGCACGTTCGTGTTTTGCAATTACCAATTGTGCAATACGTTCACC
>RCND010001056.1_pt1 | contig 15537 bp, 9 predicted proteins | sample 2041351 | NCBI WGS metagenome assembly RCND01 (sample SAMN09708230, study PRJNA481090) | Marine sediment metagenome, whole genome shotgun sequencing project. | biome: marine sediment; feature: ocean; material: sediment; isolation source: Sewage treatment plant 12B marine sediment (STP12B) ...
TTGATGCGGGAAGTCGGATAGCCCTTTCAGGCAATTCCGGTATTTCGACAGGACCTCATCTCCACTTTGAAATCAGAAGAAACGGGAAACCGGCAGACCCGTCAAGACTCACCTCTTTTTACGACTGAGGCGGATAAAAACGATGAAACTGAAAAAAACAGCTCTCGGAAGAGCACGGATATTATTCGTGTTTTGCCTTGCCAATCTCATAACAATTTCTGCCAATGCGGAAAATATCCGCGGCAGAACTGCAGGTGTCCTGGATAGTGACGGGATCGATATCAACTTTCGTCCCGAGGAACTTATTGTTATTGAATTGGGTTCCGTTCCCGATTTTCAGGAAGGAATGGAGATTCATATCGAGATTCCCGAGGCTCTCAGGCGTTACCAGAACAGTTTCGCTCTACTTCTGTTCCGGGATATTGCGCCCCTCCCGACGGAAGAGAACAGGAATTATGGTGGAACCCGGACCTATATGAGGCTTCTACCATCACGAAATTCGACTTTCCTGCGTATTCCATTTACAGAGGACCATGGGATTGCCGGGGATGCTTTGACGGATGTCCTTCCGGTTTCAATTGAAGCCGATCAATTTCCGCTGATACTCACCGTTCTTCCTGTAATGAAGGGCATACCGGATTCGGCTTTTCTGGAAGACCTCACAATCAGGGCCGTTTCACTTTGGAAGAATGAAGGATCCTTGACTATCGGTATAACTAATCCTTCCGGTTTTCCGGACGAAATTGTCGAAATCATGGTTAACGGTGACGAAGTCATCATGGATGAAGCTCTCACACTTGATTCGGGAATACATAGGATCCGAATTACAAGCACACATGCCCCGACTATAGAAAAGACGATCGCTATCGAACCCGGTCAGGAACTGGTATTCAATTTTTCTCTGGATTACAGACCGCCGGAGCTGACGGTGAACATACCCGATGGAGCGACAATACTCCTTGATGGTGAGGCAATTGATACCGGCACTGACATCGCCGTTTTGGAAACAACACCCGGTGATCATATCATCACATACAGCCTTGGGAATCTCGAAGTTAACCGCAGCTTTACCGTCAGGCCGGGAGGCAAAGTTAAAATTGATCTGGTCATCGAAATCGGCATAGTTGAATATGGTGATAGTGCAGGCAGTGAGTATGGTGCCGGTGACGGTTAACCGCCTATTAATCGATTTAAAGCCCGTCTAAAGGGATACTGGGTTAAGTTTTAGCAGGAAGAGTGCGATAATCATGATGTCGGCTTATCCGGGATAGTACCCCTCCCAGTTCGCTATGTCGGTATCCGACCCCTCATAGCAGGGTGGCCGGCCCTTAAAGGCCGGCCTTTTCTTTGTTCTACTGTCCTTGACATTCGCAGTTCTCAAACGTACGGTAGGAGCCATGCAATTAACCGGGAAACGCCGGACTTTTGTCCTGCTCTTTGCAGGCTCATTATTTGCCGTTGCCGCAGCCTTGGGGGCAGCCCTCGGGATGAGCCTGGCTGCCAACCGCAATACCCGCAATATGGATGAACTCATGGCCTCCAGGCCGGCCATCCCATCGCAGATACTCGATATTAACGGGGAACTGATTACAGAATTCTTTTCTGACGAGAAACGCGATCTTATTCCGATAACTTCGCTGCCGGAAAACCAGATTTACGCCCTTCTCACCCGGGAAGATGCACCATTCTATCAACACACCGGTGTCTCTCTCGGCGGATTTATCCGTGCCATCATCAATAACACACTTTATGTGATTACCAACAAAGGATATTTTTCAGGATTCAGTACCTTGACGATGCAGGTTGCCGGTGCCAGGCACGCCGATCGGACAGATATTTCGGTCAGCAGAAAACTGAAAGAGATCTGGTGGTCGTATCAACTTGAAAGACGATTTACAAAACAGGAAATCCTGGAACAGTATCTGAATTCTGTCTATTTCGGACACAACACATATGGTGTAGAGGCCGCAAGTCAATTTTTCTTTGGTCATTCCGCCGTGGGAAATTCACCGGCTGAAGCTGTAATGCTAGTCATTCAGCTCGCAGGTTCGGGACTCTATTCACCCATCATTCAACCGGATGCCGCAAGGAGCCGACAGAGAGAGATTCTGGATCAGATGGTTTCTGTGGGACATATTTCACCCGATGATGCGGATACCTCGTTTGATGCTTACTGGAACAACTACGACTGGTCGCGATCGCCTACAGACTCACCCTATTTTAATCGTCTGGCAAACGATAAAGCCCCCTACTTCAGTGAATACATCCGGACAGAAATCGAGCAGTATCTTTTCGGTCAGCAGGATATATATCGCGATGGATATACCATACACACAACACTGAATCTGGATTATCAGCTTGAGGCCGAAAAGCAGGTTGCTCAAGGTTTACGGCAATGGAATCTGGTATATCGAAATGACCGTGATACAAAGACCAACTACGCTTCGTCCGAACTCGTAGAAACTATTGACCTGATCTCCCTTGTATTTAATCTGCCTGAAATCAGGATCGCCGGCGCTCAGGAGCAGCGCAGAGCCCAGGAATATCTGGTGAACGAATTAGCTCCCATCATGGATATGATGTCCATGACATTCGGACTGAATGACCTCAAATCCCTGACAAATGTTACATACGATCGTGCTCTGACACACTCCAAAATGAATAACGTTGAGACGGCGCTTATTACACTTGATAATGAAAAGGGTTACATCCTTGCCATGATCGGCGGGAGCGAGTTCAATAGAAACAACCAATTCAACCGGGCAATGGATGCGAAAGTTATGCCTGGATCTGCCTTCAAACCTCTTTATTATTCGGCGGCCATCAGTTCCGGGGCGATAACACCGTCCACCCTTATACATGATAGTCCGAGGGTTTTTATCAGCCCGGATGGTACACCATATACCCCGGGAAACTATGCCGGACGCTGGGCGGGATATGTTCTTGTGCGGGATGCCCTTGCCAGATCTCTGAATATCCCGGCTCTGACAGTTCTGGAAAAAATCGGTTTCGATGCTGCCATCGAGAGATCGGCTGCACTTCTCGGGATTTCAGACCCTCAGCAAATCGCCGAGACGTTCGACCGTGTATATCCTCTCGGACTTGGAACTCTCAGTATTGCCCCCATCCGCCTTGCCCGAGCCTATGCCACCATGGCAAACAGCGGCAATGCCGTTGAACCTTTAGCTATCAGGTACATCGAAGATCGCGATGGAAACGTTATTGTCAATCCGGAACGGGAACTCCGCGAGTCCCAGGAAAGACGGAACATACAGGTGATGTCACCCCAAACCGCCTATATCATGACCAGTATGCTCCAATCGACCGTAGCAGTTGGAACTCTGGCTTATGCCCGCAGAACAGTTGATGGTTTTGACGGCATGCCCATCGCCGGCAAGACCGGAACCACACAAAATTGGACCGACGCGTGGACCATAGGATTTACGCCGTACTACACCACCGTAATGTGGATAGGATTTGATAAACGCGGAAACTCTCTGGGACGATTCCAGACCGGCGCCACTTCAACAGGTCCCGTATGGGCTCGGTATATGAAATCCATTCATGAAGACCTGCCGCGAATAAGTTTTCCCCGTCCAGAAACCGGCATAGTTGAAATGAAAATCGACCGGCGGACCGGAATGCTCCCCGACAAAGACACTCCGGATGATCAGCTGCGCTCAGAAATATTTATTGCCGGCACACAACCGACAACCAGAAGCAATCTCGCCCGCTTCGAAAAAGAACGCAACGAAGAACAGGTCATTAAAATATCTGTCGACTCATCCATGACGAACCTGAACGATGACGGCAGCTCAAATGCGGCCTTCACCCGTGACCTTTTCGCCGAGCTCGGCCTGGACCCTCTCTACCTTGACGGCAGCAGCGATCCTTACCGGGGCAACGGGTCTTCAAATAGCAACAGCGGTAATACAACCAATATTCTTGATTAGAGATTAATGAATTGGGAATTGCGACAACGCAGTGTCCGGGTCGGTGGCAGGTGTTCGCTCAGGGTTAGATGTCCCAGATATCCCCATAAGCATGCCTCTTACCGCAATACCGGCAGGTGAATGTTTCACCTCCTGTGCGATAGAAAAAGGGCTGCACATGCTGGTAGGCACCGGGGAAGGTGACACATTCGGGATTCTTGCAGGATATCTCGGAAAATTTGTAGATTTTGGGCGGCATACTCAGTCGGTATTTTTTGATAACTGAACTATCCCGAATAATATTCAATGTACATTCCGGTGAAACCGCGGCTAATTTTTTCAGTTCTGTGTGACTGATTTCCAGAATATCAGGAAGTGAGACTATACCTTTGAATTCTTCGGGATTATTCGTATGGAAGACACCGTGCGAACTCCTTACATTCAACTTTAAAGTCCGGCGTACCTTGTCTACTCTGTTCCAGATTTCTTCTTCCGGCTTACCCTTGGCAATATGATCAATAACGGTACCTGCAGTGACGGGCTTGATTCCCACCTTGAACCGGTCTTTTACGTCGGTCTTTCGAGTAACGGGGATTTCCGTGATGAAAGACTCGTCATCTTCGTCCTCCGCAGGTGATTCACCCCGGAAATCTTCACCGAGCCGCCCGGCCACCATGGCAAGTTCAATTATTCGGGTGAAATAGCCGTTGATACTCTGTTCATCCCAGCCGTTCAGGGTTGTAGTGTCCAGGAATGAAGGTATTACCGGTTTTTCACGATGCCGAGGGAGAGGATGGAAAAATCTCGTCATCTCAGGCAGACGATCGAGAAATTGATCCCTGAAGGTAACGGCACGTCGAAGCTCGGTTTCCCGCTCCCGAACTTCATCTCCCATTCGTTCGAGCTGCAGCCGTGTGAAGTACCAGGTGTCACTGACGTCACCGGCTGATAGATATTCGTCAATACTCGCCCACTCCCTCACCTCGAAACCGTTATCCATCATGCGTAATTTGTAGGAAGTCGGCAGGGAGAGCTCTTCAGGTGCCACAAGATCAACCTTAACCGAACGGAATGCTTTGAGGCCGTCAGCTTTGGAATGAATGGTTCGACCATGATGCAGATCGCCTATCAGAGCTACATGGAGATAGGACTCGTCCCAGTTTTTTTGTTCCAGAAATGTGAACTGATCCAGGTATTCCTGGGTGGGATGCTCATGCCGTCCATCACCGCCATTTATAAAGACCGGCCTTTCCCGACCCAGTCGGTCTGCATAGGCACCAATCTGCTCCTCCAGCGCCCGGCAGACACCTTCCATTTTTGTCCGCATGACAAAGATTGACCGACGGCTGTATCCGAAAAGCATCTTAACCGTATCAACCAGGCTTTCCGATTTCGTAAATGATGAAGTTGATGCGTCAAATACATTCAGTTTGACGTCATGAAAGGACGCAGCATTTCGGAACGATTCCTTGGTACGGGTGGAGTCTTCAAGAAACATCAGGTAAACGCCGAGTTCAGGATCCCGGATTCGATATGGTTCCAGATCGCCGCCATTCGCCCAGGCCTCTTTGAGGGCCCGGGTTTTGCGGTATAAATAACGCTGTTCGTCGACACTCAGGTCGTCTGCGACCGCCAGTGTCCTGCCGAGAAGAGGATTGACAGATTTCACCCGGTGTTACTCCAGTCGGGCCTCCTCCTTGAGGGTGGAGGCCGATAATTTGAGAATTTCTCCCGTTGCACCTTGTACAAATAGAGACGCTCCGTCGAAGGATATCGAAGTCCAGGGTTCGACGGCAACCTCACTCACCGCTGTTCTGTCCAGAGAAGTATTGAATTTGCCCAGTCTCCATTCCCCGTTCTCCGTCGTAACCAGATAAATATCACTGCCTTTCACAGTCATGAGTGACCCAGGGAATACGTCGTGAGTGCCTTCCTTCTCTGTCTCCAGCGTTCCCTGATTAAGAAGCATAAGTCTCACTTTTGAGTTTCCGCCGTCTTTTCCCGCGATAACCAGAAGTGATTCAGGAAGAATGGCTAATGTACGTCCACGGACCGCGGTGACATCGCTGACGGCCTGACGCTCGCCGTCGTTCAAGTTATACATGAGGATTCGGCCGTATGGGATTCCATCCCCTTCATCATCAACCATCAAGAACCAGACAGGATCAATCTGGGGAGCCGAAGTGAAGGTACTTTCTTCCTCCTGGTCTTCCATCCGTTTATTTTCGTCCTCGGCAATGTCATCCCGCATATCAAGAACTTCTTCGGTTCGTTCGTCGATTACTTCCTGTTCTTCTTCAACTGCAGCTTTCTCTTCTTCGATTACAGTTTTCTCTTCTTCCAGTTCTTCTTTGCGATCCTCTTCTTTTACGGTCAATTCCGCACCGGAATCTTCTTTTTCTTCGAGCTCCTGGAGTTCCTCGCTGACAACCTCATCCTTCTTTTCAATCTCTTCCCGGCGTTCTTCGAGAACTTCCTGCTCTTCGTCAATTTCATCTTCCCGGAGCTCCACCATATCCCGCCGGGATTCGAGGCCCATATCGTCCTCTTTCCGCATTTCATCAATGACTTCATCTTCGGTTATTGACCCGGTATCAACAATCCTGCCGGAGCCTCTCAATGGAATCAGCATTTGAGTTTTACCCGGCCAGTTCGAATAGTGGGTATCCAAGCCTATTTTATCGGCGTTGAGTGCATCAACAACCGGCTGTTTATACCGATTCCCGACCATCTGTATGTTACCCCGATATACCGCGTTGTAATAAGTTACAAACTCAGCAACCAGATAAGCGTCCCGGGCCGAGAAACCGTAGGCTGTTTCCAGATATCCGGCGATGATGGTTCTCAGGTTGTTAATGTGATCGACGGCAGCACCGGCTTCAAGAATAAAGATATCGGCATCAAGACCGCTTTCAATCTCCGGATTTACAATGTGCAAAACCCGGTATTTACCACCGACCGAAGTCTCACCAGGTTTCTCGGGGATTATATTTTCACCTAACGAACGGCCAATGCCCCTGATCTGATCCAGGGTATTGATGAACTCATAAGGACCGACATAATTGATAAATTTTATAGACTGATCTCCGATGCTCGCCAGTTCATCCCGATCCACCTGGACGTCTTCGGCCCAGAGACCGCCGGCGGCGATAAACAGTAAGAGAGAAAGGATAAACAAACGCGGATAAATTGTTCGAGACATTCGGTGACTCCTTTAATTGAAATTATAGTCACCAACCGGTCAACTGTCCTGTTTTTTTTATAGCTTTGTCAGAAACCAGCGACCCCTCGTATTATGGCGACAACTTCTTCCCGGTCAGACCTGGAAAGTTGATTGCTGAGCAGATTATCCATTAAGGCAAATCCTGAGGGATCACTGAGGTCGCCGTTGTAACGCACCAGATCGGCCATAGCTCTTGCTGTTTCAAGAGTAAGGTGTGCATCAGCAGGCGAGTGGTTCTGATATTGCCTGGCAATAATCCGCATTGATGCACCGTCCCAGTCCGTACCGATATAACCCAATGCCCGAAAACCTGCTGCCAGTGCCAAAGGGTCGGTTTCATGTCTCAAGCACTCCAGGATCAGCCCCCGGGATCGGAAATCCTCACCTCGAGCCATAATAATGTAGGCTGAAGCGCGAACCGTCGGTTGGGAAAGGAGGGGTTCATCCTGCTGGTTTACAAACCGAATGGTACCGACGGATACCAGGTCTTCCAGAATAAGATCCACCCAGGGCAGCTCCCGCCTCATGGCATGATCATCGGGAAAGGAATTCAATTCATCCAGGAGCTCCATTCGAACCGATAAATCGTCGGATACTGCCATTCTTTCTCTGAAGAAGAAGCCCGGGTCCCGTCTGGCTTCCTGACGATTTCCGGGTACAGGGTCGGTTGGAAAGGTACCCGATCTCTGCGGACCGCCCCGGAACTGACGCCACCCGGGACCCGGTTCTGCCGCCTGCCAGGCATAGAGAATCCAGTCGCCGCCGCCGGCTATGAGCATTCCTTCCCGGGTTAGCAATGGTTCAGCCAAAACAGAGCCGCCCCGCAGTTCACCGGATTCTCCGGAGGAATAAACAATACGGATGCTCCCGTCAGAAGCCGGTACAAACATGGTACCGTCGGTCGATGCCGACGGTGCACCGCCGCTCACAGCAATCTGCTCTCTCTGTTTTTCCGCGCCCTCAGTATCGTAAGAGACAGAACTGCCGTCAGCGAGGAAGATTCTCCCTCCACCCTGAGGATCGGTCAGTATCGCCGCCACTCGGGATGATCCCGGTCGAACTTCAAAGTCCGGATCCAGGATTCCCGTTGCCGCGTCCCCGAAGACTGATACCCTGCCGTCAAAACCCCCGGCCCAGATTCTGCCGATACCATCCAGAGCAATGACAGAAACGGCGCCCCTCATCGACCCGTAAACGATCTGCTCTCCCCATGGATTCAGGGCAATGATTCGTCCATCGGAAAGGGGTATCCATGCAATACCATCACCGGTGACTACCGGCGCGGCTGAGGCCTCGGCTACCTCGTCAACATTCCACAAAATTATGCCGTGTCTGGAGACACAGACAATACGGCCACCGATTAGGGGCAGTATTATTCTACCGTCAGGTGCCGCTGCCGGCAGGGACGCAGGTTCTGCTCCCATACGGAGTTTCCACCTCCCGGTACCACCAGGAGTGACAGCAAAAAGTTCCTGCCTGTCATTCTGAACATAGACAGTTCCATCCGGGGCTACCATCAGGAGATTTCTGAGTCTGCCTCCGGGACGATAGATCCAGTTGGATTCACCGGAAAGAGGATTCAGACTGTGAAGGGCCCGGTCATCGGCAACGATATACACGTCTCCGCCGGGTCCCTGAGCGGCATACGCGTCAATCTGACCGCCCAGGGCTCGCCGCCACAGCGGTTCAATCCCGATAACGGTAAAATCATCGATACCGGAAACGGGATAAGAGGAGAAAAATAGAAGTAAAGCCGGAAATGCGACGATAAGGCCGCACTTTTTCATTTCATCAACCTTTTTCCGGCAGGACCAGACGGGCAACGGTCTCCACATGCGGCGTCTGGGGGTAAAGATCAAAGATGCCGTAACGTTCTAATTCGTATCCGGCAGCACAAAGCTCTTTCATATCCCTTGCCTGAGTAACCGGGTTACATGAAACATATGCAATTTCCCGAACTTTCAGTCTGCCGAGTACCTGGCGAACCGATGCCGAAAGACCTGTCCGTGGAGGATCGACAATGATAAAATCCGGTTTGGGTGATATTCTCATTCGAACCCATTTTTCGAGAGTTACCGGGTGGAAAACACCTTTTTCACCAACGTTAAGCTTCCACCATTTCCCCATTTTTTTGTCCCGGTCCACGCCGATCACTTTTTCAAAACGGTCGGCCAGAAAGGCACCGAAAAGGCCCACACCACCGTAGAAATCCATCGCACTGAACTTTCCGTACCGGTTCGAGTCTCCCAACGCTAACTCAATCAACTCCGGGAGAGGCAACAGATTCGATTGAAAAAATAATTCCGGGGGAAACCTGAATGTCTTTCCACCTACCTCGGCTCTGGCCTCTTCGTCGATTCCGGCAGTCCAGAACCTGTCCCCTTCACCAAAAACATGAGGCTGGACTCCGGATTCAAGGGTATCGGGAACTTCACTGAAAAAGCGATTAACCCCTTCTGTCGCTACCGGACAGTGTGAGATCGGTACAATTCGATTGGATCCGGCAGCATGAAAACCCGCGGTCCCGTCGTTGAGAACAACCGGACGCATTCTGGAACGATATCCCTCCGGCCGGGAGGGGGTCACCTGAAATTCTGGAATATTTTCTTCGGAAAACCCGCCCTGCCGTACAAGTGCCTCTCTGGAGAACGCTGCTTTCGATTCCAACTGTACCGAATACGAAAGATGCTGCCAGCTGCAGCCGCCGCAACTGCCGAATAATGGGCAGAAAGGAACCTGCCGGTCGGGTGAGGCTTCAAGAATCTCCGGTACACCGGTTCTGACCCAACCTTTCTTACGTTCTACAATTGAAGCTTTCACTTTTTCACCCGGCAGAGCTCCGGGGATGAAAACGACCATTCCGTCCACCCGGGCAAGGCCTTCGCCGCCGGGTATAAGCTTCTCAATTACTGCTTCGATTTTGTTTTCAGACATCGTGTCCTTACTATATGCCGAGTTAGGTCCGGTGGAAACTGGCGTAAACAGGGTTTTTCTTCTAAGATATAATCAGCTGGAGGTAATTTCAAAAATCAAGCATTTTTGGAATTACCCGGACTTTAAACAGAAACAACCTTAAGAGGCCTTAATGACCCGTATTTCTCAGAAAGCCAAGAGAGTCGCAGCAAGTATTCCCACCATTCGCCGACTTCCTTCGTACCTTCAGGTGGTAAAACGGTACTTGACGGAAGGATTTGACGTCATTTCCGGAACAGTAATCGCCGAGGAACTGGAACTCGAAGCTATTCAGGTCCGCAAAGACCTTGCGGTTACCGGTATCGTAGGCAAACCCAGAGTAGGATACCCAGTTAGTGAACTGATTACGGCTATCGAAAAATTCCTGAATTGGGATAAGGGGTGTCGCGCTGTTGTAGTTGGCGCGGGAAACCTGGGATCGGCGTTGATGGGCTATAACGAGCTCAAAAACCATGGTTTGACTCTAGTGGCGGCATTCGATATGTCATTGGACAAAATCGGATCGAGGGATAATGGACCTGCGGTATATCCGATGAGTGATATGAAATCGCTTGTTGCCAAAAAAGAAGCCCGATTAGCGATACTGACTGTTCCGGCACAGGTGGCTCAGGATGTCTGTGATGAACTGGTATCCGCCGGTATTCGGCAAATCTGGAATTTCACCAATGTCCGACTGCGGGTTCCCGAAGATGTTCTCGTTCTCAGAGAAGATTTATCTTCGGGTTATGCAGTTCTGACTGTGCTCAGAGGAATTATCGGTTAGATTCTGAGCCGTTCATGATGGCCGCCGTACAGCTTGTCCCTTAACTCTGCAACAGATTCGTTCTCAAGGTATTCTTCAAAGGTCATACGTCTGTCGATGATACCCCCGGGGGTGAATTCGATGACACGGTTGGCAATGGTATTTATAAATTGATGATCGTGACTGGCAAAGATAACAGATCCTGCGAAGTCCATCAGACCATTGTTGAGGCTGGTGATGGATTCAAGGTCGAGATGCCCGGTGGGGTCGTCCAGTATCAGTACATTTGCCCCGCTGAGCATCATTTTTGAAAGCAGGCAGCGGACTTTTTCTCCACCCGAGAGGACTTTGACTTTCTTCAACGACTCATCCTGGGTAAAGAGCATCCGGCCGAGAAAACCCCGGATATAGGCTTCATCCTGTTCCATAGAGTATTGTCGGAGCCAGTCGGTCATATTCATTTCGTTGCTGAAGAACTGCGTATTGATCTTTGGAAAGTAGTCGAATTTCGTTGTCACGCCCCACCTGAAGTTTCCTTCGTCGGCGCTGTCCACTCCGGCGATAATCTCCATAAAGGCTGTTTTTGCCAGGTTATTAGGACCGATGAAACCGACTTTATCCCCGGCCTGTATGTTCAGATCCCAATTGTCGAACAGGGTTTCTCCATCGAGAGTTTTTGTCAGTCCTTCAGTTTCCAGCACGATTTTACCCAGTTCTCTCTCCGGGCTGAAACCACAATAGGGAAAGCGCCTGGTACTGCGGGGCAGGCTCTCAAGATCAAGCTTGTCGAGTTCCTTCATACGACTGGTAGCCTGTTTACTTTTTGAAGCATTGGCAGAGAATCGCTGGATAAATGATTTGAGTTCCGCCGCACGGGTTTCCGCTTTTTTCTGCTGATCCTTCGCCTGTCTGGCGATGAGCTGGCTCGCCTGCTGCCAGAAAGAATAGTTACCGGCATAAATGCTTATCTTACCAAAATCAATATCGGCAATGTGGGAGCAGACTTTGTTCAGAAAGTGCCGGTCGTGGCTGACAACGATGACGGTATTGTTGAATCTCAACAGAAATTCTTCCAGCCAACGGATAGACTCGATGTCCAGATGGTTCGTCGGTTCATCAAGCAGCAGAATATCGGGATTACCAAACAGAGCCTGAGCAATAAGGACTCGAACCTTGATGTCCTCTTCCACATCCGCCATGAGTTTGTCATGCATATCATCGCCGATACCAAGACCGGAGAGCAGGGTTGCAGCTTCACTTTCGGATTCGTATCCGCCCATTTCGGCGAAATCTCCCTCAAGTTCGGCTACCCTCATGCCCTCGTCGTCAGTCATATCGGCTTTGGAATAGAGTTCTTCCCGATCATTCATCACCTCATAAAGTTTTTCATATCCCCTTATGACAGTGTGAAGAACCGAAAATTGATCGTAGGCATCCCGGTTCTGAGCCAGAACCGCCATACGCATCCCGGATGGTATATGTATCTGACCCAGATCATAATCCTGCTCTCCTGAAATGATCTTGAGAAAGGTGGATTTTCCGGAACCATTGGCGCCGATCAGACCGTAACAATTGCCAGGGGTAAATTTAATACTGACGTCTTTGAAGAGAAGACGTTTTCCAAAGGAAAGACTGATATCTGAGACGCTGAGCATATGAAGGTTCTCCGTAAGATGATTTAAATAAGACTTTATATAGACGGTACTTGAAGTATCATAGACCAGTGTGTGGAGTCAAGGGCCGTCGCCAGCATGGGCTAATCCAGAGCGGCGAGGAATCCCTGCATTTCGTCTTCCGCCTCTCTGACAAAACCCTGTTCCAACTCCTCGTCCGAGAGAGATGCAAACTCCCCGAAAGTACATGAAGCGTCAGAATCGATATCGCGACTGTGCCGGACATGAGTGGATTGATACAATGCGAGTCGTTTTGACGGGTGAATACCGTAATCCAGAATTGCCCTTGCTCCGTCTCTAAGCAGACTGAGCTTCACCTTCAAATCAGCGTCTGAATCTACAGACCAGACACCGAGATATATAGGATTACTGTCGATATTCACGTCTCCGACAAATTCTCCCCTCAGCATCTGAGTCCGGTCGCCTCCCAGGTACGGTACAAAATCCAGATGTTCCGCCAGTTTTCTATCGGTTGCGAGGAAAGATCCCTCGGCAGGATTAAGGGTGAATATGATTACTTTATCCACAGATTGACCATAGCTTTTAAACAAGGCTCCGCAGTATTCGTTCATATCCACAAAGGATGCCAGATGCTCATGCCGCTGTCGGATTCGTCGGGCTGTAGTGGACAACCACGCATTCAGGGCCTGGTGATCGCCTTTCCAGTCGCTTACCCGGGACTCGAAATCGTTTTCGTCCATATTGCCTTGAAGAAATGCGAGAACAACCCGGTAGAGATCTCTGATATTGTGAAGCCGGCTGAATCGTTCGAGCAATTCAAAAATAAAAATTTCTTTCTTTCGTACCCTCCAGATCGCAGTGATAACATCCGTCCGATCAGAGGTATCAGATATCTCGATATCTTCCTGCAGGCCCTGGAGCTCGTGAAAACGCCTTTGAAGGGATGAAAATCGTTTGGTGAGGCCGATCGCGGAGCGTTCAAAACGGATTATCCATTCTGTTCCTACTCCTAATGTACTTTTTATATCGAGGTTTTCTGTACCAAAAGAGCTCCAGACCTGAGCGGTCCCGAAACCCTCACCTTTTCCATCGGCTTTTGTTGACTGCCCGATGAAGGCCGGTTTTCCTTCAACATCTCTCTCAAGAAGTTCCTGCGCAATCCCGGAACCGTTATCTGCAATGTGAAGAGTTACATATTGTTCGCCATCATCCAGAAGCGAGATGGTGAGCCGCCCGGGCCTTTCACTTTCGGCGATGGCGTCAATTGCGTTGGATGCAAGATTGACAAGAGCTCGGCCGATGTTGAGCCAATGTCCCAGAACCATGGGTTTTGCTGCCGAGAGTTTGATTACCAGTTCGATCTTCTTCCGGCTGGCTTCAACATAAGGCACGAGGCGCTCAAGGATGAGGTCCTGGAGATTCACCTCGTGGGCCATAGCCATGGAATCCCGGTACATATTGAGCATGTTCAGCAGGGTTGTCGTTTCCCGGTTGATATCTTCAATAATCCGCCCGGCGTTTTCTGGAGCGAGGGCATTTACCATTGCTGTGAGGGAGCTCAGGGTTTTTCTGGCATCATGCCGGGTCCGGCCTATTTCATCGGCTGCCGGAGTTTTTCGCTGATCCCCGCCAACCTTCTCTAGAATCACCTCCCGGACGGCGTTGAGCCGGTGGTAAACCATATTGCGGTAAACGATACTGTCTTCGGCTATGAAGCCCTTGTTCCGGAAGAACTCCACCGTTTCGTTCTGTTTTTCCCAGACATACAGATAGATGTGGGATTCTGCCGGTATCTCTGCTGCCAGATGCTCGATGAAAGCCGTACCAATGCCCCTGCCGCGGCCGTAGGGGCTGCTGACAAGTTTGTAAATCAGGTATTCCGTTTTGTCCGCTGAGACATAGGAAAGCAGATAACCAAGTATCTCTCCTTCTTCAATCCATATGTAGCTGTGTTCCCGATCCTTCTGCGCCGATGGATCACTGATATACGGTGACGGGATAATGAAGGTGTCAATATTCAGTAAAGGATTTGTTCGTATACGTTCCTCTATTTCGGGGGTAAGGGGCTGAATCGTTTCGTTTGGCTGCATAAGCTTAACCGTAAACCCGCAGGATATTCTCGAGAACTGCTTTTCCGGGGATGAGCTTATCCGGATCCATCTGGTTCAGGGGCTCGGTAACTGTACCCAGCATACTATGCAGCTCTTCATTTTCTTCATTCAAATACAGCAGGCCGGTAACCACGGCCCCCTCGGCCTGTTTCGACCGGATATAGCCATGTGCGGCTATCGGGTCGGTGGGGTTGTATTTATCATCCACTTTGTTCAGCAGTATTCTGCTGCCGTCGTGCATCTCAATTGGTTTAGACTCCCCTTCAACGACCGCCGCGGTGATTTCCTCAGAGGGCGGAACGTAATCCAGGTGAACAACTTCGTATCGATTTTCCCGGGTTTGGAGATAACTTTTTGTGGAAGCCTCATGATCGTTGAAAGTTACACATGGTGAAATGACATCGATAAAGGCAAAACCCGGATAAGTCATTCCGGCCTTAATCAGCGGTATGAGCTGATCCTTGTCTCCGGAAAAGGCACGGGCTACAAATCCGGTACCAAGACTGATTGCAAGTAAAACCGGGTCAATCGGCGAATAGAGGTTCGGCTGCCCCTTTTTTGTTTTTGATCCGATATCGGCTGAGGCGGAAAACTGCCCCTTTGTCAGCCCATAGACACCGTTATTTTCGAGAATATACAGCATATTGACGTTGCGTCTTGCGGCATGAATGAACTGGCCGATGCCGATGGAGAGAGAGTCTCCATCTCCGGAAATCCCTATGTAATGCAAATTACCGTTGACTCCATAGGCGCCGGTGGCTACCGAGGGCATGCGGCCGTGGACAGAATTGAATCCATGAGCCTCTTTCGTGAAGTAGGTTGGAGTTTTTGAGGAACAACCGATACCGCTTATTTTTACAAGTTCATGAGGAGGGATGGAAAGCTGATGCACGGCCTGAATAATAGCGGTGGTGACAGAATC
>RCND010001057.1_pt1 | contig 15528 bp, 7 predicted proteins | sample 2041351 | NCBI WGS metagenome assembly RCND01 (sample SAMN09708230, study PRJNA481090) | Marine sediment metagenome, whole genome shotgun sequencing project. | biome: marine sediment; feature: ocean; material: sediment; isolation source: Sewage treatment plant 12B marine sediment (STP12B) ...
TTTCAAAATAGCTTTTATCTCTAAAAAAAAGATACTCTTTTTTGTCCCAAAGTTTATCATAGGTCATATGATATTGGGTATCCATAAACTCCAAATATTTTGAATCATTAGTTTCTTTTGAAAGTCTAGCCCAAACCGGTGGAGCCATAAATAAGGCATCACTCCAAGCATGATCAAAAGTTATATAATCCTTTTCCTCTTGACCACCAAAATGCATATTCGCAAGACCTGTATAACCAAGTGTAAATGTCCTTATATCACTATCTTCGTCCTGACTCATATTAATTTGTGGTGCATTAACTCTTTTAGCCGTGAAACTTTGTTCATCTAGTAATATGGTTGCAATTTCTCCCGTTTCACTTCCAGGCACGTTAAATTCAAAAAATGACGAGCCTGCTTTACCATAACTAAATTCGCCTGCATCATTGGGTGTGATTCTCAGAACAATATTTATTGGCTCAGCGGTATATTGGGTTCTATCAGCATTTAGAGTGTAATCAACTGACCAACCATCTGTATCCGACTCAACCACCTCATGCCCAGCAATGCTTTGAATGACTATCTCATCATTTGTTATCCCAGACACATCATCTGCCAATACATCACCAATAACAATGTTACCTATAAACGATTCCTTAAACTTAAGATCTAGAGCAATTGCCGATTCGATATCTGCTGCAATAGTCTGATAATAAGCATCTAGAGAACTAGCTGTACCTACTTCGATAAACTCAGATGTTGGCAATCTCATAGAACCATCTGTGTCTTTAACAATGGTCGCCAAACTCGATGCGTTATTACTAAACGCAATGAAATAACTTTGAATTGCCATTGCTTCAGAATTAATATCACTGTCAATCTTTAATTTTTCCACCATTTGCTGAGCATAATAAATAGCATTTCTACTATCAGTAGAATAACTCACTCTGTTATCATAAAGATAGTTTCTTATCTTTTTACGCTTTCTGCCAGTCTCATAATAAGAGCGTCTATTGGCATAACCATCCGTCATGAAAATCATGATTTTTTTTGCATTGGTTGACCCTGCATCCAATTCATAAAAACCCCTACGTATACCGTCACCAATATTGGTATAACCTGTTGTGGGCAAAGCAGAAATTGTTGTTAATAAACTGGCATCATCAGAATACACCAAGCTCTTTTTAACTCTTGCTTTTTCACTATAGTCAACAATCGATATTTTCACTTTATCTTTCAGGTTAGGTTTGCTGCTAAAATAAGTCACAAAATTCGTTGCTGCTGCTTTTGCTGCCTGAATTCTACTTCCACCGCCTGAAGCAGAACCACTCATACTACCCGATGTGTCTATGACAAGAACAACTTCGCTTGTAGCAATTTGTTTTGCTACAACAGGTTGAGGTTGTATTGTATAGATCATCTCAAAAGGTGCTCCTGCAATTATTTCTCCTTCAATCGGATACGTATGACGCTCTACCGTAAAGGTAATATCATCAGAAGCATAAACCGAATTAGCGACCAGAGTTAGGCTTAACACTGCTGAGAATAATACCCTCAAAAAACATTTACTGCTGTATGTTTTTTTCATTTATAATATCCTTTCTTCAACGTTCCAACAATTGGAATATATATATAGTCTCTACTGAAGGGCCATCATATGGTACAATTTCATTGGCAAAAATATAAAAATCTATACCTGTTGATAATTGTGTTTCTGAAGTATAATCAATACTATTTTCCAACTTTATAATAGCTTCGTTTAGAATAATTGTCACTTCTGGAACTATTGTTGGATCATAATCTTCAACAAAGTCAATATAAGCATTTCTAACAACTAAATTATCCAAGTCTCTTAATTCTAATCTAATCTCTGTAATGACACCAATGTTGTAAGACAGCTCCGAGCCATCTTTATGAACAACTTCCGCATAACCTTCTGCAATATCATTAAAGTTAAAATATGACAACTGTTGTAATTCGTACAAATCTTTTGCAACTTCTTTGCCAACAACATTCTCATAGTCATTATAACGTTCAGAGACATCTTCTGTTGTTCCATCGCTATATTTAATTAGGACATCGCCTGTTTTATATGTTAACTCACTATAAATGTCTTTTTCCACTGCCAGTCTGTAAATCAGAACTATTGCCTGTTCAATGGTTGTATTCCCTAGTGGGTCTATAATATCAATAAGTAATGCATCTTTCCCAATACCCTTTATAATCTGATTGGCATAACAATAATCAACATAAACTCTAGCCCAACCACTAATTTTGCTTTCATCAGAGTAAGTATATTCCTCGCTACCGCCAATAACCTCACCTGGTTCTAGCACCTTAACCAAATTAACTATAAGTGTGGCTATTTCTTCACGATTAATAAGTTTGTCCGGTTTAAAAGACTGATCGTCATACCCATCGATCAATTTGGTATTATAAGCCTTTACCAATTGTTTTTCATACACATGTCCACGAATATCTTCAAAAGGATAATTGAAAACTATTGGTACATCGATACCAGCATCTTCCAAAATTTCCAAAGCCAACAAAACATATTCTGCTCTTGTTATTGTTTCCTTAAACCCATCACGTAGTTCTTGAGGCACCAATCCACCAGCCATTGCGGCTTCAACCTCTGCCACGGCCCAGTTGCTTGGCACACCTGTTGCATTAACATTGGTTCCCAAAGCTGAAAACGCTAAAAGAACCGCCATAATCATTCCGGTTACTCTTCTCATTCTTCTATCACCATTCCCTTATTTAATGATTAATTGTAATTAAAACCCAGCACAATTGCCCTATAGTACTAATATAATACATAAATTATACCACAATCAGTGTTCGTCACCCTAAAAACACCAGACAAACCCGCCTCATAGGAGACGGGTTTAACTGAATTATCATTAATTTCAACTTATACCTCTTAACTGGCCACTGGTCGCAGCCGGATCTTTACTTAATATCACTATCAAACAAGCCATTAATGTCTTCGTTCTCAACAACAATCAGGTGAACTTCTTCATTACCAAAAGCATCTCTTGCATAAATAGTAATACTGCCTTTTGCAATAAACTTGCCTTCAACCATTTCTATCAGCAATTCTACATCCGTACTAATATCTTGAACCCAACCAATATCTTGAACCCAACGAACATCCTCATCAACCGTAAAGTCAACCAATTTCGAATCCGAAAGAATTTCTTCAAGTGTTAATGATCCAAGGTAAACTTGTACTTCAACAATCTTCACCTTATCTGTAATGTTCACATCGTAACTGGCCACGTTGATTGTTGTGTTCTCACCATCTAGCTCAGACACAATCACCGGCGGTTCATCATCTTGAAGACCAATGAGTAATTCTGAAGAAGTCAAAGATAATACTGTATCATTCGTATCAGCTGGGCCTCTTGTCGTTAATTGATCCACGTAAACTTCATAATCGAAATCAATATCATTACCCAAACCAGCCGGTGGGGCAATCACACCATAGGCACTATAAACGCCTCCCTGTAATTCATCACCATCGTATTGCAATGAGCTATCCACCATAGTAAAGCCATTCACTTTTCCCGAAGGTCCTACCACAACGCCATATCCGTCAGCTTGATCTAAAGTGAAATGATGATTGGTTGGCCCATAATCATCGGTTAATCTTAGACTGACTTTCTCTAAACCTCTAACAAGTTCAAACGTTACAATGGCTTCTGTATTGTCCGTCACCTGATCAATAGCACTCACAGAAGCACCAAGTCTATCTGTCACTGTAACATTCCTTACATTCAATCGGGTAAAGCCTATATCTTTAACTAACTCAGGGTTATTAAAATCGAAACTGCCCGTAAATGCAACATCGTCTTCCACTATTACGACACTGGTATTATTCCCATCAAAATGATAACCACTTGGCACTTGGAAAGTTATATTATGGCTACCACTAGTGATACCACTAACAACAATTTGATCCCCTTCCAGTACACTTGTCATTGCACTGCCATCCACAACAACATCAGCATTGGTTATAGGGTCACCATAGTCATCTATAAGGTTGAGTCTAAGAATACCTTCTTTTACTGTTACTGTTCCAGGATCATACTCTGCATTAGTAAAATCAAATTCAAGGGCAGCTGAATTAATCAGACGATAGTCAACACTACATCCCAAGCTATAAGTGCCTGCACTCATAGATACAAGAGTTAATCCAATTTCATCTGTCCATTCCAAGTTTTGATCATCTGTCACTGCTTTAAACGCTTGTATGTCATAAACAAGGTTATCACCATTCACTGTCCAGCCATTGGTTTCTGAATCCTCTGTCAGTGCTAATTCAGTGCCAAAATCTCCACCATTAATGGTTTTTGTCAAATTCCTCACAAGAATCTCACGATAATCAAATGGTGCATCATTAGTGAATGACATGTCATGTGTCATTCTAATAGGGTCACCAACAAGATAACCATAACCATCTGCATAAACAACATCGACATTCACAAGAGGCTGATTGGCTCTAGGAGGAATGGTTGTTTCATTGTGGCCAAGGTATTCAATGACTGCATTCCCATTTAGATCGGTATAAGTCAATTCTGCATCTAAGTTAATAGGAATCTTAATCGTTCCGCTACCTGTGGGATAAACATCATCTTTTACCTTCACCTGGTAACCAAAGTTATAATCGGATGCAATCACATTACCCAGTTGCCATTTAACGACCGTACGTCCGTTGTCATCCGTTGTCACTGAATACGCCTCTGGCTCAATACTATCAGGAACAACTTCAAACTCACTTTCAACAATCTCCGTTACCATTGCATCCGTTCCTGCAAAATTCAATTTTTCAACGATGGTACCAAAAATTCCAGTCAATTCGCTGGTCTGACCCGCTTCAAAAAAACCAGCGTTTTGTGACCACCTAAGGGTCTCTCTAGCAACTGTTGCCGTCGATTCATATTGGATACCTTCAAAATAACCTACTGTGATAATCTCCGCGTCAACTTGAGCAGCAATACCAGCTTCATAAGCTGCTATTGTATTGGTATTATGAGCGGTTGGGTAGTTGTAATTGAGCTGGCTATAGGAACCACCTTGGGTAGCGACACCATCGGTAAACAACAAAACAATGTTTTGTTCACTCACCTCATTGGTTGCCACTTTGTTCTGTACGGTTGCTCTAGCATACTCAAAGGCCGCCCGAATGTTCGTTGCACCTTCTGAGATATACCAGTGTTCCCACGCATAACGATAACCATTGTTCCAATAAGCTCTAAAGTCGTAACTGTAATCAGTATAAAGGTCTCTGTAATCATAAACATTGGCAACTTCTTCTAATGTATCTGCTGCGTTGCTATAAAAATTCCAAGAATCGCTCTTATCTCCTTCACTACCAAAGGAAACAACACCAACATTAGAATCCGGGTAAACTGTATAAAACGAAGTCACAAACTCATTGACCGCTTGCCAAACCGCATCAGCTACAGGTAAGTTCGTCGAAGGATCCAATCGAAGCATAGAATTTGACCTATCAAGGACCAAAACCAAATCAACCCCTGTTGCTGTCGCTTCAAAGTCAACATTAAAATTATACCCTATGTCAAAGATCCGTTCGCCTTCATCACTAAGGACTACCAGCGGTTCATCTTTTGTAATATCTACCATAACATCTGTTGCCCCGTAAATTTGCCCAAAAGGCACAAGCACTAAGACCAGTATGAGTAATGTGGAAATCCATCTTGATTTTTTTATAAACATTAGAACGCCTCCAATTCAATTAACTGCCCATTGATTACATACGTTGAATTTGCAAAGTTAGTACATAAGTGCTACTACTCTAATAAAAGTATAGTCCTCAGAGGTCAACTAGTCAATTAAGATTATAAATATTAATATAAAATGAATCTAAATACCTATTATATAGGTCTAAATACCCTGCTTAAATAATTCACATAGTACCTTTTTCACTAACTTGTTCACATTTTGTTCATTTAATTTAACCCAAATAGATGTATAATGAGGAAAAGAATCTAATTATGTAACCAAGGAGGATTGTCATGATTAAAAAAGCAACCCCATTTGTCTTCGCTGTTCTTATATTGGTCACTTTTAGTATGACCGTCAACGCAGCTAGAGCCAATTATAATGATGTTAATACAGGCGACTGGTATTACGGTTCCCTAGGCGCAATGTCAGAGAACAAGATTATTTCAGGGTATCCTGATGGCTCTTTTAGAGGCTCGGACACCTTACAGGTTGATCAACTTCTTGCGATGTTGTGTCGTCTTACGGACAATGATGTTGGTCCTTCCGATGGGTATTGGGCTCAAAACTACATAGATTTTGCCCAAGGAGAAGGCTGGCTCGATGGGCTTAGTTTTTCTGCTTATACCAAACCCATTAATCGCTTTGAGACTGCCAGGCTAGCGGTCAAGGCTTTGGGTTATGGCAAAGACAACTATCCTTCTACTTATGAGCAATATGAAATATATGTTGAAGATTATAGAACCATCCCCTACTATTATAAAGATGACGTTCTGGTTAACTATACTTTAGGCATCACAAGAGGTTACCCTGATGGTACTTTCCAAGGGTACAATACCCTTACCAGAGCTGAAGGGGCTGTGATTTCACATCGTATCTTTGATGAGGATGTGCGTAAGCCACCATTGGTGCCAGATGATACTTTAGCATTAATGGCCCTATTTGAAGCTATGCCACCAATGTTAGCCCCTCTTGGGGGAGAAGTGCTTATGCCCGGTCCTATGATGCTCTTCCCTACACCAACTGCTCCCGGTGGTATACCTTTACCAGAAACCACCCTTGATCCTAACACTGCCATTTTAACTGAAAATGTCTTAGCTGATAGCATTATTGCGATTGGCGATGGAGATTCTGATAATTTACTTGGTGCTGGTTACGATTACAGCAACGGGGAGTTCAACCTCAATCTAATAACTGCAGAAAATGATAGCCTACTTATGTTTAGAACGAATACTGGCAGCAGTGTTATCACCATCGACCTTCTTAATATGACCGATGCTGACGGCAACATTCCTGATGATGCCATAGATCTTATAAAGCTCATCTGTCAAAATATTGACTATGATAATTCAGAAGTGATGTTGGCGTGGATCCTCGATAACTATATAAACCGCATTGATATACCAGAGGCAGGCAATGATGTCTTCTTTGACACAACTTTAATGGGTATCAGTTCATTGATTTTCGACCACAACGTTCTTAAGGTGACCATTCAAACCGATGTTGTAGAATAACAGTAACTATGAAAGCCTTAGAAGCAAGTTGGTCTAAGGCTTTTTTATTACTCTAGAAAAGTTTCCTTATAATGTACTAAGTCATGGTTCCTCAAAGTATAACCGTGCTAAATCAAAAGACATTCCTACAATGATCAATCTACTCCACAAAAAAGTCCTTAGACAACCATTATAGTGTCTAAGGACTTCGTTTAATCTATTCTATTGTCACATCTACTTTTCATCAGAGTATCCATAGTTCTTGAGCAAGAAATCACTGTCTCGCCAATCTTTCTTAACTCTAACCCATATCTTCAGGTTGACCCTTGATCCTAAAAGGTTTTCTATATCATAACGGGCTCTTGTACCTATTTTCTTTAACATAGCCCCTTGTTTACCAATGATCATACCTTTATGAGAATCCTTTTCCACAACAATGGTTGCATCGATGTCCATCATTTTTTGTTTGCCACGTTGCTTCATACTATCAACAACAACGGCTACACCGTGAGGAATCTCTTGGGACATAAGGTGTAGTACCTTTTCTCTTATTAATTCAGCCACAATCTGTTTTTCCGGTTGATCAGTGACCATGTCTTCAGGATAGTATTGTGGTCCTTCTACAAGAACCTCAAAAATCCTACCCAAAAGTAAATCTGTGTTATCTCCAGCTTTAGCAGAAATCGGAATGATGTCCAAGAAATCATATTTGTCTTTATAAGTACTAATCACTTCAAGAATCTCAGGTTTTTCAAGCTTGTCTATCTTATTAATCACAAGAATTACCGGGCTTTTCACACGGCCAAGGCGCTCAATAATATAACTATCACCTTTACCAATCTTCTTATCTGGTTCAACCAACCATAACACAACATCTACTTCATTCAATGTAGTCTCAGCGGACTTATTCATGAAATTGCCTAATTTATTCTGAGGTACATGAATACCTGGTGTGTCTATGAAGATGATTTGTCCTCTTTCATCTGTAACAATTGTTTGAATCCTGTTACGTGTTGTCTGAGGTTTATCTGACATGATGGCAATCTTTTGGCCAATCAATTGATTCATAAGGGTAGACTTCCCAACATTCGGACGTCCAATAATGGTGACAAAACCTGATTTCATAAATGCTCCTTTTAGTTAAGGGTTAGTAGTACAAGGGTTAGAAGTACAAGGGTTAGGCGTTAAGCGTTAGGCGTTAGAAGTACAAGGGCTAGGCGTTAAGCGTTAGTAGTACAAGGGTTAGGCGTTAAGCGTTAGTAGTACAAGGGTTAGGCGTTAGTAGTTCAGTACGCAGTTTATAGTTAGGCCATTGTAGCATACCATCTCATAAATTAACAGACTAAAAGGCAATCTCTTAATACCTCAACACCTTAATCTCTTCACGCTCCACACTCCACTGCTCTTACGCATACTTTTCATTCCCAGCTTCTGGCTCAGCCACTGGTAGTGGTATTTCATTGCTTTTTTTATCTAAGTTATCAAAAGCTACTGAAAGCATCAGCTTTATTCTATTAAGTTGGTTAACCTCACTTGCTCCTGGGTCATAGTCAATGGCTGCAATGTTAGCCCTTGGGTACATTTTCTTAATTGGTTTAATCATTGATTTACCAACAACATGATTTGGCAAACATCCAAAAGGTTGAACACAGATGATATTTTCCACACCATCTTTGACCAATTCAACCATCTCCCCTGTTAAGAACCAACCTTCGCCAGTCTGATTACCTAATGAAATCAAACGTTCAGCCATGTCCGCTTTAGCTTCAATGGTTGATGGGCTATGGTATTTTGTGTCTTTTAGAGCTTCCTTCACAGGCTTACGGTACCATTCCATGCCTTTAATGGCTAGGTTAGATAGTTGCCAACTCATTTTCGTCCCATTAAGTTTCTCATATTTGAATTTCGAATTATAAGCACAATACAGGAAGAAATCCAAAAAGTCAGGTAAAACAACTTCAACACCTTCGTCTTCCAACACTGAAGCCAACTTATTGTTACCTGTCGGATGGTATTTGATCAGTATTTCACCAACAATACCAACTTTAGGTTTCACAATATTCTGTCTTGCAATGCCATCAAAAGCTTTAACAATTGCTTTAATATCTTTGCGGTATTTAATCAGATTCCCAGACATAATTGTTTTCTTAACTTCTCCGCGCCAATACTCATACACAGAGTCAGTTTCGCCTTTGTTCACTTCGTAAGGTCTCGTAGCAAAAATTAGACGCATAAACAAATCACCATAAACTGTGGCCATTAGAGCCTTGTTGATCAGAATAGGTCCTATCTTAAACCCAGGATTACCTTCTAGACCAGCCGCATTAATAGAGACCACCGGAATTTGCTCCATATCAATATCTTTTAAAGCCTTACGAATAAAACCAATGTAATTAGAGGCACGACAACCACCACCCGTTTGTGAAATGAAGACGGATGTGTTGTCCGGATCATAATCACCCGACTTCAAGGCTTGCATAATCTGTCCTACAACCAATATAGATGGGTAACATGCATCATTATTAACATAGGTTAATCCTTCATTGACTGCTTTATGATCTGTTGTTGGTAAAATCACAACATTGTATCCCAATGACGCGAAACCAGCTTCAAATAAATCAAAATGAATTGGTGCCATCTGTGGTGCTATAATTGTATGTTTTTTCTTGTGTTCCTTTGTAAAGGGTACTTTCGCGTATTCAATCTTTTGTGGTACAGCTTTTTTATGTTGCTTCTCACGTTCATCTATTGCAGCCTTGAGTGAACGCATACGAATCCGAATGGCACCAAGGTTACTACCTTCATCAATTTTAAGCAATGTAAATATTTTGCCGTAATTCACAAGAATTTCCTGAACCTGATCCGCTGTAACGGCATCAACACCACAGCCAAAAGATGTTAACTGCACTAATTCGAGACGTTTATTCTTACCAACCACATGGGCAGCAGCGTATAATCGACTATGGTATGCCCATTGATCCAATACCCTCAACGGTCTTTCCACGACACCTAAGTGACTAATGCTGTCTTCTGTAAGTACTGCCATATCAAGACTTGTAATGATATTTGTCAGACCGTGGTTAATCTCAGGATCCACATGATATGGACGGCCTGCAAGAACTATCCCTGTTTGATCGTTGTCTTCTAACCACTGAAGGACACGTTCGCCTTCTTTCATAATGTCCTGTCGACACTGTTGTTTCTCTGCCCAAGCTTTATTCGCTGCAGACGTTATCTCCTGCTCTGACAACCCTCTACCACTAAGCTCCTCAATCAAACGTTCGGTCAAACGTTCATTGGTATCCATTGGTAGGAAGGGACTTACAAAGTCTACTTCACCATTAACAATGGCATCTGTATTATGCTTTATTGTTTCCGGATAACTTGTCACTATAGGACAGTTAAAGTGATTATCAGCACCCGCTTCTTCTTTGACTTCAAAAGGCACACATGGATAGAAGATGAAATCCACCTTCTTCGCAATCAACTTATTAATATGTCCATGAACAATCTTCGCAGGATAACAAGCAGACTCTGAAGGAATATTTTCAATACCAGCTTCATAAACAGCTTTGTTCGATCTTGGAGACAACACAACTCGGTACCCAAGTTCAGTAAAGAAAGTATGCCAATATGGATAGTTTTCATACATATTCAGGACTCTTGGTAACCCTACAGTACCTCTAGTAGCCTCTTCAACCTTCAATGGCTTATAAGCAAATAGTCGTTTATATTTGTAATCATAGACATTTGGAATGTCTTTGTTCTTAATCTCTAGACCAGCGCCACGCTCACATCTGTTCCCGGATACAAAACGTCTGCCGTCATTAAACTCATTGATTGTTAACATGCAGCGGTTGTTACACAGTTCACAGCGTGACATAGAATTAACCGCTTTAAAAGCATCCAGTGCTTCAGGGTTAAGAACCGTTGATACACAGCCTTCTTGCCAACGTTCTTTTGCTATAATGGCTGCACCATAAGCGCCCATAATGCCCGAAATGTCAGGACGGACAACTTCTCTACCCGAAACTGTCTCAAAAGCTCTAAGAACAGCTTCATTATAAAATGTACCACCCTGTACAATGATGCGTTCACCCATTTGTTTAGGGTCGCGAATCTTAATGACTTTTTGCAAAGCATTTTTTATCACTGAATAAGATAAACCAGCTGATATATCACCAATCGTTGCGCCTTCTTTTTGTGCCTGTTTTACCCTCGAATTCATGAATACCGTACATCTTGATCCCAAATCAACAGGTCCTTCTGATAACAACGCAGTGGCTGCAAAGTCCTGAATCTCGTAGTCAAGTGAGTTAGAGAAGTTCTCAAGGAATGAACCACACCCTGATGAACATGCCTCGTTTAACATAATGTCATCAATGACGCCATTATGAACACGCATACACTTCATATCCTGCCCACCAATATCCAAGATAAAATCAACCCCCGGTAAAAAAGCCTCAGCTGCCTTGTAATGGGCAATTGTCTCAATCTCTCCAAGATCTACGTGTAGTGCTTCTTTGATAAGCCCCTCACCATAGCCAGTAACACAACTATTGGCAATATAAGCTCTCTCTGGTAATTCTCTATAAATTTGACGAATAATATCTTTCACTAAATCAAGTGGCTTACCTTTATTACTGCCATAATAATCATATAATATGGTGCCATCAGCCGCTGTAAGGGCAGCTTTGGTGGTTGTAGAACCTGCATCAATACCTAAGTAACAAGGTCCTGATGCTTCCTCAATTGGTAAGCGGTGAACTTTGTTGGCATCATGTCTTGCTCTAAATGAGTTTAATGCCTCTTCATCCTCAAATAATGGCTCTAATCTAGGGACTTCAGTTGAAGTTGCATTCCTCAAATCACTTAATCGTCCATAAAGCTTACTAAATGGTATCACTGCTTCATGTCTTGATTCTATAGCAGCTCCCGTAGCAACAAACAGTTGTGAATGATCAGGGATGATTTGTTGATCCTTTGTTAATTTAAGGGTCTCAATAAACCTGACCCTTAATTCAGATAGGAAGTATAGTGGTCCCCCAAGAAAAGCAATGTTGCCTCTAATTGGTTTACCACATGCAAGCCCACTGATGGTCTGATTAACCACTGCTTGAAAAACTGACGCTGCAATATCTTCTTTTGCAGCCCCTTCATTAATCAATGGCTGAATATCTGTCTTCGCAAAAACACCACATCTTGCAGCGATGGGATGTATGACTTTATGTTTTTTAGCCAAGTCATTAAGACCTGACGCATCTGTTTGTAACAGTGCTGCCATTTGGTCGATGAACGCACCTGTACCACCGGCACAAGTACCGTTCATTCTTTGATCAATTGACCCAGATTCAAAATAGGTAATCTTTGCATCTTCACCACCCAGCTCGATGGCTACGTCCGTTCTTGGAATTAAGTATTCAATGGTCTTAGCGCTGGCTACTACTTCCTGAATGAAACCTATCTGTAACCATTTAGACACAGAAAGACCCCCAGAACCCGTTACGAGAACTGTTATGTCTGATTCTTTATAATGCTTATAGGCACCAATAATCATTTCAATAATTGTGGTTTTAATATCAGAATAGTGGCGTTTGTACTTACTGTACAACATCTCATTATGTCCATTGAGCACCACCATCTTAACTGTTGTTGAACCAACATCCAAACCTAATCTTACCTGACGACTCATCCTGACCTCCAAAGTCAATTCTAACCTAATAACTCAAATTATCACTAATCAAAGTTTAGCTATTTTTCTAACCATATAATTCCTATGTTTATCTCTTTTTCGTACAAACTTAATTATATCACACTGATTTTTCATAGAAAAGCGTCTTAATCAACAATTTTTCCATCTATAAGCCAGTTATTTTAGATATTTTGCTTATCACAAGGACTTTCCCAATAAAAATATTTAGGTTTTTATAGCTTACTTACTTCCCAACAACACTCATTTATTCAGAATTTTTTTTGCCACGTCACCAATCCGCCTTATTCCCTCATCTATATCATCACCAGGAATACCTCTAAACCCAATAACAAGATGCCCCTTTTCTTCCTTTTGACTAGATATACCATAACTACTCAACCCATTCACCTTAACAGACATTGCATCACAGGCTTCTACCATGGCAGCTTCTGTCACGGACTGTGGTAATGCAATAAGCATTTGTAGGCCAGCTTTTATCCGACGAATTTTTATTTCTTCTGGCAAATAGTGACTTAATTTACTTTCAATGTATTTTTGCTTTCTTGTGTATAGTTTTCTCAAACGTCTAATGTGTTTATCAAAATCTCCCGTTTCGATCAAACGCGCCAACGCCAATTGCTCCAGCTTAGAAGCTGTCTGAGGGTACATGCCATCCATGGCATTAAAGCGCCTATTAAGCGTTCTCGGTAACACCATAAAACTAATTCTTATGGCCGGTGCAAGTACTGTTGAGAAAGAACCAAGGTAGATAACACTCTCCTGCTTATCCATCCCTTGCATTGCTGGTATAGGCTGTCCTTCAAACCTTAACTCAAAGTTATAATCATCTTCTATCACATAGCCTTTGGATTTATGGGCCCACCTCAATATACGTTGTCTATCCCCCACAGGCATTATATAGCCTGTGGGAAAATGATGTGATGGACTCACATAACACGCTCTTGCTGTGCCGTTCTCTAGGCTGGTTAAATCGGAACCATCAAAATTCACTTCTACTGTAGATATCTTCATGCCATGACTTTTAAAAACCCCTGATGCTTTGCCAAAACCAGGATCTTCCATGGCAATTTCACTAATGCCTTCTGCTTCAAACAATCTAGCCAGCATCGATAACAAAGGTGTCACCCCGCTACCAACAACCATCTGTTCAGGTACCGCAACAACACCTCTTGATCTATAGAAGTGTTGACAGATTGCTTTCCTTAAAACCATCTCACCTCGCAAGGTCCCATAAGCATACAACTGATCTTGATTGTAATTCAGCACATAGTTCACATGCTTCTTCCACAACCTGAAGTCAAAGGCTTCTTCAGCCACATACTCACCGGCAAAATCATAATCATAGCTTTTTCTATCTTTAGCTAATTCGGTTTTCTCTAAAGGTTCTGTAGGCGCAATCATCCAATCTATGGCTTCAACAAAATACCCACGTCCGGGCACACTATATATATAACCTTCTGCCAACAACTGATTGTAGGCGTTCTCAATACTAGTTCGGCTAACCATTAGATGGGCTGCAAATTTACGCACTGAAGGTAAAGCAGACTCAGCCACCATTCTGCCAGTCGTCATCTCCACAACAAGGCTATTTTTTATCTGTAAATATATGGGTACATCACTTTCTTTTATTAAAATAGGTGTGATCATAACTGTCCCTTTCGTTTTATATTAAACTGCACCTTACAAAGAGGTCAGTATTAGTATATATTAAAGTCATCTTAAAGACAAGGACGGTAGTTCAATGAACAAGAGTATTCTTCAACTTACCTATTCCGGCCTAATGGCCGCATTAACTTTTGTTAGTACCTCTATACTTGCTTTTCCTGTAGCTTTCACCAATGGGTATATCCATCTAGGCGATGGTTTTGTTATGAGTTGCGGTGTTATCCTAGGGAAACGTAACGGCGCATTGGCGGCTGGTATTGGCTCAGCACTAGCAGATATATATCTGGGTTACGCTTCATGGGCGTTACCAACCTTTATTATCAAAGCCCTCATGGCCTACCTTGTGGGCTACATCTATGAAGATCTAACCAACAAAGGTAAAATCTACAAGTTAATCACTGCTTTTACTGTCATATGGATTAGTTTCATGCTGGTTGTTGGTAAAATCATCAGTACCCATACAAACGTGGCCAATTCTTCAGAAGCGCTGCTAACGGATGGTATTATTGCTAACCTTGCAGAGTTAAGTACTCGGACAATTTTCACTACCAACGCGATTATTATAGGTATTATTGCAATACCAGTGATTTACCTTACGATCTATTTCCTTGTTAAGAACAACGATGATCTGGCCATCTTTTTAAATAAGTTTATTGCCTTCCTAACTGCAGGCACTTTAACCATCATCCTTTATTACATCTCTGCCAGTATCATGTACGGCAACTGGACAGTACCAATCTTCAGTGTACCAAGCAACTTACTTCAATATATTTTGGGCATTGTGATTGCAACAGCGCTGTTGCCATTAACCACCCGAGTACAGAGACAGTTGAGGGATTAAACCCCTTTGAGTTCTTTGAGTCTTCTTCGTGTTCTTGGTGGTGAGTCTTTAAAAGATTAAACACTAAGACCTCAAAGAAGACACAAAGA
>RCND010001152.1_pt1 | contig 15513 bp, 13 predicted proteins | sample 2041351 | NCBI WGS metagenome assembly RCND01 (sample SAMN09708230, study PRJNA481090) | Marine sediment metagenome, whole genome shotgun sequencing project. | biome: marine sediment; feature: ocean; material: sediment; isolation source: Sewage treatment plant 12B marine sediment (STP12B) ...
CAAGGCGAGCGTACTGCCATCAGCTTCAAATACTTCGAATACCCGCACGTCTTCCTGGTATACAGGCAGGTCGTGACGTTCTTTGAAAGTGATTCCAAACACCCGTTCAGCAGCATAGAAAACACCCTTGATCAGGACGTTGTCAAACTCGAAGTAAGGACGCAATGTTGATGCATCGAAATCGTATCGTTGTTGGCGTACTTTTTCGGTGTAAAAGTCCCAGTCCCATGAGGCCAGTTTAAAATCACCACCCTCGGCGTTAATGATTTTCTGCATGTCTGCAGCTTCGCGTTTTGCGTTGGCAACGGCAGGGGGCGCCAGGCTGGCCAGTCTTTCGTTAACGGCCTTGGTGGTCTGGGCAGTCTGGTTTTCAAGACCATATGCTGCATGGTTGGCGTATCCCATCAACTCGGCCCGCTCAGCACGGATTTTAACCACTCGTGTCAGTAGTTCGCGGTTGTCGAATTCACCGCCATGGCTGCCACGGGCTAGCGAGGCCTCCATGATGCGTTGACGTAATGCACGGTCTTCCAGTGAAGCCAGCGGTGGTTGTTGACTGGTATTGAGCAGTGCGATGAGGAATTTGCCTTCCATTTCCTTGGTCTTTGCAGCCTCAGCAGCGGCCTCAACCATCGGAACAGGCATTCCAACGAGTTCTTCGCGGTTCTCAACGACGACTGCTGATGCATTCACCTCGTTCAAGACATTCTGACTGAACTTGGTTTGCAAGCTTGCCAGCTCAGAATTCATGGCCCTTAGTTTTTCTTTGTCTTCCTCGGAAAGCTGTGCGCCTGAACGTATAAAATCCTTGTAGTTTTCTTCGACCAAACGGAGAGACTCCGGATCCAGTTCGAGTGACTCACGTTGGTTGTAGATGGCTTCAATGCGACCAAATAACTCGCTGTCGAGCAGGATCTGGTCTTTGTGCGCTGACAATTTGGGGGCCATCTCGCTACGAATTGTTTCCATTTCGTCATTGGTGTTAGCTGATGTCAGGGCGGAAAATACCCTGCGAACGCGGTTGAGGGTTTGCCCTGAGCGTTCCAGCGGGATAAGGGTGTTATCCAGTGTGGGTGCTTCTGACTGGCTCGTGATGGCTTCAATTTCAGCGATCTGCTCTTTCATGCCGCGCTCAAATGCGGGTACGAAGTGAGAGTTCTCAACCTTGTCAAACTGCGGGAATTGCATATATAACGGACTTTCGGCGAAGAATGGATTGCTTTCAACGGGAGTTGTCGTCATTTCAGTTTCTGCGGGGGTTACGGGGGCTGTTTTTGCGACTTCGGCAGTGTCGGTTTTGGAACAGCCGACTACAGTCAATGCCATCGCAATACTCAGCGCCAGCGGTAGAGTGGGTTTCATAAGAATAGTTCCTTGATTAGGCCAAAAGGCAACAGGTAATTTTACCCTAATCGTCGTTATATTGCTGAGGCTGAGTTTTACTGCGTCGCCACCCGCACAGCCTCCAGTCCGGCAGCAGCCGCCTTCTTGTTGAAGTCGGCCACGTCGTTATTCATTACTTCGCTTAATCGGTCCAATTCGGTATCTATCGCTGTTACCAGTTCGTCTCGTACAGCAATTGCTGAATCTGATGGTGCATGGTCACCTCGACCGGCGAGGGACATCAGACCCGCAAGTTTGTCATTCAGGCGGATGGGAAAATTGAGCGGATCCTGACGGCTCTCCATCTTGGTTTGATACAGAGTTTCTTCGATATCACTTAGAGTCGCTTTGAGCGCTGTTGCCGACTCAAGAAGATCGGCGAATTGCTCATCTTCCTTAACGCGTTTTTCTATGGCGGCCAATTGTGACTTGGCCTCGCGTATACGGATGATGGCACGATGGGTTTCAGTCAGTTTATGGTTGAGTCCGGATAGGAAATCATATTGCGCCTGGTACTCTGCCTCGGTAACCTGAAGACGGGGGTCCGCCAGTATTTTGATGTTGACCGTCTGTTGTGAGTCGTCGACTTTCAAAGTTGCTCGATATTGCCCGGGTATCGCGCGGGCTCCTTTGAGCGAGTCATTCCACAACACCAGATCTTTAAATCTTTCTACACTGGAATAACGCATATCCCAGACAAACCGGTTCAAGCCGGCGGTCGTATCCAGTTTCCGGTCGTCGTCTCCAAGAATCTCTGTTTCATCTTTGCTGTCCTTGTCGGGCTTGGCTGTAAAGGTGCGGATGACAGCACTATCTTTGTCGGTGATTTCCAGTGACATATCGCTCTGAGCTGTTTGGTCTTCAGCCAGCCAGTAATACAGGACTACACCGGCAGGAGGGTTGCTTCCCATGTTCTGCGGTTCCTCGGTTGCACCATTGCGTAAACGCCAGGCTGAAGCGGGCTCAAACAGATGTTGTGGCTGTTCAAATACGGAATTTTCCACCTGGGCCAACACCGTGACATCATCGAGAATCCAATAACCACGCCCCTGTGTGGCTGCGATCAGGTTGCCTTGCTTAAGGGCCAGGTCAGTGATGGGTACCACTGGCAGGTTGAGCTGGACGCTTTGCCAGTGCTGGCCGTCATCCCTGGATACGTAGATTCCGGATTCGGTGCCGGCAAATAAAAGACCTTGGGAATCGCGGTCGGCCCGGATAACACGGGTAAAATGGTCGGCGGGAATGCCATCGGTGATTTCCTCCCAGTGCTTACCGTAATCAGTGGTTTTGAACAGATAAGGTCTGAAGTCATCACTCTTATAGGCAGTTGCAGCGAGATACAGACCACCGGCCTCATATGGATGTGCCTCAATTGAGTTGATCTGGATCTCTTTTGGCAAACCGTTGCTGCGGCCCCTGGGGGTAACATCTTCCCAATTTTGACCGCCATCCCGGCTGATGTGTACGAGGCCGTCGTCAGAGCCCGTCCAGATAACACCTTTTTCAGACGGGGATTCTGCTATAGCAAAAATTGTTCCATAGTATTCAACACTGGTGTTGTCCTGGGTAATGGGACCACCTGATGAAGCCTGTTTTTCCTTGATGTTTCGAGTCAGGTCCGGACTGATGGCCTGCCATGTCTGGCCTTCGTCGATGGTTTTGAATAACACATTTGCTGCCGCGTACAAGGTGTCGGGGTCATGTGGAGATATCATCAGTGGAAAATTCCAGTTAAAACGGTATTTCAACTCCGCTGCTCCCCATCCCATGGGGTTATCCGGCCAGACATTGATAGCACGCGTATCACCATCTCCATGATCATAGCGAATCAAATAACCCCCGTATGAGCCACCATAAACGATATCCGGGTTATCCGGACGGGCGACCACATGACCACTTTCACCACCGGCAGTGGGTTCCCAATCCCGTGTACCGATGGCGGAATTGAATGCCGATCGGGAACGTATCCTGATGGCAGAATTATCCTGCTGGCCACCCAGCAAGCGATAGGGGAATGCATTGTCAGTCGAAACCCGGTACATCTGGGCGGTAGGTTGATTGGATTGCACCGACCAATTTTCGCCACCGTCATAGCTGATATTGGCACCGCCGTCGTTGGCCTCGACCATGCGTTTGGGGTCATTGGGGTCGATCCAAAGATCGTGGTTGTCACCGTGGGGTGTGGAGATTTTTTCAAATGTCTTGCCACCGTCCTTGGACTTGTGGAAACGTACGTTCATCACGTAGACAACATCCTCATCCACGGGATCGGCCTGAATCCGTGTGTAATACCAGGCCCTTTGACGTAACTTGCGCTCCGTGTTGACCCTTTTCCAGGTCTCGCCGCTATCTGTTGACCGAAACACACCACCATCTGCCGCCTCAATGATGGCATAGAGGTTATCCGGGTTACTTTGCGAAACACTTATGCCGGAAATTCCCAGTGGTGGTTTTGGCATGCCTTCGTTTTCAGATATGGAATGCCAGTTATCACCACCATCCGTGGTTTTCCACAACTTTGAACCTTCACCGCCGGATTCAAGACTGTAAGGCGTGCGTATGATGCGCCAGGTGCTTGCGTAAAGAATCCGTGGATTGGTTGGATCCATCACGAGATCAACTGCACCGACTTCATCATTTACATAAAGGATTTTCTGCCAGTTTTTTCCACCATCGCTGGAGCGGAAAACGCCACGCTGTTCATTGGGACCGGACAGGTGCCCCATCGCTGCCACGTATACGATATCGGGGTTTTTGGGGTGAATCCGGATACGTGGGATACGCTGGCTATCCCTCAGACCTATGTGTGACCAACTGCGCCCGGCATCCGTTGACTTCCACACGCCATTGCCACCAGAAACATTGCCACGTACCGTTTTTTCCCCGGTACCGACATATATAACATTTGGGTCCCAGGAAGAAACGGCTACTGCGCCGATCGAGCCACCAAAAAAACCATCGGAAATATTGTGCCATTTGCCACCACCGTTGGTGGTTTTCCAGACACCACCGCCGGTTGAGCCAAAGTAAAAAATCTCCCTGTCCTGTGGGATACCAGTGACTGCAGCCGAACGTCCACCCCGATATGGACCCACTTCACGCCATTTTAGTCCTTCCAGCTGGCTTTCATCCCAGCCCGCAGAGGCTGTCTGGCAGATAAGGCAAAAAACCAGTATCAGTAAAGTTGAAAGACGTGACATTGGGGGCTCCCTGTTATTGTTGAGAAGTGCAGGGTGCTGATTATGGCAAATTTGAGGACAGGGGTCTTTACATTGCTATTCGAATTGATTCGGAAATGTTCCTGATTGACCCGGCCTGATCTGGTTTGGTTGGAAAACTGAGGGTTTGGTAAGTGAGAGTCGTGCTAATTGGGTCGCATCGGGGGTTCGAAGTAACGTAGGGTGGGTAATTTATTACCCACGGGATCGGAGCCTGTCATGCTGGCAGTCGATAACAACCGGGATGATGTTTCGTGGGTAACAAGTTACCCGCCCCAGCGCCCCCTTCCGGCACAAACGGAGTAATCATGAGTCAGGTACAATTGTCTGGTTTATCGAAATAAGGACAATGGCAAGTGGGATATTGGATATTCGTTGTACTGGTATTGGTGGGAATTACCGTCGCGTTGGTCTTGCCACGTTACCGACTTAAGAAAGCTATCGCAGCGCCATTTCCGCAAGAGTGGGTGGCAATTGTCGAACGCAACATCGCTGTCTATAAAAATCTGCCAATGCCATTACGCATGCAACTCCGCAAGTTGATCAAGCAGTTTTTGCATCAAAAGCACTTCAGCGGTGCCGGCGAACTGGAAATCACCGATGAGATTCGCGTGACGATTGCAGCAGAGGCCTGCATGTTGCTGGTGAATCGTAAAACCGGTGTTTATCCCGCACTGAGGTACATTATCGTCTACCCGAGTGCATTCGTAGTTGATCGACCACAGGGCGGGGCGGATGGTATCGTCAGCGAGGGCCGCAAGGGCTTATTGGGTGAATCCTGGAGCAATGGCAAGGTGATCCTGGCCTGGGACAATGTTCTGCATGGCTCGAGCAATTTTGTAGATGGCCAGAATGTGGTTTTACATGAATTTGCTCACCAGTTGGATAGCGAATCCGGTAGTACCAATGGTGCGCCGATCCTGGCCGGTAAAAACTGTCTGCGCACGTGGGCGGCAACGCTCTCCGAAGAGTTTGATGAACTTCAAAAGGATGCCTGGAAAGGGAAAAGGTCTCTTATCGACCACTATGGCGCGACCAACCCGGCTGAGTTTTTTGCCGTGTCTACGGAGACGTTTTTCGAGAAACCCGAGCAGATGGCCAAGCACCACGAAGAGCTATTCGAGGTGCTTAAATGTTATTACCGGATTGACCCAAGAGATTGGCAGTAGTGTGGTGTAACGTATAAATGGCCAGGTTTAATCCCTGAAGTTTTTGTATTGCAGCGGTGTTTCCACGTCAGCGTCTTTCAACAGGGCAATCACTGCCTGTAAATCATCCCGTTTTTTGCCGGTAATCCGTAACTGTTCGCCCTGGATGGCCGCCTGAACCTTGACCTTGTTTTGTTTGATCATTTTAACCAGTTTCTTTGCAATCGGGGTTTCAATACCCTCATTGACCTTGATGGTCTGTGTTGCCGTTCTGGCCTGTATGACGGCTTCACCTTTTTCCAGGCAGGCAATGTCAATTCCGCGCTTGACCAGTTTATTGCAGAGCATGTCGTACATTTGCTGTAGTTGGAAATCAGACTCGGTGCTCATACTGATGACCAGGTCGGAAAGTTCAAAATTAGAACCGGTGCCCTTGAAGTCAAAACGGGTTGTGACTTCGCGGTTGGCCTGGTCAAGACCATTTTTCAATTCGTGGTGATCTACTTCGGAAACTACATCAAAAGAGGGCATAGCATGTGTCCTGTATGTTATAAATCGTTCAAATAAATGATAATAAACACTGGCCTAAGGGGCAAGGGCCATTTGCCAGAAACGGGTGGTTAATTCGCTGATGCCACTGCTTTCGGCGTTTAGCAACACAACGATACCGATATTGTGCTGCGGTGAGAAAGCTACATCCGCACGAAAACCCGATACCCAGCCACCATGATAGATCAGACGTTCTTCACCCAGTTGATAGACACGCCATCCCAGTCCGTAATGCGCACTGCTAAGCATGGTTTTCCATTGTTTGCGATACATTTCCCGTCGGGTTTTTACACGTGGCTCGGACAGCTTGCCAAGCAGCCCGGGTGACAACACATCAGGTTTGCTGCCCAAATGTGCCTGTAACCATTTACCCATGTCCAGAATACTCGCATTGACACCTGCCGCCGGTGCCGCACGGTAATAGTTGGGTTGCACCGCTACGGTTTTCCACTGACCCTTGCGTCGTGCGTGAGGCTCAGCATGATTGGGATTGTCGATGAAAGCCCGGTAACCGACCGATGCGGTATTCATCTCCAACGGCTTGAATATGCGTTGTTCCACCAGTGTTTCGTAAGGCAATTTTGTGGCTTGTCTGACCACGGGGTCGACCAGGCTGAACAGGCTGTTTTGATAGCCGTAACAGTTCCCCGGTGTGCATACATAAGCCAGGTCCGACATTCTTTTCCAGATGGTATCCATGCTCTTGCCGTGCTCAAGCAAATTATCATAGGCATGTGGCATTAAACCGGTACTTTGGCCGAGTAAATGCTGAATCCGGATTTGTGATGTATCCCCATTGATTTTGAAATCAGGAACATAGCGGGTAACCGGATCCTCCCAACGCAGGGTGCCGTCTTCTACCAATAACCCAACCACCTCTGCTGCAAAGGGTTTGGAAACCGATGCCAGACGGAACGTGGTGTTTGTGTCAATTGGATGTTTCCTTGCTGCCGTGGTGTGGCCAAAAGTGGCAGTATGCAGTATCTGATCACGGCTGACGATGGCATACGCGGCACCTGGGTAGTCACGGTCTGTAACGAGTTGCCGAAAAAAATCCTCATAGTCTTTAGCGATCTCTGAATATCGATCTGATGCGTATACGGGCAGACAGACAAGCTGAAAACAGGTGAGTAAAACAAAGCCAACAATAAACTTGCGCATATAAGCAGTATGTCTTGTGATTCCGGGTTCTATTGAAGGGATCACCCAGATCCTTGCGGTCGTTGGTGATCCTGCGAACAAAGGATTGTAACCTTGTCTGCATTAAAAATTTTATGAAAATGCAAAAATCGTCATAGAGTGTTGAGTCTTTGACAGACAATCCTGATAGACTAGTCCATCCCAGTCAAAAAGTTATTGGAATTTGGTCATGTTTGAAAAACGAAGCAACAAACCGGAACCGGTCCGTCAGCAACCCCAGCAGGAAAGCTTTTCAGCCTCTGCGAGTACACCTGCCAGCAGTGGAAGAGCCGCTGTTATTGGCCCTGGAATTCACATCAATGGTGACATCAGTGGTGATGAAGACCTGATTATCGAAGGTAAAGTTGACGGCAAAATCCGTCTTGATGCAAACCAGGTGGATATCGGTCAGAGTGGCCAGGTCAACGCCAATGTCACTGCCAAGGTGATCAAGATAGCCGGCGAAGTTCGCGGCGATTTGACGGGTACGGAAAAGGTCATCATTTCACGCTCAGGTAATGTCCATGGCAATATCGTGGCGCCACGTATGACACTTGAGGACGGTGCGATATTTAAAGGCAGTATCGATATGGATCCGGGTGAACCGGCCAAAGCCAAGCCTGCCGCAGCGGCAAAAAAGAAGGTAGAAAGGACCGTTGAGAAAAAAACCACTGAAGCAGCAAAAGTTGTTACAACCGGTAAGGTCAATGAAGGTAAAGGTTATTCATTGAATTAATACAGACTGTCCCGGTAATTGTTTAAGTCCATTTTGGTGATTCTGATAAAAGAAGATTGGTGAATTGAACAGTGTTGTTTCAGGCGCAACAGGTGTGAGTCGTCCACCTGTTGCTGCGTCTATGTCCCGAACCCAGCAAACCCTGTTGTTTCCATCACTGGTTAAACGGCTTGCGACCGACAGACGCCTTTCCATTCTGGAAATCGGTCCGGCATTGCCCGAGACCATTAAGTTTTTTTCACAATATAAATGTCGCTTACATTTTGCTGCGATGTATACGGACCCTGTTTTGCACATGCAAAGAGGTGAGTTTACGGAAGCGGAACTGGCGGTGCATTTCAGACAGACTTTTGGTTTTCAAAAAGGCACGCGTTTTGACTTGTGCTTGTTCTGGGATTTTCTGAATTACCTGGATGACAAGGCGCTGCGGGCGTTCAATACCGCAATAAAACCTTATCTCCATAAAACATCCCGAGCGCACGTATTCACCGTCCGCACGCTCGATACATCATTCCCCAACCAGCAATATGGTATTGCTGAGAAGCATATGTTCAGTATCCGGCCCCGCACGGGTACCCGCGCACGCACAACCCCACACACGCAGGCGACACTGGTGAATCTGCTCTCCAGTTTTGACATTGATCAGGGGATGCTTCTACCAGATGGCAGACTTGAGGTTTTGTTGACCGCCAGTCCCTAGTACGACATTACACCAGGGTAGGGGTCGTGGTCTTTTCCGGATGGCAGACGCCATCCGGAAAAGCTAATTATGTATAACAAATAACCCGCGTTATTAACGTGCGCGTTTGAATTTGTCCCAGAAGGTTTTACGTACCAGGTCGGTAAACTCACCGGAATCAAGATAAGTACCATGCCCGTTGGGACATGATTCAAAGGTGATATGCGGTTGTTCCTCATCCGCTTCCTGCAACATAGGCGCCTTACATTCCGGGCAAGGATAATCTTTCATGGCATTTGCTTTTTTGCCAACCGATTTGTCACCGATGTCGATAATGTAATCAGCCATCCAGATATCGTCGCGCAGAGCGCGCAATTCTTCTGGTTGGAACCATAGGCCACCGCATTCTGTACAACGATCCACTTCGATCTGATTGTAATTAACCAATTCCATTTTACCTGAGCATTTGGGACAGTCCATAAATATCGCACCTTTTGTTGTATTTGTGTGGAGGCATTAACCAATGCCTTAATATGTAAGCTTATTGTAGGTGCAAAAGTTGAAGAGCGTCAATCCAAAGCTGGCATGATCGACAGTTCTTCAGTGATTTTGAGAAAAAATGTCAAATTTCAAAATCTTTTCTCACCTCATATGGCCGTGAATTATGGTTTTGCCACGCCGCCCTGTTCAAGCATGATGGTTTTCGCACCCTGTGCGAAATGCGCACCGTTATCCTGCACGATTTTCATAATGGACATGTTCAACTCTCCGACGACCTTCAAGTAGCCGCTGAAATTTGCTTCATCAACATATATCCGCGCTTTGATGATCATGGCATTCTCAGTATAGGCGGTAAAGCGTACTCTGACTGCGTCCTTGATCACTTTTTCATGACTGCGGGCCATGGCATCAATACCATCAATAACAGCCTGCATTTGTTCCTGTGACGTGTCATAACGAAGTGGTAGTTCAGGGTGATACAACATTTTTTCACGCGCGGAGAAATTTTCGATCGCCCCATGGGAAATAATTGAATTTGGAATTGAAACCAATGTGTCATTCAGGGTCCGGATACGTGTTGTTCGCAGACCAATTTCTTCTACGTTGCCAAGTGTGGTCCCATATTTGCAAAAATCGCCCGCTTGAACGGGTTGTTGGGAATATAGTGAGATGGCTCCGAGTAAATCTTCAATAGGCTTTTGTAGCGCCAGCGCCAACGCCACACCGCCTATGCCCAGGCCCGCAAGCAAGGCACTGATCTCAACCCCTGAATTGCTCAGCCAGACCAGTGTTGCTGTGAGTAGCGTGATCAGCTTGAGTGCATTGGCTAGCGGTCGTCCAAGTATATGTGCGTCTTTTCGTCCCTGGGCTTGAAATTTTAGCTTTCTTCGTTCGCGGAACAGGTCAATTAATGAGAAAACAATCCAGACAAACACTATGGTCATCATCGTTCTCGACTCTAAAATTGATTGAGCTCTTGCACCGAGACCGAGTTCATTCAGAAGTGCGACATTTATAATCATAACGAAATAGAAGGGAATGGGGCGGGTCAATAATTTGCGGATAGACCGATGCAGAGGCGCTCCTGGTTTACTGATCACCCAGCTTAAAGCAAAACCAATAAGGGCGAAAACCGGCCATAGAATTAAGGTGGACCCTAATAGAATCACCCATTTAAACAGCTCAACACCCAGAAAGCCGGAGTCTTCTGGCAGGCGTTTCCGGATAGACTCGACCCAGTCAGGATAACTGAAAAAATCATAGAGTTCAGGGACCAATGCGACGCTGGCATTGGATATTTTCCAAATAAAATTATCATCTGATCCAGGCACTTTCTGCATTAACAGGACCTGTTCCTCTTCATCAGCAACTAAATGTCCCAACTCATCCCTGTAATCGGGCAAGCCGTCCACCACCTGTCCGGTAACCTTCCGGCTGAGGTTATCAATATTTATTTTCATGCCTCTTTTGATAACAAAGTCCAGTTGCCTCGCCAGTTCTGCAGACTCAGTTCTTGAGACTGAACTAGGCAGGTTGCGTAAATCCATAAACTGGACGGCTGCCGGGTAGTCATAACTTTCCGTGGCATTCAGGAACCCAACAAAACTGCTTTGCGGCGTATCCCGGCCGAGGTTGTCTTTGAACTCAACTTCCCCCGGAATTTGCTGTTCCGGCGTGATGCCTGCTTGTTCCTCGAGCGCATGGCTTGCAGACGCAAAGCAGAGGCAGGAAAGTAGAAAAAAAAGTGAAAAATACCTGTGGACTCTAAAAGGATTCAAGGTCAAAGAAGTGGCAATATTAGGCATGATTGGTTTGTCTTGTTGATTGACACGGATTATAACAGCAGGGTAGCTTGATTTGATTGAGCTCAAGTGGTCATCGTCTTTTGTCTTGGGACTTAGTCATTCGTTTTTGATTGCCAGCGACATGAGCCTGTGTTGAATTTGCTCAGCCCTTTCCAGCAGCATGGCAAGCTCTTCCTCTGCCGACAAGTCGCTGGTCGTTGTGCTTTCACGTCGTAAATCGACATATTCTTTCAGTAGTGTTTTAGCCATCTGTCCTGATGGGCTCCTTCAGCAGGTTGGCCCGTATGAAAGCATTCCTGACAATACGTGACTCTTCGACCAGGGTTTGAACACGGGCCTCAAAGTGTGATTGAGCCGTACTGAAAGTGAACGCCAGCATAAATGCCAGCAAACCTAGACCGGCAATCCCATGATTGCACGCACCTGTGAGGTCTGGGCTTTCTTGGCAGTGGTCTGAGCCTTTCTCCCCAGTCTGAATCCGTACTCAATAAAGTACAGCAGAATCAGAATGGGCCAATCAGCATCAGCCAAATGGGTACCAGGTCAAGAAAATGAGAAACCAACATAGCTATTGCCTATTCGATACCGGCTTTCTTGCGTTCTTCAGAACGCTGTAACTGGTGATCGATGCTGAGACGATAGGCGACATAGTACTTGACGATGTTTGCTACGTACTGGCCTGTTTCCCGGCCTATCACGCGTGCTGATATCAGTTCCACGTTGTCGAACCAGATATTTGGGTCATAGCCCTGTTTGGCTGCTTCCGCTCTTAATTTCCGTACCCTGGTCGGTCCGGCATTATACGCTGCAAATGCAAAAAGAGTCTGGTCGTAGGGGTCAATTTCCGGATCGTTGAAGTAGCGATTTCGAATCCAATCCAGGTATTTCACACCGGCGTGGATATTGGCATCAACATCAGAAATGTCAGGAATGCCAACATTCGGGTCACTGGCCATATTGCAGTTAATACGACAGGTTCAGTAATTGAATTAACCATGAGTTAGCCCGTTCACGGATTTCGTCTTGTCTGTCAGCAATTGCGTCTTTATCGCTTCGTCCGCAAGCAAGCGAGCACTTCCGATCATATGGCCATTCAAAGTGACAGTGTGTGGCTTTATCAAACCGTACAAGATCTCCGGTTTCAAGTTGCTTAATAACTGGCAGAAAGTTATTGCGCCCGTTACAGGCTGATGGCTTGGCGAGCAAAAACAGTGCGGGGACAGTCAGAGACTTATCTGAGTTGATACCCAGTTTACCTGAATCAACCGGGTCAAGGCCCAGGTATGCAAACGTTGCAGGGTCCTCCAGCGCCGCGAGGTAGGCTGCAAGCCCCCCCGCAGAGAAACCGGCATAGATTACTTTGTCAATTTCCAATTGCTCACGTAGGGCTCTCAGATCGTCTGCATTTTGATCGTGCCGACCTTTGAACCAGGATGAGCGACAGAGGCTGGGAATGACCACGGGAATTCCCAGTTCAGACCACTGCCTTGCCCAACCGCGCATGGTGGACAGCTTGCGTTTGAAACCGTGGGCCAACAGGATCATGGTTTCAGTCTGTGGTTTTTCAGGAATGTAACTCTCATATTTCACTATGCAGCCATGAATGCCGTTAATCTGCCCTTTCTCAGATTGGTTTTCAGCCAATGAAATTGAGGTTAATAACAGGCAAGTGGTAAATAAAAGGATTCTATTCAGGAAGTTCATTTCGATCTGCAATATCCCGGATTTAGTTAGTACCTAAAGGTACCTAAAGGGGCCGGATACATTTAAACTGTGAAAAATGTATCCGGCCTCTTTCTTTATCCTGACCTGAGAGGCCAAGCGCATAATATTAGTTACTAGTGTTTACTGAAATGCCTAGCGAAGTCTTTCGAGGCTTTCAGGCGAATTCCGAGCACGACTTCCAGATCACTCTCACGGTTATGTAGTAACTGAATGGAAGGGCTAATGCGTGAATAGTTACCTATGTTGAAGCGCCAGTAACTCTCAATTCCATATTGCGTATTGAAACCCAATTCACGCTGGTAGCGGGTGGGTTGGCCATAAACTGCGGCAATCGCCAACTGGTCGTTGACCCGGCCAAAAGGCTGGTTCCAGGCAAGGCCGAAGAAACCGCCATTTTTCAAAGCAAGCGCAGCGTCCCGGTTCTCGGGCTTGATGCCCTCACCGCCATCTGCCCAGGTATAGCGTCCGAAAATACCATACTCACCATCTTTGCCGAAATCATGTGTGGCGGAAAGCGCCCAGCCATCTTGTTGCGTCAGGCTGTCAGTCTCATCTACCCCAAAGACAAGCACCGATATCCGGGTGCCACCGTCAGTGCTGCGGGGTGCCCATCCTGCCTCGAGAGTCCAGGCTAATACCCCGTCAGCAAGGCTCGAAAAATCCAGCTCATCTTCAGCTTTTGCATCACTGAACCCACCTTGTAAGAACCACTGTTCTCCGGAGTACATCAAGTTTGCACCCAGGCCGATGGCTTCAAAATATCCGCCAACTGCGCTTGCTGAGATCAACTTGGAGCTGAAAGTTTCGGAGTTGTTGGCTGTGTAGCTGCTTTCGGTGTGGACCATGCCTGGGAACACCTTGCCAAAACCCAGTTCCAACCGGTCTTTGTAAAAAAACTGCCTGATTCCAAGAACACCGAACTGGGTGACCGAACTATCCACATTGATGTCATTGGTAGCCCACAGCAAACCTGCTTTTTGTTGCATCTGGCCAGTGGATTGCATATCACCCAGGTTATTCACCGAGAACGCCCAAAATACCAGGTCGGTATCACCGACACGATTTGATGCCCCCTTGTTGAGAACGAAAGAACCGATCAGGTCAATCGCGTAATTGCCGGTATCCTCACCCGCTTCCAGGGCATTCTGATAAAGACCTGTCAGTGCACCTTCAAAATAGTTCGCCCCTTCGTCCCCGGCGTCCATCATCTCATCTAGTTGACTGGCCTGGACACCGACCGGCATCCATACCGCCACGGCAAGGACACAGACCGCCGTTGAACGCACCAAGCAGTTTTTAAAAGGCACGGTCGACTCTCATCATTGGGTCGGTAGGAGACCAGCAACAAAACAAGAACGACCATGGCTGCTTTTTTTAATCAAGTTTGTTTTGTTCACTTACTGATGCACCCCAACCGTCACAATTTGGACCATCGTGATACCATTCGCCATCGCAATCAACACGTAATCCGAGAGGAAACTCTAATGCACATCACCATCCGCAGGTTCATTTGTAGTATCACCACAGGGTTAATGGCTCTGGTAATGACCAGCGCCTCCTTTGCTGGCTCTGATAATCCGAGAACCATCATTGGTTACTCCAGCGTGCATACCGTCCGCCCGGGCGACAGCGTCGACTTTATGGTGAACGCGGTCGATGGGGGCAAGTACCAGGCAGGCCTGGTACGTATTGTTAACGGGGATTACCTAACCGTGTATAAGGAGCATTTTGAGGTTGTCGATATAGAGGCGCCCTTTGCCGGTCAGTATATGGGGATGGAGCAGAAACTGGATTTGGGCTCCTACGTGGAAGTCCCCGCGAGCAAGAAGCTCGACGGACTGAAAAGCTTTACCGTGTCAGCATGGGTTTATCCCACTTTTGACCCTACTGAATACGTACCACCCGACCTGGAAAATCCGGACCCTTTCTTACCGCCGAGCCTGACTACCGCCGAAACGATAGGCGCCCAGACCATTGTTTCACGCTACGACGCCACTACGAAAACTGGCTGGGCATTGCGCATCAACGAGAATTTCCAACTGGAGGTGATGGCAACGAGCTTGCAGTGCTAACTATCCCCGATAGCATACGGGATTGGGACTGGAGCTACGTGGCTGTCAGCTACGATGCCGAGGCCGGAAAAGCACACCTGTTTTTACGGGAAAAACCTTTCGCGCCGGGTGATCAATTTACCGCGCGTGAGCTCACCGCGGAAAAATCCGTCGCATCGATCGTGCACAAGGGCCCGTTACGAATAGCTGCTTTGCGCAATGGCAAAGGTGCCGCCAACGCCCGCTTTGAAAAGCCCGGGGATGGGTTTAACGGTCGCATTCAGGATGTGCGAATTTCAACACAGGCGCTCAATGCTGAAGACATCGACGCACTTGCTGCAGCTATCGCCCCCAAAGCACTCAACAAATCACTGATAGCAGACTGGGATTTTTCCCAGGGCATCCAGACCGACCAGATCACCGATATCCGCGGCAAGCATAATGGCACCTTGGTCAATATCGCTGATCGTGCGGTGCGGGGACGTTTCTGGGCTGGCGACACCCTGAACTGGCAGGAAAAACCGGCAGACTACGATGCC
>RCND010001060.1_pt1 | contig 15504 bp, 9 predicted proteins | sample 2041351 | NCBI WGS metagenome assembly RCND01 (sample SAMN09708230, study PRJNA481090) | Marine sediment metagenome, whole genome shotgun sequencing project. | biome: marine sediment; feature: ocean; material: sediment; isolation source: Sewage treatment plant 12B marine sediment (STP12B) ...
GCTTCATATATAAAGATTTTATCTTTTGTTAGAAAATGGCAACATGAGCAAATTTAGGTTTACAAGATAGTTCTTCACCTTTAATAGAACAATTAAATTTTTTTCATGATCATACTCTTCTTATTTTAACAATAATTACAATTTTAGTTGGATATATTATAGGAATACTAATATTTAATCAATTCACTAATCGTTATTTATTACATGGACAAACAATTGAAATTATTTGAACTGTTTTACCTGCAATTATTTTAATATTTATTGCATTTCCTTCTTTACGTTTATTATATTTAATAGACGAAATTAATACACCTTCAATTACATTAAAGTCGGTTGGTCATCAATGATATTGAAGCTATGAATATTCTGATTTTTTAAATTTAGAATTTGATTCATATATAATTCCTACAAATGAACTAGAAACAAATGGATTTCGACTTTTAGATGTTGATAATCGAATTGTTTTACCTATAAATAATCAAATTCGAATTTTAGTTACAGCTACTGATGTATTACATTCATGAACAGTACCATCTTTAGGAGTAAAGGTAGATGCTACACCAGGACGATTAAATCAAATTAATTTTTTAATCAATCGACCTGGATTATTTTTTGGTCAATGTTCAGAAATTTGTGGAGCAAATCATAGTTTTATACCAATTGTAATTGAAAGAATTCCAATAAACTATTTTATTAAGTGAATTACTAATATAACTAATTCATTAGATGACTGAAGAGCAAGTAATGATCTCTTAAATCATATTATAGTAAATTAGCACTTACTTCTAATGAAATTCAAAAAAAAATTAGTTTTATACAAAACCTTAGTATGTCAAACTAAAAAAATTAGTTTAATCTAATATTTTTTAATTCCACAAATAGCCCCTATTAATTGGTTAATTTTATTCTTTGTATTTTCTATTACATTAGTAATTTTTAATATTTTAAATTACTTTTGTTTTTCTTATACACCATTAAAAACTTCTCAATCATTAAATATTAAATTTAATAAGTTAAATTGAAAATGATAACAAATTTATTTTCTGTGTTCGACCCCTCAACAACAATCTTAAATTTATCGCTTAATTGATTAAGTACATTTTTAGGATTATTATTAATCCCTTTTTCATTTTGATTACTACCTAATCGATTCCAAGTTGTATGAAATAATATTTTATTAACATTACATAAGGAATTCAAAACATTATTAGGACCTTCAGGACATAATGGAAGAACATTAATATTTATTTCATTATTTTCTTTAATTATGTTTAATAATTTTTTAGGATTATTCCCTTATATTTTTACTAGTACAAGTCATTTAACCTTAACTTTAGCTTTAGCATTCCCATTATGATTAAGTTTTATACTTTATGGTTGAATTAATCATACACAACACATATTTGCTCATTTAGTTCCTCAAGGAACTCCTCCAGTATTAATACCATTTATGGTATGCATTGAAACAATTAGTAATGTTATTCGACCCGGAACATTAGCTGTTCGATTAACTGCTAATATAATTGCTGGACATTTATTATTAACATTATTAGGAAATACAGGACCTATAACATCAAATTATATTATTTTATCTTTAATTTTAACTACACAAATTGCATTATTAGTTTTAGAATCGGCCGTTGCAATTATTCAATCATATGTATTTGCAGTATTAAGTACTCTTTATTCAAGAGAAGTAAATTAATGTCAGCACACGCAAATCACCCATTCCATTTAGTAGATTATAGTCCTTGACCATTAACAGGAGCTATTGGAGCAATAACTACAGTTTCTGGATTAGTTCAATGATTTCATCAATATACAATAACTTTATTTATTTTAGGTAATATTATTACAATTTTAACAATATATCAATGATGACGAGATATTTCCCGAGAAGGAACCTTTCAAGGTCTTCATACATTCCCAGTAACTATTGGATTACGATGAGGAATAATTTTGTTTATTGTCTCAGAAGTATTCTTTTTTATTTCTTTTTTTTGAGCATTTTTTCATAGTAGATTATCCCCAACTATTGAATTAGGAATAACATGACCTCCAGTAGGAATTATTGCTTTTAATCCATTTCAAATTCCTTTATTAAATACAGCAATTTTATTAGCTTCAGGAGTAACAGTTACATGAGCTCACCATGCATTAATAGAAAGTAATCATTCTCAAGCTACTCAAGGATTATTTTTTACTATTGTATTAGGTATTTATTTTTCTATTCTTCAAGCATACGAATATATTGAAGCTCCTTTTACAATTGCAGACGCAGTATATGGATCAACTTTTTATATGGCTACAGGGTTTCATGGTCTTCATGTATTAATTGGAACAACATTTTTATTAATTTGTTTTTTACGACATATTAATTTCCATTTTTCAAAAAATCATCACTTTGGATTTGAAGCAGCAGCCTGATATTGACACTTTGTTGATGTAGTATGATTATTTTTATATATTTCTATTTATTGATGAGGTAGATATTTATAAAGTATATATTTGTATATGTGACTTCCAATCACAAGGACTAAATAATTTTAGTATAAATAATATTAATATTATCAATTATAACAACAATTATTTTCATTATTACTATTGTAGTAATAATATTAGCTACTTTATTATCAAAAAAAACACTTTTAGACCGAGAAAAATGTTCACCTTTTGAATGTGGATTTGATCCAATAAATTCATCACGACTTCCTTTCTCACTTCGATTTTTTTTAATTGCAATTATTTTTTTAATTTTTGATGTTGAAATTGCTCTTTTATTACCAATAATTATAATTATTAAAACATCAAATTTAATAAATTGATCAATTACTAGTCTTTTTTTTATTTTTATTCTTTTAATTGGATTATATCATGAATGAAATCAAGGAGCTTTAGAATGAAATGAATAAATATGAAGCGATATATTGCAATTAGTTTCGGCCTAATCTTAGGTGAAATTCACCCATATTTTAGGGTAATAGTTAACTATAACATTTAATTTGCATTTAAAAAGTATTGAATTTTTCAATTTACCTTATTAATTGAAACCAAAAAGAGGTATATCACTGTTAATGATAAAATTGAATATTTAAGTTCCAATTAAAAGAAATATAAATGGAATTAAACCATTAAAGATAAAAGTTAGCAGCTTTTTCTTGATCAACATATTTCTATTTATGTAGTTTAACAAAAACATTACATTTTCAATGTAAAAATAAAAATTTATTTTTCATAAATATCTAAAGATTAAATTAATCTCCCTAACATCTTCAGTGTCATGCTCTAAATATAAGCTATTTAAATTAATTTACTAATACAACTAATATTAATAAAACAATAAATCATAATATATAACTTAATAAATAAATTTTTAAACTATTTATTTGAAATTCTTGTAAATATAAAGAATAATTTTTTAATTGATTATATAATATTTGACCTCCAAAAAATTCTCTTCATCCTTGATCAAAACTTTTATAAGAATATAATCCTAATTTTAATGGATAATTAATAATTCCAATAGTAGAAATTATAGGTATAAATCATATTGACCCTGCAAAATTAGTAAAATTATAAAAATATAAAGCCTTATTAGTAAAAAATAAACTAACATTTCTTAATAAATAACCAGAAACTCCTCCAATAATACAAACAACTAAAGTTAAAATTTTTATATCAAAAGGTAAACAAATTATTCTAGGATTTAAAAATATTAATCATATTAATATTCTTCCTCCAATAACTGCTATAATTATTAAAAAACAAATTCTAAATAATATAGTTCAACCCTTATCATTTAAAGGATGTAATACTCTTCTATTAAAATCTCCAGTTATAGAATAATAAACTAAACGAAATGAATAACATACAGTTAACCCTGTACTAAAAAAAAAAAGAAAAAAAGAAAACATATTCACATAAGATAATATTACTATTTCTAAAATTAAATCCTTAGAATAAAACCCAGCTAAAAATGGTATTCCACATAAAGCTAAATTAGCTACATTAAAACAACTACATGTTAATGGCATACTTATACTTAATCTTCCTATTATCCGAATATCTTGAGAATTTTTTATATTATGAATAATAGATCCAGCACACATAAATAATAATGCCTTAAATAAAGCATGAGTTAAAAGGTGAAAAAAAGCTAATTTATAAAATCCTATAGATAAAATTCTTATTATTAAACCTAATTGACTTAAAGTTGATAAAGCAATAATTTTTTTTAAATCAAATTCAAAATTAGCCCCTAAACCTGCTATAAATATAGTTAAACCAGAAACTAATAATAAAAATTGTCCTATTCATCAGTCTATTAATAATACATTAAATCGAATTAATAAATAAACCCCTGCTGTTACTAAAGTTGAAGAATGAACTAAAGCTGAAACAGGAGTTGGAGCTGCTATTGCAGCAGGAAGTCAAGATGAAAAAGGAATTTGAGCACTTTTTGTTATTGCTGCTAATATAACTAACCCTCCAATAATTATTATTTCTGTATTTTTTCCTATTATTTCTAAATAAAAAACATAATTTCATCTTCCATAATTTAATATTCAAGCAATTGCTAATAATAATGCAACATCCCCAATTCGATTAGATAATGCAGTAATTATCCCTGCATTATATGACTTAACATTTTGAAAATAAATAACTAAACAATAAGAAACAAGACCTAAACCATCTCACCCTAATAAAATTCTAATTAAATTTGGTCTAATAATTAACATTATTATTGATATAACAAATATTAAAACTAATAAAATAAATCGATTAATATTATAATCTTCTTCTATATATTGATTTCTATAAAAAATAACTAAGGAAGAAATTAATAAAACAAAAGATATAAATATTAATCTTATTCAATCAAATAAAAAAGTTATAACAATAGATATTGATTGAAGAGATAAAACCTCTCACTCAATAAAATAAACTAAATCTGTTAATAAAAATTTTAATCTAATTAAAAATAATGAAATTCTAATTGATAATAAAAAATAAAAACTAATTTTACAATAATTAATTAAGTAATTCACGATCTAAAATGAAAACTCATATCATTGACACCACAAATCAATATTTTTTATTAAACTATTTAAATAAATTCATAATATACAAAAACTTCTCTTTAAAATTAATAAATTTAAAGGCAATCAATGTAATATTAATAATAAAAACTCTCGAATTGTTCCAACAGAAAAAAAATAAACCCCAGAATATACCTTTCCATGTTGACTATAAGCAAATAAATATAATGAATAAGCTGCACTAAAAAAAGATAAAAAAGCTAATATAATTATAGTTACTCATGATCATCTAACAATTCTATTTAATAAAGAAATTTCTCCTAATAAATTTAATGTAGGAGGGGCTGCCATATTTCCTGAACATAATAAAAATCATCATAGTCTTAGTGTTGGTATAAAATTTAATAAACCCTTATTAATTAGTAAACTTCGTCTTCCTATTCGCTCATATGAAATATTTGCTAAACAAAATAAACCAGAAGAACATAAACCATGAGCAATTATTAATGCATATGAACCAGTTAAACCTCAATAAGTTATTGTTAATAAACCTCTTAGAACAATTCCTATATGAGCAACAGAAGAATAAGCAATTAAAGCCTTTAAATCAGTTTGTCGAAGACAAACTAAACTAATTAAAACCCCTCCTACTAAACTTACTCTAATTCATCAATAATTATACTTTACCCCAGAAATTTGTAATAATCTAAATATTCGTAATAACCCATAACCCCCTAACTTTAATAAAATACCAGCTAAAATTATAGACCCAGAAACAGGAGCTTCAACATGAGCCTTAGGAAGTCATAAATGAACTAAAAATATAGGTATTTTAACTAAAAAAGCAAAAATTAAAGATAAATATAATAAATTTATATTTATAAAACTTAAATTTAATAATAATGTAAAAGATAAAGTATTTATAAAATTTAAAATATAAAAAATTCCAATTAATAAAGGTAAAGAAGCTAATAAAGTATAAAATAATAAATAAACCCCAGCTTGTAACCGTTCTGGTTGATACCCTCATCCCAAAATTAAAAATAAAGTAGGAATTAATCTAGCTTCAAAAAATAAATAAAATATAAATACTCTTATTGATCTAAAAGTTAAAACTAATATTAATAATAAAAATAAAATCATAAAAATAAATAATTTTTCATAATTATTATAAGTAAAAACCTTTTCTCTTGCTATTAGTATAAGACCACAAATTCAAAATCTTAACAAAATTAAACCATATGAAATTATATCTAAACCAAAATAATAAGAAATATAATTAAAATAATTTAATGATCTTAAATTAATTATAAATAAAAAAGTTAATAAAAAAATTAAATTTTGAACCGTTCAATAAAAATTTTTTAAAAAAGAAAGAGGAAATATAAATAATATTATAAAAATAAACTTTAACATTGTAAAATAGAAAAACTTTGAAAATAATCATTACCATGAGTCCGAATTATAGATACTAAAATAGATAAACCTAAAACCCCTTCACAAACACAAAAAGTTAAAAAAAATATACTAAAATATATTTCATAATTTATAAAATTTAAATAAAAAAATAAAAAAATAAATAAACTTAAAACTATATATTCTAATCTTAATAAAGTAGATAATAAATGTTTACGATTAGAAACAAAAACTATACAACCAAATAAAAATATAACTATGGATAAATAAAATATTAAAAATATATTTGCCATTAATAAGTTTAAATAGTTTAACAAAAACATTAGTCTTGTAAACTAAAAATAAGAATTATTCTTTTTAAACTTCAAGAAAAAAGAAATCTCTTTTTCACTAACTCCCAAAGTTAATATTTTAAATAAACTATTTCTTGAAATTACAAAATTAATTATTATAACAATTTGCTTAATTATAAGATTTATTTTTATACAAATAAAACACCCACTATCTATAGGATTAATATTATTAATTCAAACATTTTTAACATGTTTATTAACTGGAATTTATGTAAAAACATTTTGATTTTCTTATGTATTATTTTTAATTTTTTTAGGAGGAATATTAATTTTATTTATTTATGTAACTTCATTATCATCAAATGAAATATTTTCTATATCATTTAGATTAACAATTATTAGATTTATAATTTTTATATTTATAATAACTATCTTTTTTATTATAGATAAATCTTTAACTGAACAATTTATTATAAATATAGAAATAGAAAAAATTTCAATAATAAATAACTTAATTAATGAAAATATTTTATCATTAAATAAAATATATAATTTTCCTACAAATTTAATTACTTTATTATTAATTAATTATTTATTTTTAACTCTTCTTGTAACTGTTAAAATTACAAAAAAATTTTATGGTCCTTTACGACCAATAAATTAATGTTTAAACCTATTCGAAAAACCCACCCATTAATTAGAATTGCTAATAACGCATTAGTAGATTTACCTGCTCCATCAAATATTTCAGCTTGATGAAATTTTGGTTCCTTACTTGGATTATGTTTAATATTACAAATTTTAACTGGACTATTTTTAGCAATACATTATGCCGCCGATATTGAAACAGCATTTAATAGTGTAAATCATATTTGTCGAGATGTTAATAATGGATGATTCCTACGAATTTGTCACGCTAATGGAGCTTCATTTTTTTTTGCTTGTTTATTTATTCATGTAGGACGAGGTGTTTACTATGAATCATATTTATATCATATAACATGAAATACAGGAGTAATTATTTTATTTTTAACTATAGCAACAGGATTTTTAGGATATGTACTACCTTGAGGACAAATATCTTTCTGAGGAGCTACAGTTATTACAAATTTATTATCAGCAGTTCCATATTTAGGAATAGACCTTGTACAATGAATTTGAGGAGGATTTGCTGTTGATAATGCAACATTAACCCGATTTTTTACTTTTCATTTTATTTTTCCATTTATTATTTTAGCTTTAATAATAATTCATTTACTATTTTTACACCAAACAGGATCTAATAATCCATTAGGATTAAATAGAAATGTAGATAAAATTCCTTTTCACCCTTATTTTATCTATAAGGATATTTTTGGTTTTATTGTATTTTTATGAATTTTAATTTTTTTTATTTGAAAATTTAATTATTTACTAATAGATCCAGAAAATTTTATTCCTGCTAATCCTTTAGTAACTCCTGTTCATATTCAACCAGAATGATACTTTTTATTTGCTTATGCAATTTTACGGTCAATTCCAAATAAATTAGGGGGAGTAATTGCTTTAGTTTTATCTATTGCAATTCTACTAATTTTACCTTTTACTCATTCTAGTAAATTCCGAGGATTACAATTTTATCCATTAAATCAAATTTTATATTGAAATATAGTAGTTGTTGCCTCATTATTAACATGAATTGGAGCCCGTCCAGTAGAAGACCCTTATGTATTAACTGGTCAAATTTTAACAGTTTTATATTTTTCATACTTCATTATTAATCCTTTAGTAGCCAAATATTGAGATAAATTATTAAATTAATTAATAAGCTTTTATAGCATATGTCTTGAAAACATAAGAAAGAAGTAAAGTCTTCTATTAATTTTTAGTACTAAAAATTATTCATTAAAATAATAAAGAAATAAAAAAAATCTTTAAACCGACAAAAAAAAATAAATAATTTAAAGATAAAGGTAAAAAACTTTTTCAAGCTAAATATATTAATTTATCATATCGAAATCGAGGTAAAGTTCCTCGAACTCAAATAAAAATAAAAGAAATAAATGTTAATTTAAAAAAAAATATTAAACTATAAATATCTCTACCTAAAAAAATAACAACAAATAACATTCTTATAAATAAAATTCTTGAATATTCAGCTAAGAAAATTAAAGCAAACCCCCCTCTTCTATATTCAACATTAAACCCTGAAACTAATTCAGATTCCCCTTCTGCAAAATCAAACGGAGTTCGATTAGTTTCAGCTAAACAAGAAGCTAACCAAACTAAACCTAAAGGAAAACAAAAAAAAATAAATCAAATATAAGATTGATAATTATAAAAATTTAAAAAATTATAATTACCAATTAAAAAAATAAATCTTAATAAAATTAAAGCTAATCTAACTTCATAAGAAATTGTTTGAGCTACTGCTCGTAAACCCCCTAATAAGGCATAATTTGAATTTGATGATCAACCAGCAATTATAACAGTATAAACACCTAGTCTAGTACAACATAAAAAAAATAAAACACCTAAATTAAAAGAATATAATTTAATTAAATAAGGAATACATATTCAAATCAATAATGATAAAAATAAAGAAAAAATAGGTGAAAAATAATAAGAAATATAATTAGATAACAATGGATATGTTTGTTCCTTAGTAAATAATTTTACAGCATCACTAAAAGGTTGTAATAACCCATTAAATCCTACTTTATTTGGTCCTTTTCGAATTTGAATATATCCTAAAACTTTACGCTCTAATAAAGTTAAAAAGGCAACTCCTACTATTACACAAATCACTAATAATAAACTTCCAATTAATGGTATAATTTTATCAAAAATAAACAATACTATTTATAATTATTAATTATATTTATAAATTCTAAATTTATTGCACTAATCTGCCAAAATAGTAAATAATATTAATAATTTTCAATTTAATAAAATTATATTTTTTATATTAGGTCCTTTCGTACTACAATATAATAAATTATTAAGGATAGAAACCAACCTGGCTTACGCCGGTTTGAACTCAGATCATGTAAGAATCTAAAGGTCGAACAGACCTAAACTTTAAACTTCTACACCTAAAAATAACTCTTAATCCAACATCGAGGTCGCAATCTTTTTTATCGATATGAACTCTCTAAAAAAATTACGCTGTTATCCCTAAGGTAACTTAATTTTTTAATCCATAATACAGGATCTTAAATTCATAAATCAATGTTAAAAATAAATAAAAGTTAATTAAATTTTAATACCACCCCAGTAAAATTTTATCTAAAATATAAATTTTAAAATTCTTTATAATTTATAATTTATAAAAATAAAGATCTATAGGGTCTTCTCGTCCTTTAATTTAATTTTAGCTTTTTAACTAAAAAATAAAGTTCTATTTAAATTTTAAAAAAACAGTATATATCTCATTCAACCATTCATACCAGCCTTCAATTAAAAGACTATTGATTATGCTACCTTCGCACGGTCAAAATACCGCGGCCCTTTAAAAATCAGTGGGCAGGTTAGACTTTAAATAAAATACAAAAAGACATGTTTTTGTTAAACAGGTGAATATATTTAATTTGCCGAATTCTTCATTAAAACCTATCAAATTAATTACATTATATAAATTCATATACTAATTTTATCATAATTAATAAATTTTTAAAATTAAAATTTACATTTTAATAAATAACTTAATTTAAACTAAATAATTTTATTTAAAAAATAAATTATAACAAATTTATTAATAATAGCTATTTTTAAGCTTATATTTATTTTAAAATTATTAAAAATATAAAAATTTATTTTAAAGCTAATCCCTTAAAATATTATTTTATTTATTTATTAAATTATTATCAAATTAATTCAATAAAATAAATAAACTAAATTAAATTTATTTCTTAAAAAACTAGATATATTTTAAAACGATTAACGTTTCATTTCTAATTATATATTTAAAATAGTTATTCAACAATAACTTTTATATATAATTAAATCTTTAAAATTCGAGAAAAATTAATATAATAATTATTTATTTAATAAACCCTGATACACAAGGTACAATAAATTAAATTTTCTTTAAAATTAAAAATTTTTCAAATTATTTCAATATTCTTTTAAAATACTAATACACTATAATTAAAATTATTATTTCATTATAAATTACTAAAACTAAGAAATTTAAAATTATTTTTATTAATAATTGTAAATAAAAAAAAATAATTAATAAATAATTATTATCAATTTAAATTGATTTGCACAAATTTCTTTTCAATGTAAATGAAATACTTTACTAATTAAGCTTTAAATTGTCATTCTAGATACACTTTCCAGTACATCTACTATGTTACGACTTATCTCATTTTAAAAATGAGAGCGACGGGCGATGTGTGCATGTTTTAGAGCTATAATCATATAAATAATCTATTTTATATTACTATTAAATCCACCTTCAAATTTTTATTTCAAAAAATTATCCGTATAAATAAATTTATTGTAATCCATTTCTACTTAAATATAAACTGCACCTTGACCTGACATATTATTTAATAAAATATCCAGAAAATTATTAATCTTATAATATATTCTGATGACGGCGATATACAAATTGAAAACAAACTTAAGTTAGGTCCAACGTGGATTATCAATAACAGAACAGATTCCTCTAAATAGACTAAAACACCGCCAAATTCTTTAAATTTTAAGAATATAACTAATACTACTTAAGTATTTTTAATTATTTAATTTTAATAATAGGGTATCTAATCCTAGTTTATAATAAAATTTTTATAGCTTAAATCACTTTCAAAATTAATAATAAATAAATTTAAAAATTTCACCTAATAAATTTATAAATATATTAATAATTTATTAATTTAACTAATACTAAAAATTTTTATTTGCATCATTTGTATAACCGCAGTAGCTGGCACAAATTTTACCAATACTATATATTATTACTAATTCAAAATTTCTTTTATAATTAATATCAATTACTGCGAATAAAATAAAATTTAATAATTTTTAAAATTAAAAAATATTCACACATAAATTTACATGTAAAATAAAATAATAATAAAATATTTAACTAGAATAAAATAATATTAATATTAAATAATAAAAATTATAAAATTTTAAACTTTATTTATTTTTAAATTTATTTAAAATATAAAATATAATAATTTTTAATAACTAAATATTATTTAAAATTAAATTTAATAAGTACAATCCTCCTAATAATTTTCCCCTAATTTTTTTTTTTTTTTTTTATTATAATTTATTTAATTAAAGTTAATTAATTTATATATATTTAATTTTATAATTAATTTAATTTATGTATAATTAATTAATTTATTATTAATTTTATTAATAAACAATAATTTTAAATTATTGTTTATTATATATAATATTTATATACGATATATATATATATATAAATTTATTATTAATTAATATATCATTTTTTTTTTAATTATAGGACTAATAGGTCTATAATTAATATCACCCATTTAATATAAATTATTAATATATATAAATAAATATATTATATATAAATTATTTATATAATAAAGTTTTAAATTATAAAAAATTTTTATATTTAAAATAATTTTTCATAATTTAGTATTTTTGAACCGTTATTTATAATTGAAATAATAAATATTAATTTATTTAAAAAAAATAATTTTAATGAATTGCCTGATAAAAAGGATTACCTTGATAGGGTAAATCATGAAATTTAATATTTCATTCATTATATTTAACAGAATTAAACTGTTTCTAAAAGAATCAAAATCTTTTGTGCATCATACACCAAAATATAAAAAGATAAGCTAATCAAGCTATTGGGTTCATACCCCACTTATAAAGGTTATAATCCTTTTCTTTTTAATTAAAAAAATTTCTAATAATATTTTTTTTATTACATTAATTTTTGGAACACTAGTTACTATTTCTTCAAATTCATGACTAGGAGCATGAATGGGGTTAGAAATTAATTTGTTATCATTTATCCCCCTAATAAATGATAATAAAAAAAATTTATTAACTTCAGAAAGTTCTTTAAAATACTTTTTAACTCAAGCTTTTGCTTCTTCAATTTTATTATTTGCAATTATTATATTAATATTTATATATAATAATAATTTTTTATTAAATAATAATTTTAATGAAATTTTAATTCTTTCTACTCTTTTATTAAAAAGAGGGGCAGCTCCATTTCATTTTTGATTTCCAGAAGTAATAGAAGGATTATCTTGAATTAATGGTTTAATTCTAATAACTTGACAAAAAATTGCACCATTAATATTAATTTCTTATAATTTTATTTATAATTTTTTTATAATTTCTATTATTTTATCAATATTAATTGGATCACTAGGAGGATTAAATCAAACATCAATTCGAAAATTAATAGCATTTTCATCAATTAATCATTTAGGATGAATACTATTAGCAATAATAAATAATGAAATATTATGAATAACTTATTTCTTAATATATTCTTTATTATCTTTTTCAATTGTTTTAATATTTAACAATTTTAAATTATTTTATTTTAATCAAATTTTTAATATTTCAATAATAAACCCAATTGTTAAATTATTAATTTTTTTAAATTTACTATCTTTAGGGGGTTTACCTCCTTTTTTAGGATTTTTACCTAAATGATTAGTAATTCAAAATTTAACTAATATAGGACAATTATTTATTTTAACAATTAGTGTTTGTTTGACTTTAATTACATTATTTTTTTATTTACGACTTTCTTACAGAATTTTTATATTAAATTATCAAAAAAATTCATGAATGCTAAAAAATAATTATAATAACAAAATATCTTCAATTAATTTAATATTTAATTTTATTTCAATTTGTGGGTTAGTTATAATTTTTATAATTTATATAATTATATAAGAATTTAAGTTAAAAAAACTAATAGCCTTCAAAGCTGAAAATATTTGTATTAATCTTTTAATTCTTAAGCTTTAATAAATTATTTATTCCTTTAGAATTGCAGTCTAATATCATTATTGACTATAAAGCCTTGATTAAAGAGAATAATTCCCATAAATAAATTTACAATTTATCGCCTAAACTTCAGCCATTTAATCGCGACAATGATTATTTTCAACAAATCATAAGGATATTGGTACTTTATATTTCATTTTTGGAGCTTGAGCCGGAATAGTAGGAACTTCTTTAAGTATTCTAATTCGAGCTGAATTAGGTCATCCTGGTGCTTTTATTGGAGATGATCAAATTTATAATGTTATTGTAACAGCACATGCTTTTATTATAATTTTTTTTATAGTTATACCTATTATAATTGGAGGATTCGGAAATTGATTAGTTCCATTAATATTAGGAGCCCCTGATATAGCTTTTCCTCGAATAAATAATATAAGTTTTTGAATATTACCTCCTTCATTAACATTACTAATTTCTAGAAGTATAGTAGAAAATGGAGCAGGAACAGGATGAACTGTTTATCCCCCACTTTCATCTGGAATTGCTCATGCTGGAGCATCAGTAGATTTAGCTATTTTTTCATTACATTTAGCTGGGATTTCATCAATTTTAGGAGCAGTAAATTTTATTACAACTGTAATTAATATACGATCTCCAGGAATTACATTAGATCGAATACCTCTATTTGTTTGATCAGTAGTAATTACAGCAGTATTATTACTTTTATCTTTACCAGTATTAGCCGGAGCTATTACTATACTTTTAACAGATCGAAATTTAAATACCTCATTCTTTGATCCAGCTGGAGGAGGAGATCCTATTTTATATCAACATTTATTCTGATTTTTTGGACATCCAGAAGTTTATATTTTAATTTTACCTGGATTTGGAATAATTTCTCATATTATTACACAAGAAAGTGGTAAAAAGGAAACTTTCGGAAATTTAGGAATAATTTATGCTATATTAGCAATTGGATTATTAGGATTTATTGTTTGAGCTCATCACATATTTACAGTAGGTATAGACGTAGATACACGAGCTTATTTTACATCAGCAACTATAATTATTGCTGTTCCAACTGGAATTAAAATTTTTAGTTGATTAGCTACTATACACGGAACACAATTAACATATAGCCCAGCAATACTATGAGCCTTTGGATTTGTATTTTTATTTACAGTTGGAGGATTAACAGGAGTAGTATTAGCTAATTCATCAATTGATATTGTATTACATGATACATATTATGTAGTAGCTCATTTCCACTATGTATTATCTATAGGAGCTGTATTTGCTATTATAGCAGGATTTATTCATTGATATCCATTATTAACAGGATTAACAATAAATCCATCATGATTAAAGTATCAATTTGCTATAATATTTATTGGAGTAAATTTAACATTCTTCCCTCAACATTTTCTTGGATTAGCTGGAATACCTCGACGATATTCAGATTTTCCAGATAGTTACTTAGCTTGAAATATTGTTTCATCATTAGGAAGTACAATTTCATTATTTGCTATTTTATACTTTTTATTTATTATTTGAGAAAGTATAATTACACAACGAACTCCTGCTTTCCCTATACAATTATCTTCATCAATTGAATGATATCATACTCTTCCTCCTGCAGAACATACATATGCCGAATTACCTTTATTAACTAATAATTTCTAATATGGCAGATTAGTGCAATGAATTTAAGCTTCATATATAAAGATTTTATCTTTTGTTAGAAAATGGCAACATGAGCAAATTTAGGTTTACAAGATAGTTCTTCACCTTTAATAGAA
>RCND010001061.1_pt1 | contig 15482 bp, 9 predicted proteins | sample 2041351 | NCBI WGS metagenome assembly RCND01 (sample SAMN09708230, study PRJNA481090) | Marine sediment metagenome, whole genome shotgun sequencing project. | biome: marine sediment; feature: ocean; material: sediment; isolation source: Sewage treatment plant 12B marine sediment (STP12B) ...
CAGCAATCAAGAATTTATTTAAAATCACATTATTTATGGAGTTTAAATCTTAGGAACCATTTTTTTATACAAAACGAAAGTAGTACCCTTCTGTCTGACAACTTTTTAATCAATGAACTATATAGAATAGGTGGTGTAAATAGTATTCGAGGGTTTAATGAAGAGAGTATTTTAGCTTCTACATATAGTTTCTTTACCGTTGAATATAGATTTAGCCCTAATAATTCTTCCTATTTATATTCAATAACAGATCTAGGGTATCTTGATAATAGAAATATTAACAAATCTTCACAAATTTATAGTTTAGGATTGGGCTATGCCTTTAGCACTAAACTTGGGCTTTTAAATCTCAGTTATGCTATTGGCAAGCTTTCAGATCAACAATTTGATCTTAATAACTCAAAGTTCCATATAAAAGTTATAAGCTTTTTTTAATTTGCACGCAACCCTAAATAGTTTTCTACATCTAAAACAAAACAGGGTTAAGGTCTTAACTTTTTATTAACATTTTTAACATAAAAAAATCAAAAAAAGTAGGTTTATTAACAAATTTTTAAGACTTTTGGCTTAAATTAATTCAAATAATTATACAATGAAAACAAAGTTTAGTGGAATTTTAACGCTATTACTGGCGTTTGTAGTGCAATTTACATTTGCACAGGAAAAAACTGTTTCTGGTACGGTTACTGATGATTCAGGCCCTTTACCGGGGGTTAGTGTAGTAATTAGAGGTACTACAACTGGTACTGAAACTGATTTTGATGGTAAATATTCTATCCGAGTGACTCAGGGTGAAATATTACGTTTCAGTTTTGTTGGAATGACTTCACAAGAAGTAACTGTTGGAATACCTAGTACTATTAATATAGTGTTAGAGGCTGACAACGTCTTAGAAGAAGTTGTTGTTACTAGTATAGGTATCTCCAGAAAAGAAAAAGAACTGGGATACAATGTCCAAACTGTTAGTGCCGAAGAAATTAGCGTAAAACCAAATGCTGATCTCGTCAACTCATTAGCAGGTGCAACATCTGGAGTTCAAATTGTTAGTTCTTCTGGTGAAGCCGGAGCATCTACTTTTATTACTATTAGGGGTTCTGCTTCTATTACAGGAAATAACCAACCTTTATTTGTAGTAAATGGTATGCCAATTATTTCAGGTGGTGGATCTGGTGATGTAGATGGTGTTAGTACTTCTAGTAGATCTATTGACATCAATCCTGATGATATTGCATCTCTTTCAGTATTGAAAGGTGGTGCTGCAACGGCACTTTACGGTGTGCGTGCTGCAAATGGTGCTGTAATTATCACTACAAAAACTGGAAAAAATTTAACACAAAGAAAAATTGAAGTTCATAGTTCCATTGGAATTGATATGATCTCTCAAGTTCCTGATATGCAAAACACATTTGCACAAGGAAACAATGGTGACTGGATTGGTGGTTTTCAACGCTCTTGGGGGCCTGCAATTTCTAGTTTAGAATATGACGGAGATACGTCTTACCCGTGGGATCCTAATGGACGTCTTGTTCCAACAGGTGATGGTAACGGTACTCCTGCAAGAGCTTATGATGCATATGATTACTTTCAGCATGGTGTAACGAATAACAACCGATTTAGTATAAGTAACGGTAGTGATCAAGGTAACTATTTCTTCTCTATTTCTAACTTAGAACAAGAAGGAATTGTACCTCAAAATGTATATGGAAGAACTACAGTTCGATTAAATGCTTCAACAAAATTATCAGAAAAAGCTACTTTTGGGGCTGATATGAATTACACAAACTCTAGGGCCATTCAAATTCAAAAAGGATCTAATGTGTCAGGTGTTATGCTTGGCTTATTAAGAACACCTCCTACTTTTGATAACAGTGCAGGGTATGAGTTTGCTGATGGATCACAACGAAATTACCGAAATGGTGGCGGATATGACAACCCGTATTGGGTTTCTAATAATATTAAATTTGATGAAGATGTAAACAGGTTTACCGGTAGCATTAATTTCAATGTTAAATTCACTGATTTTTTCAGTGTAAGTTACAACGGTGGTATAGACTGGTATAACAGACGGTATAGAGACCAGTTTAAAATTAATTCCAGAGGTAATCCAGCAGGATACTTAGGAGAATATCAATATTTCGGTAGTGTTGTGAATTCTGACCTTCTATTGAATTTTCAAAAAGATTTTTCAGATGATTTCAATGCTAAATTAACTTTGGGTAATAACTTTTATTCAAATTATGGTAAGAGCTTGTTTGGAGACGCTGATGGTTTAGAAATACCTGAATTTTATAACTTGAATAATACAAGTAGTAACACTACTAGTAGTGGGATAACACGATGGAAAACGATGGCTGTTTTTGCCGATCTTCAGTTATCATACAAAAAGATGCTTTATCTAGGGGTTACCGGAAGAAATGACTGGGCAACTACCATGCCTGAGGCTAATGAATCAGCTTTCTATCCTTCTGTTAGTTTAGGATTTATTTTTACAGAAATTCCAGGTATTAAAGGTAATTCTGTTTTAACATTTGGTAAACTTAGAGCTTCTGGTGCACGTACAGCAAATATTGCCGGTCCTTATAATACTGACAATTATTTCTTCGCAGCAACAGCTGCCGATGGTTGGACCGATGGAGTTAATTTTCCATACCAAGGTGAAACTGGATTCCAAGTTGGAACAGGTTTAGGAAACCCAGATCTAAAGCATGAATCTCAAGAATCATGGGAAGTAGGTGCGGATCTTAGATTTTTCAAAAATAGATTGGGTATAGATTTTACTTATTTTAATAATAACAACTCTGATCTATTAATGTCAGTGCCTATTGCAGCTTCTTCAGGATTTACTTCTGTATTTTTAAATGCTGCTACTATGGAATCTAAAGGTGTAGAAATTAGTCTTAATGCTACTCCTATAAAGACTGAAAATTTCCAATGGGATTTAGTAGCTAACTATACTGAATTTACAAATATAGTAACTGGTTTGGCTGACGGTGTTGATAATGTTTTTCTAGGCGGATTTACAGTGCCTCAAGTACGTGCTGTTGTTGGTGAAGAATATAGAAGTATTTATGGAGCGGATTGGTATAGAGATGCACAAGGAAGAGTTCTTATTAATGATGATCCGACTGATAATTATAGAGATGGTTATCCAATGGCAAATGATGCTCAAGGATTGGTTCCGATTGGAAACTTTAATCCAGATTGGACAGCAAATATCACGAATACTCTTAAGTACAAAAATTTAGCTTTAACTTTCTTAATTGATATTAAATCAGGTGGAGTGCTGTATAATGGTACTGCATTTGCTATGAACTTTATGGGTACTCATGGTCGTACATCTAACAGAGAAGTTTATTACAACTCTGATGGTAGTATTGATTTTGATCTCACCCCTGCTGAGAATTTAGTAGTAATGGACGGTGTTTATGGCCATGTTGATGCAGACGAAAATGGAGTTTCAAGCGGTGCTGAAAACGTTACACCTGTAGTGTTGGATGAAGTTTGGTTTGAAGGTCAAGGTAGTAATTTTGGTGGTGGTCCTTCAGTGGCTGCAATGGAACCTGCTGATTGGGTAAGATTAAGAGATATTACACTAACTTATACATTACCTGAAATTGGTAAAGGAAAAGTTTTAAAAGCAGGTCAAATCTATTTTTCAGGTAGAAACTTGTGGATAGATACTCCATATACAGGTATTGATCCTGAGACTAACCTACAAGGTGCAACCAATGCTCAGGGTATGGATTATTTCAACAACCCAGGTACAAAAACTGTTCTTATGGGTCTTAAACTGACTTTTTAAATAGAAAAAATTAAATCATGAAAAATATCAAAAAATTTAATATTAAAAACCTGGTAGTAGTGTTGTCACTGGTGCTAGTATTCGCATCTTGTGATGGTTGGATAGATCGCGATTTAAATATCGATCCAGATTCACCATCAGATGTGCCCATGAGTTTATTATTACCCGCCATACAACAATCTATGGGGTATAATTTACCTGGTAATAACAGTGTTAGAACCAATAATATATGGATGCAACAATTTGATGGCACAGACCGTCAATCATTTACTGAAGCACGGTATCAATTGAATCCTGCTGATGTGAATAATTTATGGAGTTCTACTTATACAGAAATGTTGATGAATAGTACTCTTATTCTTAATAAAGCTACAACCGAGGGCGCAGAGTCTCCTAACTTTGAAGGAGTTGCTCAAGTTTTAATGGCAACAACCTTAGGAATTACTTCTGATCTATTTGGAGACATTCCTTATACCGAAGCGTTTCAAGGATCTGAAAATATTTTAAAACCCGTTTACGATTCTCAGGAATCCGTTTATGGAAGTATTGTTAGTTTATTGGATGATGCCGTAGTAAATTTAAACAATTCTGATAATGCTCTTAGCATTAACGGTGATGTTTGTTATGGTGGTAACGTTGATAACTGGATAAAAGCTGCGTATTCAATAAAAGCAAGACATGCCATACAACTTTCGGGTGTTAATGGTAATGCTGCATATACTGCTGCTTTAGCAGCCCTTGCTAATGGATTCACATCTAATGCTGATGATTTTTTAGTTCCATTTGAAGAGGCTAACCAAAACCCTATATTTCAATTTATGGAAGAGAGGGGTGATATAAGAATGGGTGGTGTATTGATGAATATGTTGATTGGTAATGATGACCCTAGACTTCCATTTTATGCAACTACAGATGCTAACGGTGGCTATTCAGGAAGTGATGCAGGAAGTGAAAATACAGACGCATCACAACCAGGACCATACGTTGCAAGTGAAGACTCTTCGACTAAATTAATGACTTATTCAGAGTTAAAATTTATTGAAGCTGAAGCCTTATTAATGTTAGGTCAGGCTGGAGTTGAAGAAGCTTACGAAGCAGCTGTTGCTGCCTCTGTTTTGAGAGTTACAGGTGATGCCAACCAAGCATGGTTAGATGCCAATATTAATGGAAGTACCGTAACGATGCAAGACATTATGGACCAAAAATATATTGAAAGTTTTACAACGAATCAAGCTTATGCCGATTGGAGAAGAACAGGAATGCCTGCTTTAAGCATATCTGCCGGTGCAGTTTTGTCTTCAATACCAACACGGTTTCCATACGCTCAAGGTGAGTTAGATTATAATACTGACAATGTTCCATCTGTTTCTTTAACGGATAAAGTTTGGTGGGATCAATAATCAATAATCAATATAAAATTATAGAATAATGAAAAATATATTAAAACATTTTACACTTATCACGGTGGTTTGCTTAGTGGCTGCATCGTGTGAATTTGATGAGACGAATTTAGCAAGTCTTAATAATGAAGTTGATCCTAATGCTACCTATTATGTTCAGTTAAAAAATAACGTTTTAACTGCTCAAACCGATGTAGCATCTAATGGTGATTTAGTAGATGTAGAATCTACAATTCTCGTTTCACTTATGGGAATGCCTCAGGACCAGGATATTACAGCAACTTTATCGCATGACCCTTCTAGTACGATAACAGAGAACATGTATACTTTATCAGCCAATTCAGTTACTATTCCTGCCGGAGAAAGTTCTGCATCAATTGATTTTAGTACAATTGCTGCGAATTTACCAGAATGTGAAACTGCTACTTTAATTCTAAATTTAGAAGCCGGAGAAAATACGACTCCTAGTGAGCCTGGTAACAAAGTTGTTTATAATATAAGAAGAATTGTATCTTATGCTTTAGAAAATGGATTTGCAGATCTTGCCGGTACTTGGGGGGTAGAAGAAAGTTTAACTAATGGTGTATACTATGATGAAAGTAGTTTTACTGCTGTATGGGATGGTACTGACTTGCTTGTTTCTGGGCTTGGAGAAGAGATGATTGATAAATTCTGGGGTGAACCTGTTGTAGCTGGTGGTACTTGTAAAATGCAAGTCGCTGAAGATGGTTCTATTACAATTCCTAGACAATATATTTACACTACTGTATATGATGGTGACAACTATGATTATGAAATTGCAGGTTCTGGTATTTGGGGCTTTTATTGTGGTGAATCGCCTGTAATAAAGATTACATATGATATTTATTATCCTGGTGATGTAGAAGGTCTTGGCGCTAGTTATGTCAGTTATTTTGGCGTCCCTTTCTTTGGTGGTACATTTGTGTTACAATAGAAAAAAAGTATTTTATAAAGGCTATCATATATTGATAGCCTTTTTTTTTGCAATGCCCTACCTAAAATAAGTTGAACCTGCAATAAGATATTTTAACTAAAAATGTCGCTTTATTAATATAATATGGGTTCTATGCAAAAAAATGAGTTTTTTTTATAGCTCAAAACCATACTTTTGTACCATGAACACCAAATCAAATCTTATCTTCGGCATCCGTCCAATAATAGAAGCAATAAATTCCGGTAAAACATTAGAAAAAGTTTATATTCAAAAAGAGGTGAAAATCAATTATTTTCAACACTGAGTTCGTTAATTAAAGAACATAATATATCATTGATACATCCGTAAAAGAATATAAAAAATAGAATATATAGGACACCTATATTTTTGTATGACATGATAAGTTTATTTATGGTGTTAAATTTAGCTAAATTTTAACAAGATAATTCTAACCCATTGTTAAATGTTGGATTTTGAAATTAATAGTTTAAGGTAGCTATTTAAATTTTTGGAATAAAAGTCATTATTTAAGATATTAAACACGGTCAGCCATTGAATTTATAAACCAAAAATCAATAATTAATTAGCAGATTTTTTCTTTATACACGCAACTTTGTTCTAAATGATCATCTAAAAGATAAACAAGTACAAATGCGTTAACATTTTATTAACAATATTTCTTAATTATTAACTTAAAAAAATTGGTGGTTTAACATATTATTAGCATTTTTGGCTCGTAATTCAAATAAACATAACATGAAAACAAACTTACGTGGATTTTTAACGCTATTACTTGCGTTTATCGTGCAATTTAACTTTGCACAAGAAAAAAGTATCTCAGGTATAGTTTCTGATGAAACTGGTCCTTTACCGGGGGTAAGTATTATAATTAAAGGGACAACCACAGGAACTGAAACAGATTTTGACGGTAATTATTCAATAACGGCCAATACAGGTGACGTACTTGTGTATAGCTTTATTGGTATGACTACTCAAGAAAAAACTGTGGGTGCTGCTAATAACATAAATGTGTTATTTACTGCTGATAATATACTTGAAGAAGTTGTTGTAACGGGATATAGAACTAGTCCTAAGGAGACTTCTAATATTTCTTCAACCACAATTATGGCTTCGACCATTGAATCAAGACCTAATGCCAGTTTTGCCCAAACCTTGCAAGGGCAAGTAGCCGGTTTAAACATTACAACAAGTAATGGACAACCTGGAGGTAATAGTACCATTAACTTAAGAGGGGTTTCGTCACTATCAGGAAATACTGAGCCATTATTTATTATTGATGGTGTTCCTGTTGATGAAGACAACTTTAGAAGTTTAAACCCAAATGATATTGCATCCTTATCGGTTTTAAAAGATGCCGGTGCAACCGCTATTTATGGTAATAGAGGTGCAAATGGTGTTGTTTTAATAGAAACCAAAAGAGGTTCTTATAACTCTGGATTAAAAATAAGTTACACCGGAACCTCAGCATTCTCTACACTTCAAACGCATGATTATAATTTGATGAATGCTAGAGAACAATTGCAACTAGAGAAAGATTTTGGTTCTGGCTTTGGAGCATCTCTATCAGAAGCTGAGATTGCAATTCGTGCAAAACAAACCAATACCGATTGGCTAGATGTATTTTTTGGAACAGGTTTAACACAAACCCATACCTTAAATTTAACCTCAGGTGGTGAAAACCTTAATTCATTTACATCATTTGGATATACAGATCAGGAAGGTATTTTAAAAAGGGCGAGTAATTTAAAACGTTTTAATTTCCGAAATAATGTCTCTGGTAGATCTAATGATGGTAGGTTTAATTATGCAACTAGTTTAACAATAAACTATTCTGAAAATAATGAACCTAATGAAATTGGTACTGGTGCAGTTAATAGAAACTATGTTTTAGGTGCCAATCAATCTGTACCTTATATTTCACCTAACTCATATGTAGCTGGTGAAGGTGGTAATATACCCGTAGTTTTTGCTAATACTCCTTTATTTTTATTGGATAGAAGAGATACATACACAAGAAGGGAAGATGAAATAAAAATTATTGCAAATGTTAATGCTGGTTATGCTATTACAGATAATTTTACATTTAAAACTTCTTTTGGAGCAGATTTCACTGATGAGCAATTATTACGTGTAGAGGCACCTTATTCGTTTAATTCACAATTATTTGCTCAAACAGGTAACAACACTCCTGGTTTTTCTGATCAAGATGTTGTAAGAACTGTGGCATTAAATTTCAATAATTCGTTAACATACAAAAATACATTTGCTGATAAACACACAGTAGAAGCGTCTGTTTTTAGTGAGTATTTTAAAGCACATCTTAGAAGCTTTGGTTTTAGACAAAATGGTTTTGATCCGGCAACTTTCTCTCCAGGAGATGGGTCAGCTTTTGTAGATGATAATTCTACAAACGATTTTTTCATTGATACAGGTAGAGCGAATATTCTGAATGCAGGATTATTCTCTTACTTTGGTTTTCTAGATTATGATTATGATACTAAATACGGTGTCTCTGGTACTATAAGAAGAGATGCATCGTATAGATTTGCATCGTCAAATAGATGGGGTACTTTTTGGTCTGTAGCTGGTCGTTGGAATATTTCTAATGAAGCATTTATGAGCAATTCTATTTTTAACTCATTAAAATTGAGAGCTTCTTATGGTACAACTGGTAATCAAAGAATTATTGACGCAGTTGGTCAGCAAGCATATTTTAGTGGACCAGATTTAACTAGAGACTTATATAACACAGGTGGACAATATGGAGGTGTTAACGGATTGAGCTTTGGTCAAATTGGTAATAACGATTTAAAATGGGAAACCATTGTGCAAGCTAATATAGGTTTAGATTTTGGTTTATGGGACAACAGGATAAGAGGTGCTGTTGATTTTTACAAGAAAAATACAGAAGATCTATTTATTAATACCCCAATTGCTCCATCTTTAAATGGAGGTGTTACAGGTATTAGGGCTAATATTGGAGAACTTGAAAATAGAGGAGTGGATTTAGAATTACATTTTGAGGTGATTAAAAGTAAATCTGAAGATGGATTAAATGCCACGCTTAATTTTGTTGGTAACTACAACAAACAGGAAATTATTGATTTAGGCCCTGGAGGAGATCAACCATTTATTAGACGTGTTGGTGGTCCAATTGGGGAAATCTTTGCTGCACCTTATGCTGGTGTAAATCCTGCGAATGGAAATTTATTGTTTTTAGATATTGACGGAAACTTAACCGAAGATCTTGTCGAAGCAGACCAGAGAGCTACAGGTAAAAATATTTATCCTGATTATCAAGGAAGCTTTGGTTTTGATGCTGATTATAAAAATTTCTTCTTTACTACGCAGTTTAACTACACAATTGGCGTTGATAGATATGATTTTGATTTAAATGGATACATGGATCCGTCTGCTATAGGTCAGTTTAGACATTCAAGAGATATTTTAAGAGCATGGACTACACCAGGAGATATAACAGATGTTGCATCATTAAATGCTTCTAATAGGAGTGATATAGGCTTATCAGATAGAGACTTAAGAGAATCTGATTATGTAAGATTACGTTATTTGCAATTTGGGTATAATGTGCCTAAAAAAGGATTAGAAAAGATAGGATTTACTTTTATAAGAGTATTTGTAAGTGGTGAAAATTTAGTCACTTGGAGTAAATGGAGAGGATTTGATGCTGAAGCTTTACAAGCTACTCAAAATGATTATCCATCACCAAAAACTATCTCATTAGGAATTGAGTTTGGGCTTTAAATAACAAATAGAAAATAAAAATCATGAAAAAAATATATAAATTAATTTGTGCTTGTTTAATCTTAACTGTAGTAAGTTGTAATGACGCTATAGAAATAGACCAGCCAGGACGATTAGGGGCAGATAATGCCTTTAGAAGTGTATTAGACCTTAGAGGAGGTTTGTTAGGTGCATATAACTTTTTAGACACATCCTATGGGATGGGTCTTACAGCCGCTTTAACGGATGAGACTTTTAGAGGAAGGGATAATGGAGGTCAGAATAATAATCTTCAGAATTTTAATTTGAATAGCGGGAATGCTTATGTAGATGGCATTTGGGATGCTAACTATGGTGCTATTACGTTTGCCAATACAATTATTGAATCTGCTGCTTTGATTGATAGAGCTGAAGATCCATTGGAATATGATAATATTTTAGCCCAAGCGTATTGCATAAGAGCATTTGGTCATTTTCAGATCTTGACTTATTTCTCGCCTGATTATACAGATGATAATGCTTTGGCAGGTATTTTATTAGATGCTGTAGTAACTGATATTTTTGCCGACGTGCCAAGAAGCTCAAACGGAGCGTTTTACGCTTTAATTGAATCAGATTTAAATACGGCAGCCGGCCTTTTTAATGCTAGTGAAGGCCCTACTTTTATGGGACAAGATTTTATAACAGCATTAAAAGCTAGAATTGCAGCTTACAGAGGCCAGTATAGTACGGCAGATGCATTAGCAGCCAGTTTATTATCTTCTTATCCAATTGCAAATCAAACGCAATACACTAGTATGTATGACGATACAGATTTTACAGAAGTTATTTTCAGTTTAGAAAGAGCTATTGGAGATTCATATGATACTCAAGGAACTGCCGGTGGCGGTTGGGCAGGAAGCTTATTTGCTTTCATTGACCCTTCTGACGGTGGCGGGCCTTTTATGGAAATTAGTAGGTCTACTTATAACATAATGGATGGTACAGATGATGTACGTCTACCTAGAAGTGTTAATTTAGATGACTCTACTATTGATCCGGGATATGCAACAAACGATAATTTTCTTAATGATGATGTATTGTTGATATTCAAATACCCGGGAAGCGGGGGGCAACCTCTTATGAATGATTTAAAAGTATTTAGATCTTCAGAGATGTTACTTATTAGAGCAGAGGCTGCGGCTGATGCAAATGATTTACCTGGTGCTGCTGCTTTTATACAGCAGCTTAGAGATGCAAGATTTGGTACTCCACAAGCTGCACCTTTCTATGCCAGTCAAACAGAGGCATTCGGTGGTATTCTTGATGAGAGACGTTTAGAGTTCTTATTTGAAGGACATCGTTGGGTAGATTTAAAACGTCTTGGAACCAGAGGTGACAGGAGCATTGACAGAGATTTGAAAGAATGTGCGAATTTGGCAGGCTGTACCCTTCCTGCAAATGACTTTAGGTTTACATTACCGATACCTTTAGCGGAAGTAACAGCAAATGCAGCGATAGTGCAAAACCCAGGGTATTAATAAATTAAAAAATATATTATGAGAAAAATAAAAATTTTAATCATGTCCTTATTAGTTCTAAGCTTTTATGCTTGTGATACTGATGATAACATTAATACTGTTTATGATAATATTAATGGACAAACAGGAATTGGATTTCCTGCAACAAACTTTTCAGCAGCAGTTAAAACAGTGGGTACTACTATAGTACTCCCTGTAGAAGTAACTACACTTTCTTCAACTGCAAGAAATTTTAACGTAACCGTTGATGATTCATCCGTAGGGCCTAGTTCAGATCATACTGTTGGTTCTATAACAATACCTGCAGATTCTTATACAGGTACATTTGACGTATCTTTTGTTGATACCAATTTAGCTGAGGGTGTATCTTATACACTTGTTTTAAACCTTGATCTTTCAGGTGGACTTGCAGGAGTTGGAGCAAAACAAGTAACAGTTAATTATAACAAATATCTTATTTGCAATGATATTGAACTAGAGATAAATACAGATTTTTATGCAAATGAAACTACATGGCAAATTACGGATTCAACTGGAGCGGTAGTTCAATCTGATGGGCCGTTTGCTCAGGGAGAAGCAACTTTCAATTGGGCATTTTATTTACCTGACGGTTGTTATACATTTACAATTTTTGATTCCGCAAATGACGGGTTGTTTGATGGGGTTACAACAGGTAACTTTACATTAAGTTGTTCAATTATTACGCACGCTACAGGAAGTGGAAATTTTGGAGGTTCTAGCTCAACTGATTTTTGTGTTAACCCATAATTAATTAAATTTATAACAAGAAATATGAAAAAATTAATAAAAATATTTAGTTTATTATTGGTAGTTGCATGTACTATCTCATGCGATGATAATAATGATTTGGGGTTTGAGCCTCAAGATGAATTAGGATGGATTCAATTTGATGATGGTCCAAGTGTAATTTATACTCATCTAATTGACCAAGAGCTAATTAGCCTAGGGGTTAATATTCAAGTACCAACAACAAGTAGTGATCTAACAATTAATTATGACCTTGTTAGCGTAACTGGTATGGACCCGAATACGGCATTTTCAAATAGTGGGTCTATTGTAAGCCCTGCGGGACAAACAAGTTATATGGGACCAGATAATAATACGGGTAGAGATTATGTTTATCTGCCTACTATAGACTTTGATGTTAGTGAAATTACGACATCTTTAACTGAGCCTATGATTTTTGATGTTGTATTAACTGGTACGAGTTCGGGTATGATTGCTGCAGGATTATCTGGAGAAGATTTTCCTATAACTCAAAGAATTCATATTTGGACAAAGGATACATTTGCCGGAACTTACGATGTTTCAGAACAGTTTACTGCTGGGGGTAATGAACCAAACGGATTATCTGACTTTTTTGGAGAGAGTTATCAGATCGAAATATCACTAGTGTCTAGTGATGCCACGAGTTCAATATATACAATTGTAAATAGTGATGGTTTTGACACTTACTTTATTAACGGAACGGAAATGACCCTTTCAAGTGATGGTAGTGTCTATTTTGAAGATGGCAATTCAACGGAAGGTTTTCCAGTTGTTGCTTTGTTTAGAATATTCGAATTTGATACTTCTTCTTATGGGGGAGATACAATTACATGTAGTGGTCCATTAGATACTTTTGGTTCCTACGAATTTGTGCTTACCCAACAATAAGTATTATTTAATTTATAATTAAAAAAGCCTGTGAAAATTTCACAGGCTTTTTTAATATTTATTCTAAAGGAAAATCTCACATAAATATTTAGTCTAAGAGTCATTTTAGGAGCTACAAATACTGAAAAATAATTCAAAAAGACTACCTTAAGAAAGGACATAACGATAATATATTTTCCAACTCAATTTAATAATTAAAAAATATAACATTTCTAAATGATAACTGGGCACTAATGACAACTGAATGAATATTTAATTGGTTTCTAAACTACTAGGGTTAAGTAATTATGATAAATTTACGGTAATAGATGATATGAATATGGAAAAAGAGAATTCGTTATAGCATCAAAAAAATGAGATTTCTTGAGCTTGATAATTTTTCTCAAGCCTCTTATAGGTGAAAGCTATTGGCTTGATGAATTAATGCGATTAAAAGACATTATAATTTGAAGGAGTTTAATCGGCTTTAATTTATACATTTTTAAAATTGAACCTCCTGTTAATAAATGGGTGGTTATTTCAATTTAAGTTTAAAAAATACTAATTAATTTATAAAGAATTATAATAGTCTATTAATCGAACGACATCTTGCTCATTTTTTAATTTGAGTCCTTTTTCACTTATATATTTCTTAACTAAAATTTCTTTTTCCTGTAATAAGAGAAGAATATTTTTTTTCTTTAAAATAATTATTGTGGCAGGCGATAATTTACTCTTTTTTATATAATAGGTCTTACCAAGAACAAATTTAGCCGGTTCATCACTTTGATAACTGCTTTTAGCCTTCACAATATCAATAAACTTTTTTCTATACTGTTTTAGCAAAATTATTTCACCGTTTCGATTTAATTTTTCAAAATACCCTTCCTTTATTGAATTATTAAATAAGTAATCATATATTTCAAATAAGCTATTGTCAAGTAAAACGGTAACATTAGCACTCTTAAGTAAAGATTTAATTTGATTATCAGCGGTCCTTAACTCGAAAATGTCTGAATATGCATTATAACGTAATTGTTTTTTATAGTTAGTATCATTTTCAACGGTTATTTTACCTTCAACAAATTCCTCATTTAAATATGGGGAACCTTTGTATTGTTTATTGGGAACCTGACTTTCATTTAAACTATTTCGAAAAAACTCAATTGGTAGTTCAACTCTTTGTGAAAAACATAAGACAGGTACAAACAATACTAAAAAAACTACTATTTTCATTTAAACAAATTTAAAATTAATATACGTGTACGTTTAATATTTCAGTGCAATTTATAAAAAATAATAATATTCCATTCAAAACTATAATATAAACTACTACTTATACATTTTAAATAAATTTAAACCAATACTTATATTTATATCTACATTTGCAACATGAAAAATGAAGATTCAAAGATATTTGGAATTAGAGCAGTCATAGAAGCTATTAATTCAAGTAAAACTATTAATAAGGTATATATTCAAAAAGGCTTAAGTGGTCATTTATTTTCTGAATTAAGTGCATTATTAAAAAAGCATACCATTTCTTCTAGTTATGTGCCAGTAGAAAAATTGAATACCTTAACAAAACATCAAAATCATCAGGGTGTTGTCGCATCAATTTCAGCCATTGATTTTCACCAATTAGAAGATGTTTTAGCGGCAAATACAAGTGAATCAGCACTATATCTCCTTCTAGATCAAATTACCGATGTACGTAATTTTGGTGCCATTTTACGTACCGCAGAATGTACTGGTGTTAATGCCATCATAATTCCAAATCAAGGGAGTGCTCCATTAAACGCTGATGCTATTAAAACCTCAGCCGGTGCTGCGTTTAAAATACCAATATGCAAAGTGAGTCATTTATTAGACGCCATTTATCAAATGCAAGCAGAAAATATTCAAATTGTGGCAATTACTGAAAAAACTGATAACAATATATATCAAGTAGACTTTTCTAGACCTACCGCCCTAATTATGGGTTCTGAACATAAAGGTATATCACCTGCTATATTAAAGATAGCGGATGCTAAAGCTAAGCTACCTTTGTTAGGTGAAATAGAATCATTAAATGTTTCCGTTGCTTGTGGGGTTGCCTTATACGAAGTTGTAAGACAAAGACAAAGTTAATTAGGGTGTATCGTTTGAGTTTACTGATCGATCATCTTCGGTTATCTCTTTAGCTTCGTTGTCATTTATATCTGGTATCTCTTCATATTCTTCCTCTTCCCAATGATATCTTATTGGTTGCGGCCCATAGTTTCTATATATGAAGGCAAATAATATTCCAACTAGAAACCCTGACAAATGACCTTCCCAGGAAATTTCTTCTTTAATTGGTAATATATACCAGATCATACTTCCATAAAGAAATATGACTATTA
>RCND010001064.1_pt1 | contig 15479 bp, 9 predicted proteins | sample 2041351 | NCBI WGS metagenome assembly RCND01 (sample SAMN09708230, study PRJNA481090) | Marine sediment metagenome, whole genome shotgun sequencing project. | biome: marine sediment; feature: ocean; material: sediment; isolation source: Sewage treatment plant 12B marine sediment (STP12B) ...
CCGGATCACCCCAGTATATCACGTGGTGGGACAGTTACTACCTCTCCCCTGCCAGTGATGCCACTTTGCAGCATACCATGGAGACCCTGGATATGTTCTTCGACCAGTGGGGATTCGACGGATTGAAATTGGACGGACAGCACATGAATGCCGTTCCCGCCGACCATAATTGGGAAAGCCAACGGGACTATCCTGAACAATCCATTGAGATGCTTCCTCTCTTCTTCAAGGCCGTATATGACGCCGCAAGGGAAAAGAAAGCTCATGCGGTGATTGAGAACTGTCCGTGTGGCACCTGTATGTCCTTTTACAATATGCCCTACACCAACCAGGTGGTTTCGTCAGATCCCCTTAGCAGCTGGCAGATCAGGCTCAAGGGAAAAACCTATAAGGCAATCATGCCTTTTACCGCCTATTATGGCGACCATGTGGAGTTGAGCGATGAGGGCTCAGATTTTGCCTCATCTTTTGGAATTGGCGCTGTCCTGGGAACCAAGTTTACCTGGCCGGCCGACAACCCCAATCAATCTGAAAGTCAGTTGCTCACCCCGAAGAAAGAGGCAACCTGGAAAATGTGGTTCGATCTTTATCACCAGAAGATGCTTTCTAAGGAGAAATACCTGGGCTCCCTCTACGATATTGGGTATGATAAGCCCGAAACCCATGTAATTGCCAAGGGCGATACCCTGTTCTATGCATTTTATGATGAAAACTGGACAGGAGATATCACCTTGAGGGGATTGGACGAATCCCTTGATTACCAAGCAGTAGATTATGTAAATAAGAAGGATCATGCGACTTTTAGCGGCAACGATCCAGTGCTTGAAGCAACCTTTTCAGGCAATTTACTGTTATCTGTATACCCTATTAATTAGGGAATTTGTTAAAAATAAGTGTTCGAAAGCTAGAAGATGCAATAATAACCTTTTAAAAGTCTATGCTATTTTAATATCTTTTCTTTATCTTTAGACCACTTATAAGAAAACATTTAATTGAAACGTTTATAAACTTCAAATCTATGCACATGAAAAAGAATCAAATTGCATTTTTAAGCATGGCGGCCTTTGTTATTTCTGCCCTGACTTTCGTATCCTGTTCAGATGATGACCCGGCGCCTGCACCAGTAGCAGACTTCACTCTTGAGATTGATGACAAAACAGTCACCTTTACCAACACATCAACCAACGCAACTACCTATTCATGGGACTTCGGTGACAATACCCTCTCTACAGATATGGACCCTGTTCATACCTACGACGCCTATGGCGATTATGACGTTAGATTAACAGCCAAAGGAGACGGTGGCGAAGTCATAAAAAAGCAAACCATTTCGGTAATTAAAGAATGGCCAGCGATCGCCATTGATGGTGACTTTACCGATTGGGCTGATGTGCCAACTTTTTATACTGGTGGAGTTGACAATGGAGCTTTGGCAGAAGCTAAGGTTTCTGCCGATGGAGCAGCATATTTATATGTCTATTTAAAAAAGACAAGTCTTACTGCTCCGGTATTAGAAATGTTTATTAATTCAGATAATGATCTTACTACCGGATGGGATGCAACACAAAATTTGTGGCTAGAAAATGATGGGTCTGATTTTAGCTTGGAGATTGTTGCAGAAGAATTTAATGATGGTGAGGGTGATGTTGCTATAGGTTCATCGAATTATATATTTAATCCTAGTGGTGACGTAGCGTGGCCCTGGGATGGTGACTATACTGAAGGTGATGTGGATCAAATTTCAGGATACGTAGGAAATGAAATAGAATTTAGAGTTCCTTACAGTGCTTTCCCTGGTATGTCAAATGAGCAAATAGGTATATATTTTATGGTGCTCGATAATACTTGGACTGATATAGGTTGGTTACCTGCTTTTTATCAAGATCCTTTATTAAACGCTTCATTCTTTAGCTTACAATAAACAAAAGTTAGTTACAATACTAAAAATGCTGCCCCTTAGGCAGCATTTTTAGTATTAAGTCACAGCAGGCACTGCTTATTTCCAAAATAGTATGATATGAAAAGAAGATCGTTTGTAAAAGCGACAGGACTTTTAGGATTATTTGCAGGTGTAACTTGGAAATCGGTATCAGCCAGAATCCCACCTCATAATTGGGAAAAATATGACTTCGGTCCGCCGCCCTCTGCTGCTGACCGTCTTTACCAGGGCCCCTTTTCGGCCTATGGTCCGGATGCAACAGCTCCGGGAGCTGAAGTGGTCATGGCCACCCACTCCTCAAACAAGCCGGTAAGCAACCCGGGCATGGGACTGGTCACATACATCTGCGACGAGGCAGGTCCGCCGAAGGTGGAAGGAGAAAGCCTTGAGACTTCTATAGAAAATCTTGCAAAATTTACCCTCGGCGATAAGCTCTATCTGAGGGTGGACTGGCGTGATATTCAGAACAGACCGGGCCGGCTCGATCTGCCCGATCACTGGAAGATCACCTTTGATATGGCTGCAAAATACCAGAAGAAAGTTGGTCTCCGGATCCAGTTGATGAGTCCGGTCATAGCGCCACACTCGGTGCCCGATTTCGTGGCGAAGCAGATCCCCTTTGTGGAGCTTGGCACCACCGATGAGATTGGAATACCCGGCAAGGTCCATGCCGCCCCACGTTATGACCATCCTGCTTTTATGGCAGCTTACAGGGAAATGGATGACCTGCTTTCGGAACTATACAACGGACACGAGCTGGTGGAATTCGTGGATACTTGTATGTATGGCTTCTGGGGAGAAGGCCATACCTGGCCTTTCCCGGGAAACCCCTTCCCCGATTACAGAACTGCAGAGGAGACCTCCATTGCACTTTTCGAATACCAGGCACGTAACTGGGACCAAACCCCACTGCTGACCAACACGCAACCTGATTACAGCCATGTGGGGAATTCGGAGGTACTCGACCGCACCATACGAAGTCACAACTGGCTCCGCACCGATACCATTTTTATCGAGAATGAGCAGATCGAAGCCCTTAGCAACCGCCCTCCATGGACCGGGGCCCTGGTGGAGAACGGGATCTCACCTGACAGAAAAAGTTCCGAGTCGGTGATCCGTCATGCCAAAGATGTAGGGCCCCAGTACTTCTCTCTATGGAACTGGCACAAAATCTCGGCCGATTTGCTAAAAGAAACCTATAATCAGTACTCCGATGCCCTGGACGACCTATCGGTCTCCATAGGCTACCGCTTAAGGCCCTCATGGATCTGGTATTACGAAAAGGAGCACTACCCCACCCTGATTTTCGGATTGGTAAATGATGGAATCGCAGCGGTCCCCGGAGTGCTTCACCTCAGTCTGAAAAATAGTGAGGGCACAACCCTCTCCAGCGGAAGCCTGGATGCAGCATACCCGCTCCCCGGCAAAGTGCGACAGGTAGAGATGCCCTTACCGGCAGACACAAATTGGGAGGGCCTCAGATTGTATGCCGAAATCGATATAAAGGGAAAGCGTCACAGCGTTCAATGGGCCTGCAAAGAAAAGGTGAATAACGATGGGTCGCTGACACTTTATAAGAATATGTAAGTGAGTAAATAAAATATAAAACTATTGTCATGGGAAAAAAGATCTGGTTGGTATATGCACTGATAACTACAGTCACCTGGGGATTCTGGGGCGCACTGTCTGCCACTCCTATGGTAAATGGATTTCCATCTACACTGGTCTACTGCATCTGGGCGCTGACCATGATTATTCCGGGAGTGGTGGTTTTAAAGATTCATAACTGGAAGGTGCAGCGCGATAAAAAATCGGTCATTTACGGCTTGCTGATCGGCTTCCTGGGTGCAGGGGGACAACTGCTGCTATTCCAGGCCCTGAAGGTGGGACCGGCCTACCTCATCTTTCCCATTATTTCCATCTCACCGGTGGTGACCATCAGCCTCTCTTTTCTCTTCTTGAAGGAGCGAACCGGAGTGCTGGGAATCATCGGCATAGTATTGGCACTGGTGGCCCTGCCCCTTTTCGATGTATCCGGGGGCGGTGAATCCGGCGGATTTGAGGTGATCTGGTTTGCTATGGCCATTCTGGTCCTGGTCGCCTGGGGCTTACAGGCCTACTTCATGAAGCTGGCCAACAAGCATACCGACGGGGGAAGTATCTTTTTCTACATGACCATCACCGCACTTATCCTGATCCCCATCCCCCTGCTAATGACCGACTTTTCGGCAGATATCAACTGGGGCATGAGTGGACTCTGGGCCACCGCCGGTGTACAGGTGCTCAACTCCATTGGTGCACTTTGCCTGGTCTTTGCTTACAGGTATGGAAAAGCCATTGTGGTCTCTCCCCTGGCCAATGCAGGAGCCCCGCTGATGACAGCGGTAATCTCCCTTCTCATTTTGGGAGTAATGCCTTCTACAAGCAAAATCATAGGTATCTCCATGGTAGTTATCGCGGCACTGCTTATTGCACTTCAGCCTGAGGATGAGGCCAAGTAACTTTACAGACATGAAGAAAAGAAATATCAGAGTCGTGACCTTCACCCTGGCTCTAACATTTACTTTCACTCTGCTCACTACATCCGTGCTAAAGGCCCAATCCACCACCATTGTTTATCCCTCAAGCAAAGTGGAAATTGCCAATCCCGAACGGGGCTGGTATGACGACTACTACAGCTACGCGGGTGGAAGCAACATGGGGAATATCTTCAAACCACTGAAAACCAGCGAACTGCTCAGCATGCGGGAAAATAACAACATCACTCTGATCCTGAGATTATTCTACCTGCACAAGTTCCTGGAAGAGGACCAGGTCAGCCAGGAGTACCTGGACTGGATGCAGGCCGATTTTGATTCCATACGGGCTGCCGGTGTGAAATGTGTGCTTCGCTTTGCTTACAGCGCCTCCCAAAAAGCAGCTGTGTGGGATGCCACTCCCGAAAAGGTTTTCTCCCACATCGAATCCCTGGCCGATGTCCTTGCTGCCAACGGGGATGTGATCGCCGGAGTACAGGCCGGTTTTATCGGTGCCTGGGGCGAATGGTATTATACCAAGAACTTTGCGGGCCAGGGCTACGTGCCGGATGCCACCGACCAGGAGAACCGGCGAACCCTGGTGGAGAAGCTACTGACCATCCTGCCCGACCATGTAAGTGTACAGGGACGGACACCTGCCATAATGAGAAATATCGTTGGAACAGAAGATCCCATTACCGAAGCTGAGGCATTTGACGGATCGTTCAAATCCCGGACCGGGCACCACAACGACTGCTTCCTGGCCAATGCCTCCGATTACGGAACCTACACCAACCTGGAGAAGGACCTGGCCTACCTTCACGAAACCACCAAGTATACCATCACCGGGGGTGAGACCTGCGATGCCTCAAACCAATACAGCGACTGTGTAAACGGGGTACCACGCATGGTCGAGCTGCACTGGACCTACCTGAACAGAGATTATAACAAAGCAGTGTACGATAAGTGGAAAGAGCAGGGCTGCTACGAGGAGATTAATATCTCCATGGGCTACCGCATCCACCTGGTCTCCGCCACCATAGCAAACGGGGCGAATTCCGGAACCAGCATGCCGGTCAGTTTCACTTTCAGCAATTTGGGATATGCTGCTCCCACCCAGTACAAACCCTTCCATGTGGTACTCACCCATGCAGAAAGTGGTGCTGAGACCGTACTGGATTACGAAGGTACTTTTGATGATATCCGCTTCTGGCTTCCAGGTGAGATTACGGCAGAAGGAAGTATTGCTATCCCCTCAGACCTTCCCGATGGAAACTATATGATGGCCCTGCGTTTTGCTGATAAGGATGCGGGATTATCCCTCAACCCGGCCTACTCCATCCAGCTGGCCAATGTGGAGAGCTGGGATATCCAACGAGGACTCAACATGCTGAATCACATGGTAAGTGTTGGAACAGGTGGAGAAGGCTCACTGCCGTTGGGTCCAACCAGTTTGGAGGGAAGCGCCGTTAGCGAGATACAGATCGACTTGACATGGAGCTATGAGGCAGCCGATGAGACCGGCTTTGAAATCATGCGTGCTACGGACGATGATATGATCTGGGAGAAGGTGGCCGAGCTGGATCCCGGCACAACAAGCTATAGCGACGTGTCTCTTAACAAGGGCACCTACTATCAGTATATGGTACGTTCCCTGAACACCTATGGAAGCTCACCCTGGTCAGAAATCCTCACCATTCACACCCTGGGTGTGGGGATCGAAGGAGTAACAAAACCGGTGGTCGAAATCTTTCCCAACCCCCTGTCCAGTGGGAACCTGACTATCTCCTTCGCAGACTTGTCGGAAAAGAAGATAGTGATCACCGACCTTTCGGGCAGAAAGATCTTCGATACCGTAACCAGCGACTCTCAGATTAACATCAACAGCGAAGATCTTCAACCCGGCGTTTTATTGGTAACACTGATTCACACCGACGGCACCAGCAGCGAACGGATTCTTGTTCTTTGATCATCCCTACTTGCTAATAGAAATTAGAAGCCATCTCCTACATCGTAGGAGATTAAGCTTCTAAAACCTTAAACCAACTATAAAACCAACTATGAAAAACTATAAAATCATTACCCGGTTAACTGAAGATTCCTTGTTCTGTGTGACTTTCAAAAGGTAAACTCCCTGTTCGAGCCGCGCGGTGGGAATGCTAAGCAAGCCAGGAACGGAACTCCCGCTCATGGCCAATTTTCCCTGGCTGTCATACACATCATATTTCACTTCCTCTCCTTCACTACTGCTCTCCAGAAATAAAACTTCTCCCCTTTGGATGGGGTTGGGATAGGGAATGCCCTTCAGGCCCGTCTGTACACCTATCTCCTCTGAAAGACCGGTTACATGCTGTGTTCCATAGAACTGGATCTCCTGTCCCTCTATGAGCTTGTCCGATTCAATGGTGATCACTGCATCTGCAGCGCCTGCCGCAACACCCACAAGAAGAGTATCGCCCGGCGAAAGCAGCTTTAATGTTTGCTCAGACCTCACCCCGTCCACTGCCACAAAGGCGTCATAATAGATGGGGGCCACACCTCGGTTGGTCACTTCAAAAAGGGTGCTGTCAGCCTTTGTTCGTATGCTCACTAGCTTAAACCTATATCCGCTTGCCATGCTGGCCTCCTTGATCCGCTCCATGGTCTGGTACCGGGGCTGTCCACTTCCCATGATGTAGGTGATGTGAAAATCCTTTGCGAAAGTCTCATAGGGCTTGCCGTAGGGTCCGTCTGGATAATCCAACACATGCTCCTGATCATAGTCGGAATAAAAAGAGAACTCTCCCCCTGCGGGTGAATGCCTATACCTCTCCCGGTCAAAGAAATTCCAGCTGGTGGTGTTGTAGCCTGAATGACTCTGATGCATAAATGAATCATCAAATAGGCCGAATTCTATCTCCTTTAACTCAGGCTTTGCCTTAAAAGAAGTATATTTTTCATCGGCCGCATCGATGGAGATGCTCCATGGAATACTTTTGAAGGTAGTATCCAGGTGGTAAAAAAACTCCTCCTGGAACTCCTTAGAGGGGAAAGTTTCGCCTAATATAAAGGGACCGCTATAAATATGGTACTCAGACCACAATCCAAAACCCACCTGTATAAATGCCAGTCTGGGATCATCTCCGTAGCGCTCTGCAAATTTGGTGTAAAACTCCATGGTGAAGCGCTTCAGCTCGGGATGGGTCCAGTCGGGAAAGTGGGTGTCCTTACCCTCCGACTTCCCCACTGTCTCGTGGTAATCCTCCAGATTCAGAATGTAATCCGGCACCGAGGTCTCATACCCGGGATAAACATAACGGAAGCGGAAAATGATCTGGTGTCCCCTGGCAGCAGCAGCATCCAACTTCTCCTCTGCCGCCTCCCAGTTGTATACCCCTTTCTCACTCACGATGTCGTCAAACAGCATATACGAGAACTCCAGGGAAATGGCATCGGTCTCCACATGTGAAGCGGTAGTCCAAAAGACTATTCCTGTCATGGGTTGTACCTTGTTTATGGTACGCTCCAGGGAAATATCCACCCAGTCATCCTGGGCTGATATCTGAAGACTCAGGAATACCAGGAGCAAACCCGGAACCACTATTTTTACTTTCTTAATCATTCTGGTTACATAATGGGTTGTAAGCTATCTCCTGTGAAGCAGGAATATAATATATCTGCCTGGGACCGTCGAAAGGATATATATCGGTCTTCGAATCCACATTCTGTCCAGAACTGTAGGAACGATCCAGGTCGATCTTATTTCGCATCAGGTCGTCACGACGATGGCCCTCAAAGGCCAGCTCCAGCCTGCGTTCACTAAGCACTGCATCCAGCACAGTAGCAAAGCCATGTGAAGCCAGATTGGCGGTGCTAATCAGTTCATCCCCGGAGAGTCCGGCCCTCTCCCGAATGGCATTCACATCATCCAGAGCCAGTTGATCCTGTCCAAGGTGTGCATAAGCTTCAGCGCGATTCAGCAAAACTTCCGACTTGCGCAGGAAAATGGGTGAATGGACTGTGGAAATCCCGTTCTGATAGGAAAATTTGGTCATGTAGATCTTTTCATAGGGGGTTCCCTGGTAAAGTTCAGGATTTCCCTGATCATCGAGTATGGGAACCAAAAAGTCGTTCCTCACATCGTGTGGATACTTGGAAATAAGATCCATGTAAGATTGGGAAGGGAAGATTTCACCCCATCCGCCATCACCGTTGTACATAGAACCAATGGCCCCTGTACCCTTGCCCTCGGTATCGTTGTGGAAGAGCACAAACATGGACTCCCTGGAGCTGGCTGTATTATGCATGGCATCGATATAGCTATCCCTGGGTTCCAAGTCATCTATGCCATTAGCACTCAGCACCATATTGGCCATGACCACAACCGAATCATATTGCTCGGTAAAGAGATAGGCCCTGGAAAGCAGGCCAAGGGCGGCATCCCTGTTCCCATATTTAACTTCGTCGGCCGGGCGGGAGGTCATCAAATTGGCTCCTGCCCACATGTCGTTGATAATCTGCCTGTAGGTTTCTCCAACACTTGACCGTGCTTTGGCATCATCTGCCTCAAGGGTGGTTCGCAGGATTATCCCATCATTTTCCATCCCGTGTGAGGGTGGATAAGAAAAGAGCCTGGCCAGGTCGAAGAATACCAACCCACGATACATATAGGATTCCCCAATATATTGCATGGACTCATCGGAAGTGTTTTCGTCGATTACCGAATTAATGATCACCTGGTTGCAGTTTAATACAATCTTGTACCCGGTGGCCCACAGAGAGGAGGTATTGTCCTGTGACAGGATATGCGCCCTGTTAAAGGAAAGCCACAAGGGATCGGTGGTACTTTTTACAATTAATACATTGTCTGAAGGGAACTCAGTGGTCTGAAAGAGCACCCTTACATAAACATTGTTTGATTCACTTCCCAGTTGGTCCTTCATCATTCTTAAAGAGCCGTTGGCAAGTCCCTGCACTCCCGCCTCATCCATAAGCAGCTGATCGGCTGTTAATGCGTCGTAGGGTTTCAGGTCCAGAAATTCCTCACATGAAGAGAGAAATCCTATCATTGTGACCAGCAGGAGAACGTGTAAACTATATGTTATCTTTTTCATCGTTGTATCTCTTTAATCGATTAGAAGCTAAATTCTAAACCCAGCAGGAACTGCTTGTTAATGGGATATTTGAAAGCCTGGGTTCCGGGCAGTGACCATGCTCCCAGGTAGAGGGGCACATCGGGATCAGCACCGGAGTATTTGGTCCAGGTAAAAAGGTTGTCCGCACTCAGTGTAACCCTCAGGTTCTGCATTTTGATCTTAGATGCAAACTTTTGTGGCAGATCATATGCCAGGGTGATATTCCTGACCCTTAGATAGGTGCCATCCTCCAGGAAACGGGACGAGTATTTGTTTGAGTTCAGGTTACCCCCGTAGACTGGTTCCGGGTGGGTAGCAACGTCGCCCGGGTTTACCCAGCGTGACCAGCCGTCCTGCATAACCATGGCATTTACCGAAATATTCTCTCCATCGTTATCCGATTCCTGCCTGCTGGAGTGGTAGATCATATTACCTACAGAATAAGAGAAAGCGGCGTTCAGCGAGAATCCCTTATAGGTGAGATAGGTACCAAATCCACCTGCGAAATCGGGGAAGGGTGAGCCCATTTTCTGGTAATCCTGGGCCGCATCGGTATAAATATTTGTGGGTACACGATCCACCTCGTTTCCACTCTCGTCATAAATTATATCCTCCCACAGGGGCTCCCCATTGTCGGGATCGACCCCAAGCCATTTGGGCATGTACCAGTCGAAAGCACCACCACCTACCGTCAGTATCTGGCTAACATCACCCCTGGTGATCTGCATCTCGGAGACCGACTCCTTATCGGACAAGGCCAGCATCTTGTTGGTATTGGAAGCGATGTTAAAATTGATACTCCAGGTGAAATCGTCTTTCTGGATGGCCAGGGCATTCACTGCCAACTCGATCCCTGTGTTCTGGATCTCACCTACATTGGCCCACTGGAACTCATAACCCTTGGAAGAGGGCAGTGGATTCTGGAACAGCAGGTCACTTGTTTTCGTATCGTAGAAATCGATATTCAACTCGATCCGATTGATGAATCCAATATCAAGTCCGATATTTAAGGGATTGCTGGTCTCCCACGTAAGATCGTAATTCCCCGGCACCTCCGGGAAATAGGAAGACTGTCCGTTGTAAACTCCAGCAGCAGTAAAGGATGGGAAATAGGGATAGTAGGAGTTGTCGGGGAAAGTTGAATTCCCTACGCCACCATAACTGGCCCTGAGTTTCAGGTAGTGAATGAACTCCACATTCTGAAGAAAGTCCTCATTGCTGAGCAGCCATGATACTGCTCCGGTAAAGAAATTAGCATATTTATAGGAGGGTGCAAATCTCGAATTTCCGTCGCGCCGAAAGGAGACTGTGGCAAAATACTTCTTGCTGTAATTGTAGTTCACCTGAGAAAGGAGGGACACCGCGGTAGACTCAACAATTGTCCCTGAAGGTGCCTCCTGAGCTCCGGCCACACCCATAACTACCTGACCATTCAGAAAGCCAATCGCTTGCCCACCGATCTCACGCTCGCTTGTGTAAGATCTAACCTCAATACCAAGCAGTCCGTCGATTCCGTGCTTGCCAAAATCTTTGTTAAACTTCAAAAGTGATGTATTGCCAATGGAACGATCCAGGGTGATATCATTTCCAATCCGTCCGTTGTCAGCTGCTCCTTCAAAACTGCTGGGAGAATCGATGGTTTCATATTTGCCATAACCAAATCCAACCGAGGTCCAGGAGGCGAATTTCAGCCAGTCTGTTATTCTAATATCCAGGATAAGGTTGCCCGATGCATCCAACGAATAACCACCTTCAGTGTTGTACTGCTCAGAATGGTAGGGGTTGCTAATCAGATTGGAAAGCCAGCCTGCCTCCTGTACATCGTAGATCAATTCGCCATTGGCATCAGTGGGTTGATCCCAGTGTTGGAGCCTGTATGCACCCTCAGCCATGTTCCAGTTGGCATAGGATGATTTTCCATAATTGAATGTAAAATTGGTCCCTATACTGACCCTGTCATTCAGTTGGTATTTGATATTTGATCGCATGCTCAAGCGCTCGTAAGAAGTTCCTCTAAGGGTTCCCTCGTCATTTATATAGTCAATCGCTGTATAGTAGCTTGTCTTCTCACTACCTCCCACAGCCGAAAGGTTGAACGTTGTAATGTTCGATTGCTGGTAGGTATTATTCAGCCAGTCGTAATCATAATTTAAAAGGCTATCGGGCCTTGCAATAGGAAAAAGTGCCGGGGAATAGAGAGACTCATGGTAGCTATAGAGCTGTTGGGTATTCATCATCTCGTAGTTTCCGAATTCGGGCGTCTTGACACCCCGCTTCAGCTGAGCAGTGATTTTTGATTGTCCCGGTTTCCCACTTTTCGTGGTGATCAGGATTACACCTGCTGCCGCCGCCGAGCCATATAGACCGGTAGCTCCCGCGTCCTTCAACACTGATACACTTGCAATATCATTTGGATTATAAGACCCACCAATAATTCCGTCCACAACAACAAGCGGTTTTTGGGGGGAGAAAACAGAACCCACACCCCTGATTCGAATGTCACTGACATCCCCGGGTTGTCCAGAGGCAGTTTGCACTTGCACACCAGCAACCTTACCTATAAGCATGTCCTCCACGCTATTGACAGTAACCTGGTTAATCTCATCTGCACTCAGAGAGACCACCGCACTGGAGATCTCGGTTCGTGACTTGGTTGAGTAGGCTGTAACAACCACTTCTTCCATATCCATGTAATCCGGTTCAAGGACAACCGAGATAAGGGTCTGTACACCCACTGCCATCTCCTGTTTAAGATATCCCACATAAGAGAAGACCAGCACTGCATTTTGATCCGATACCGTTATGGAATAATTGCCATCCCCATCCGAAACCGTGCCATTTGTGGTTCCCGACTCCAGCACAGTGGCCCCCAGAAGAGGCATGTTGTCATCAGCAGAGGTAACATTCCCGCTTACATTTACCTGCCCGTGTACCTGGGCTATAACCAGCGACAGCAGGAGGAATAGCCCCAGGCGGCCAATTATCTTTTGTACCTTTCTATTCATAATTTCAGAAGCTTATAGATAAAAATCATAGTTCAGTTCAAGTTTGCTTAAGGCAAATATAAAAAATCATTTAATCTTTCGCACAGCTTTCATATTCTTTTTTATGTAAATTTTTAAGGTTTCGTTAGGTTATTTTTACAAAACTGCAATGCTACTGGAAAATAAATTAAATTTGCACCATAGAATGATACCATGAAAATCACCAAAGCAGAATTTATCACCAGCAGTTCGGAAGTCTCACAGTGTCCCCCAGACCAAATCCCTGAGTATGCCTTTATCGGTCGTTCCAATGTGGGCAAATCCTCGCTGATCAATATGCTGGTAGAACGGAAGAAACTGGCTAAAACCTCCTCCACTCCGGGAAAGACCCGGCTTATCAACCATTTTATGATCAACCATGAGTGGTTTCTGTGTGACCTCCCGGGTTATGGATATGCCAAGGTGTCAAAAAAAGATCGGGATACTTTTTCAAAAATGATTGAACACTATGCTACTAAGCGTACCAACCTGGTCTGTTTCTTTGTGCTGGTGGATGCCCGTCATAAACCCCAGCAGCTGGACCTGGACTTTATCGAGTGGCTGGCTGACAGTAACCTCCCCTTTGTGATTGTACTTACCAAAATAGATAAGGTGAGTCAGACGGTAAAGTCGACCAACCTGATGTTGCTTAAGAATGAGCTGAGCAAAAGCTGGGAAGAGCTTCCGCTGATATTCGAAACCAGTGCTGAAAAGAAAACGGGCCGCGCTGAGGTCCTGGAATTTATTGACGAAACAAATAAAAAGCTGGCGCTTTAGTTAATGTTAAACAAAGGTTTTCGTGGTGCCATCCCCAAAGGTAACCTGCATTTGTGTTACATGATCAAAAACCACCTTGTGTTTTGGTCTCCTGTTTTCCGAACTTTTTTTCGATCAATTTCATAACCACGTGAAATTCAACCTATAAGGCACAAATAGTTAGTGAAATCGGGTGTCCCGTTGTATATTTAGGAATGTTTGTCCGCAAGAAGAAGAATCAAAGTGGAAGTGTAAGCATCCAAATCATACAAAAGCAGCAAGGGAAATACACTGTTATTAAAACCTTAGGCTCCTCAAGTGAAGAAGAAGAAATAGACCGATTATTCAAGCGTGCACAAGAATCCATACCTCGACTTTTCAATCAGATCACGCTATTTGACGATCCGTCTAATCTACCCAGAGTAGATGAATTAAGCAATGATGATATCAGGGTAGCAGGGCCAGAGCTGGTATTTGGCAAGATTTTCAATCACATTGGATTTAATCAAATACCAGATTCTCTATTCAAGGATCTGGTCATATCAAGAATTACTCATCCTGGCAGTAAGCTCCAACTATCAGAGTATCTACGGGAGAACAATAGGAAAGAGATATCGGCGGATAATATTTACTATTTTATGGACAAGCTAAATTCAAAATATAAGCATCAGGTAGAGGATATTAGCTTCACCTACACACGCAAACTTTTAAATGGGAAAATTGGTATAGTCTTTTACGATATGACTACCATCTACTTTGAAAGCAGCCAACCGGATGAGTTACGCATGACTGGTTTTTCAAAAGATGGCAAACACCAACACCCACAAATCTTTTTAGGATTACTGGTTGGACGAAATGGATATCCTATTGGATATGACATATTTGAGGGAAGTATCTACGAAGGCCACACGTTGATCCCCATTTTAGAAAAGTTTGAGAAGCGATTTAAGTTCGAAAAGCCTATTGTAGTGGCTGATGCCGGATTGTTATCCAGTGAAAATATCAGCACTTTAACTAAGAATGGGTATACTTTCATATTGGGGGGCAGGATTAAGAATGAAGCCAATACTATTAAAAAAGAGATTGAGAAAGTAGGCTTTACTGATGGGCATATTGTAAAAATTAAAAAGCCTGACAATACCGTACTATTTGTGAGTTATTCTGACACAAGAGCAAGGAAGGACAAAGCAAACAGGGATAGAGGCTTGAAGCGCCTTGAAAAGAGCTTAAATACAGGAAGGCTGACGAAAAGTAATATCAATAATCGAGGGTATAACAAATACCTGAAAATGGAAGGTGAACTATCAATTAAGATAGATTATACCAAATTTGAAAATGACTGTATATGGGATGGCCTTAAAGGGTATATCACTAATACCAAACTAAATGGGGAACAGGTTATAGATAGCTACAACAATTTATGGAAGATTGAAAAGGCCTTCAGAATTTCAAAAACTGACCTGAAAATCAGGCCTATATATCATAGGATAAGAGAAAGGATCGAAGCTCATATCTGCATCTCATTTGTCTCTTATGTTTTGTTCAAGGACCTGGAGCGAATACTGACTCTAAATACAAATATATCAATCAAGAAGGCTATTAAGGCAATCAATAAAATGTACGAAATTGTTGTTCCTCTACCTGGGGAACGGATCCATACGATTAGGCTGAAAAACAATGAAACTCAAAAGCAGATTATTGAATTGATAGAGGCCAACTTCTGAAATGGGTGTCTTTTTCGGAAAACAGGAAAATGGTGGGCGATAATGATATTGCTGCAGATATTGTTCAAGAGGTCTTTATAAGTCTCTTCGATAAACTAAATAACAGACACTTAATCCATCACCCAAAAAGCTGGTTGTACAGAACAACTTATAACAAATGCATTGATTACTTCAGAAAGCAGAAACGCTTTCAAAGAATTGAATCCTTGGGTGATTACCAAACAGAAGATAAAATTGAAGAGGAACAGGATCTCAGTGCAGTTATTAACTATGCGATCTCAAAATTGAAACCTCAGGAAAGAATTTTAGCAGTACTTTATAGCGAAGGTCTATCCTATAAGGAGATAGCAGAGGCAACAGGTATTAAATTTTCTTCAATAGGAAAAATGTTGTCACGAACATTAAAA
>RCND010003032.1_pt1 | contig 15474 bp, 16 predicted proteins | sample 2041351 | NCBI WGS metagenome assembly RCND01 (sample SAMN09708230, study PRJNA481090) | Marine sediment metagenome, whole genome shotgun sequencing project. | biome: marine sediment; feature: ocean; material: sediment; isolation source: Sewage treatment plant 12B marine sediment (STP12B) ...
ACAAAGGGCGCGCCATTCCCAAGTAGCATCGCAACGCGGTCACCATTTCCCACACCACGGGCTATAAGACCTGCGGCCACTTTGCGAACCTCGGTATTCAATTCGGCGTAGGTTAGGCGCGTGTCATCACAGATCAGCGCCGTGTTGTCCGGATAGCGGGCAACGGCATCGCGCAAAAGTCCGTACACATTGGGCGGACGTTCCGCATAGCAGGCGACAACGCGGTCACCGTAGTGATGCTCGAACCGCATCGGGGCGGTGGCAATGCTGTCAGGCATAGGCACTCCTGCGTTCAAAGTGCCCCATCACAGGTCCTGCCCCAGATCAACCAGCTTGCTCGCGACACCTGCAATAGGCGCATCCAGTGGCAGACTGGCAAGGACATAGCCACGCTTGAAATCGTCGATATGACGGCGCATCCAGTCGCGTGCACCAACAGGGTCGCGGTTGCGGATCGCCTCGATTACATGGCTGTGGGCGACCACTTGGCGCGACATGGCTTGGGGCAATTCGGGGATCAGTGCGTCAATTCCGCTAAAGATCAAAAAGCCGATGGGTTCGCGGGCCAGTTGCAACACGCGGTTCTTGCCCGCCTCGGCAATGCGAGAATGAAACGCGGTATCAATCTCGGCAGAGGCGCGGCCTTCGCCTTCTGCTGCCAGCAGTGCAGCATGAATATCATCCAATGCGGCCAGATCACTGTCGTCCGCATGGATCGCGGCAAGTTCAGCGGCCAGCGGTTCAGTTTCAACCACCACATTCCACAGTTCGCTAAAGCTGACTTCCAGCATGCTGAGCGCGCGAGTCTGGCGCGACGATAACTCTGCCATGCGTGGGATACTGACCACCATCTTGCGTGGCGATATCCGGCGCACGAAACCTTCACATTCCAGCCGCCTTATGCCTTCGCGCACGGTAGAGCGGTTGACGGCAAACATGCTGGCCATCTCGACCTCACCAGGGAGTTGGTCGCCGGGTTTCATGGAGCCTGTCAGAATTTGCGCTTCGATCTCACGAGACACTTGTTCATACGCATGCTGCACGCGCAGGGGTTTTGCTTTAAGCGCCATATCGGTCCTAGTGCCTTTGTGTCGTTTCCAAAAAGGGTGGACAAAGTGGTTTCATGCCTGCGTCCTTCGCGGTCACGCTTGTTGTTCTTGGAGGGCGGGGTCAATCACATTTACCTTGATGATCTCGCCGCGCTCGATCACGCTTTCGCGTTGCAACAGGTCAACAGAATGGCTCAGCTCGGATTGCGCGATCAGCACCGACAGGCCTTCGCCCTTAAGCGATGTAATCACATCCGAGATGCGCATGGCCAAGGCGGGTGCCACCCCTTCAAACGGTTCATCCAGCAACAGCAGTTGTTTGCCTGCAATCAACGCACGGCCCAAGGCCACCATCTTTTGCTGCCCCCCCGACAACAACAGCGCCTTGCGCGCCGACATCTGAGTCAATTCGGGCATCAGATCATAGACAAAAGCCAATCCGCCCGGCCCGTCGATGGCATCATTCACCCAAGCAGGTAGCAGCATGTTTTCCTCAACCGTCAAATCGGGGATCAGGCGGCGGTCCTCGGGCATATAGCCAAAACCAAGCTGCGCGCGGTCGCGTGGCTCCATGGTCGAGATGTCCTCACCCTGCCAACTGACTTTGCCTGCCGACAGTTTGGCCAGACCAGTGATGGTGCGCATTACGGTGGTTTTGCCCGCACCATTGCGACCAACCAACCCCATGCGTTCACCGGACTTAACCTCTAGGCTGACACCGCGCAAAATTGGGGCGGCTTGAATAGCGACTTCAACATTTTCAAGTTTCAGTGTCATGCCGGTGCCCCCGTGACGTAGCGTTGCACTTCGGCGTCCGACAGCACCACATCGGGCGTGTCGTCGGCAATGATCTGGCCGTCGTAAAACGCCAGCACCCGTTCGGAGTAACGGTTCACGATGTCCATGTCGTGTTCGACAAAAATCACCGTCACTCCTTCGTCGCGCAGAGCATTGATAACTAGATCCATGATCGGAAATTTCTCGTCCGCTGCAACGCCCGATGTGGGTTCGTCCAGCAACATGATCTGCGTCTCGCCGGCCATGGCCATCGCGATATCCAGCAGCTTTTTCACACCCCCCGACAGTTCGGGGATCAGCCGGTTGCTGTGCTCGGCGATGTTGAACCGCTCCAGCGTGGCCATCGCCCGTTCACGGGCCTGCGCATCATCGCTGCGGCGCAGAAACGACGGACGGGTTTGCCCATGAATGGCACCCGCAACCAGCATGTTTTCCTCTACCGTCAACTCGTTGCACAGCTGCGCAATCTGAAACGAGCGGTGAATGCCCAGCCGCGTGATCTGGCGCGGGGGTAGGCCAGCAATGTTGCGCCCGCCAAAGTTGATTGTACCCGCATCAGGCTTGATATAGCCGGTGACCATGTTCACAAACGTGGTCTTTCCCGCGCCATTCGTACCGATCAGCGAATAGATAGAGCCTTGCGGCACCGATACTGAAATATCTTTGGCCGCTGTTACCGCACCAAAGGTTTTTTGGACGTCACGTACTTCTAAAACGCCGCTGCTCATGTGTCTTGTCCTTTGCGGCGGCTGACCAGCGAGCCGAGGCCACCGGGTAGGGCGACGATAACAATGAGCAAAAAGATACCCAGCGCCAATTGCCACGTGTTGGGAAAGTAGAGATTGGAAAACGACCGCACCAGTTCCAGAATGATCGCCGCGACAAAGACGGAAGGCACGGACAGATAGCCCGCCAGAATGGCCACAAACACAAATTCGCCCGATGTCGTCCAAAAGGCAAATTCGGGGTCTACATGCCCCAAGGCCAGCACAGCAATCGTGCCGCCGATGCCGCCCAAAAGCGCGCCAAAGACATAGTTATAGGCCATGATATTGCGCACGGAGGCACCCAGATATTCGACCCGCAATTCATTGTCGCGGGTGGCCAGCGTGATCAGCCCTTGTTCGCTGTCAAAATACACCCGCATCAAAGCACCCGAAACCACGACGATGGTGACCACATAAAGGTAGAGCGCGGTTTGTAGGGGGCGACCTTCGGGGGCCCAGCCCAGAAACGTCGGTGCCCCGATGTTCAGCCCGTCCGTGCCGCCGATAAAGCTCATCTTGGACAGCGATCCATAGAGCACCATCGATAGCGCGAGGGACAACATCGCGAAGAAGATGCCGCGATAACTTGACAAAAGGGGGCCAAATATCATCCCGACGACCAGACAGACCGCCGCACTGAGCAAGGTCAGCAAGAAGATGTCAGAGACGCCCAGAAAATTCGCGGCCAATGTCGCGGTGTAGGCACCAAGGCAATAGTAGAGCCCTTGGCCGAATGACACTACGCCACCGCGCATCATGCCGACGATGCCCAAACAGACAAGCCCCTTGGCCAGCGCCATGGCAAACAGGAACATCGCCCAATCGGGCAGCACAATCGCACCCGCCGCCAACACGACAAAGCCGATAGCGGCATAGGTAAAGATTGAAAACCGCATCATATTTTCCTCGCCTGTGTTTTGGCAAATAACCCTTCGGGACGAAACACCAGCACGATGGCCATCACGAAGTAGATGATGAACAGTTCAGCCTCGGGCAGTAGATGCACGGATGCGGCACGGCTAATGCCCACCATCAACGCACCAATCGCGGCACCGGGAACCGATCCCAGCCCGCCAATGATCACAACCGCAAAAGCGACGATAACCACATTTACCCCCAGACCCGGCGTGACCGAGATCATCGGCGCGGTCAGCGCCCCGCCAAGTGCGGCAAGGAACGCGCCTGCCATAAAAGCCCCCAGATAGATGCGTTTGACGTTCACACCCATGGTCTGGCTGATTTCGGCGTCATGGATCACGGCCAGAACCACCTTGCCGGTCTGGGTGCGGTTCAGGGTCAGCCAGACGGCCAACCCCACGATAATTGCCGCCGCGATCACCGCGAAATCATAGCCGACATAGAATAGCGATCCCATCTCAACCGTGCCCAGTAGGGTATAGGGCTCGTAGACGAAATAGGGGTTCACGCCCCAGATCAGCTTCATAACGTCTTCAAGGATCAGGAAGACCGCGTAGGTCACCAGCACGTTCAGCACTTCGTCGCGCCCGTAAAAGTAGCGCAACAGCCCGCGCTCGAGCAGGGGGCCCAGAACAACGGCGACCAGCACAGCTGCAAGGATCATTGCGATATAGCTACCGTAGGGAAAAGCGTCGCCACCGGCGGCGAAATAGGCACCAACCAATGATGCGGAGGCATAAGCGCCGATCGCATAGAGGCTACCGTGCGCGATGTTAAGAATATTCAGGACGCCAAAAACAAGCGTCAGGCCGACAGAAACGATAAACAGCCAGCCAGCATAGATCAGGCCATCAACAAGGATGGTGGCAACAAGGTCCATAGGTCAAATGTCCAAGCGATGGGAGTGAGAAAGGGGCCCGTCCCCCTGTGGCGACGGGCCAGTTTGGCGTCAGGTATCAGTCACACTGAGCGCCAGGAAAACCCTGAGCCAGCCATTCAGCAGACTTCATGCCTTCTGGCGGGTTCACACAACGGGCGTTGTAGTATTCAACATCCACCAGCTCCATCTTGCCGGTCTCGGTGTTCCACTTGGTAGTGCCGATGGCATTGGGCTGGATCGCCTGATGACCGCCAGCCAGTGCCATTTCGATACGGCCAGAAGGTGCATCCCACGCCAGACCGCTCATCGCAGCAGCCAGCTGTTCGTCGGTAGGCTTGGTACCGCCGTTGTCAGCCATAGCTTTTTCGACGGCAGTTTTAAGACCAAAAATCGCCTGCCACATCCGGAAAGGGGCCTGAACCGGGAATGTATCGTATTCAGCCTCGTAGGCGGTCCACATCGTGTCGGTCAGCTCTTTCAGCTCGCCTCCACGCGCATTTGCCGCCAATCCGTTCACGCCACGCGCGCCAAGGAAGATGCCGTCGGGCATTTTATCCTGCAACTGCGGGATCACGTGATCGCCTGCCGCCAGCACCAGTTGTGAGCGTTTGTGCAGACCGCGTGCCGTTGCTTGAATAAGGAAGCCTTGCAAGTCACCACCCCAGTTCGAGGAATGAACCAAAGCAGGTTTTTCGCGCAGCAATGCCGATATTTCGGTGCCATACTGGCCCGCGCCGAATTTTGGGAACAGGGCGGTTTTTTCCTCGGCATCTGGATAGAGCTGGCCCATCGCGCCTTTGAAATCGGCCCAGCTGTCTTGACCCCAAGCATAATCCTGATTCAGGCCTGCAAAGCTGGGTACGTCAAAGTCACGTGATTTTAGATAGCGGGCAAGGCTGACGTTATCCATCGTTGCATGCGCCGCCGTGCGGAATACATACTCAAAGCTGTTGTCCTCAAAGACACGCGGTGTGCCGCAGTCATAGAGGATCGTAAACGCCTTTAACTCATCCGCGACAGGCGGGATCGCCAGACAATCGCCGGATGAGACATAGCCGACAACCGCGTCGACTTCCTCGCGCTGCACAAGGTTGCGGAATTCCTGAACCTGCTTTGTCGCACCACCGGCTTCGTCCACAACGACGACTTCGATCTTCATGCCGCCAAAGCCCATAGTGTCATAAGGCGCGGGCAATTTGCCGCCCTGGTTCAACATATCGACCAGCAACTTGCCGCCGTTCCACGCAGGCACGCCAAAACTTTCTGCCGCTTGGCCAGAAAGGAAGGTGATCACGCCAATCTTGAACGTGTCCTCTTGGGCCGCAACCGGCGCGGCAAGACCTGCCGTCAACGCCATAGCGCTTATTGCGCCCGCTATTCCTGTCTTTCGCGTCATCATGTTTTCCTCCCAGAAGTATGAATGAATATCGGTTGAAACTTAGTAGGGCTTAGATACTCGCTCTTGTTTTGGTGGCTTCTACAGCCTAAGCAGCATGGCGCCCTTAGTGTCCTATTGTTGGACACTAAGGGCAATTCCGATTTTGTCAAACTGGAATCTATTCGCCCCGTGGGTCAGGGCCTTCTCATCACCCATCAAATGCAGCAGGCATCAGACGTGCTCCGTTCACTGTCAAAGTTCAGCAAACCAATTGATCGTCTCTGTTGCTTTTGATCTCGCTTCTTCTTCGGTCGCAAAGCGCGAAGACCCGTGATGGCCAGTGCTATAGCATCCGCGGTTGTCTTCTGGGTCACGGCGGAACTCGTCAAACCCAAAGCTGCCGTCGGGGCGGCGGAACACGTCCACGCAAAGGACTCCATCAAGTGCGTTGACCGATTGGATCACCTTGTTTTTATGTGCCATAAATTCCCTCCTTATCTCAGGAATATACTCAAAAGAGCATTCAATAAGAACAGCGCACAGACCAGAAGATTCTGGACAACCCGAAAGCATCAAACTATTATGAGGCCAAGGAGACGAAGACATGAGTGAATCACTAGAAAAGAACTATGACAAAGCCGGTTATCATGCCAAGCAGACCCATGGCGTTCGACCTGCATTGGTGTTGGTTGATTTCGCACAGGCTTACTTTGATGAGGAAGCGCCACTTTATGGCGGGGAGGGCTGCGCTGCTGCCCTTGATCATGCGATTGCATTGGCGGATGCTGCGCGAGCTTCAGGTGTTTTGGTGATATTTACAGAAGTAAAATATCAACCCGGTGGCGGCGATGGCGGAGCCTTTTATGCCAAAGTTCCCGCGCTGTCGTGCTTTGATGCCGGACGCGATACGCAAAAGCTGGTAGATGGGCTAAACGTCGAGGACGGTGATCTGATGATCACCAAACAATACCCCAGTGCGTTTTATGGCACCTCCCTCGCTGCGACTTTGCAGTTTTATAAAATTGACACGCTGGTTATTGGCGGCCTGACAACGTCAGGATGCGTGCGTGCAACTTGTATCGACAGCATTTCGTCCGGCTTTGTGACTTTGATCGCGCATGAGGCTTGTGGCGACCGCGCAAGTGGTCCCCATGAGGCCAACCTTTTCGATATGAGCGCAAAATACGCCGATCTGATCACAACGACGGATGCAGTGGCCTATTTGCAGTCTTGCAAACCTACATAATTCGAGGCTTTTCGCTGCCATCATCCCGAGCGGCGTCTGGATTTGCGTCCTCCCATAGACGCGCGATGTAGCGCGCGCCAGTGATCCCGTTTGAAGCATCCGATGCCAACCATAGGGCAGGGGCTCGCATCACACTCGGGCATAACAAATTGCCATCCGCGCCCTTTTTATCTGGCGAGGGTGGCAGAAGATCCGTATCAGCGGCACCGCCGGGAAGCAGTACATTTATGTCAACGCCAGTACCTGCCAAATCTGCGGACCAAACGCGGCTTGTGGCCTCAAGAAAAGCCTTGGTTGGCCCATAAGGCGCATAGCCCTGCCGCACCATGGTTTGGTCCGAGGTCGAGATATTGATGATCTTGCCAAAGCCCTGCGACAACATGTGCGGGACCGCTGCGCGGGTCATCAGAAACGTGCCGTTAACGTTGGTATCGACGATGCGGCGCCAAGCGTCTGGATCAGCTTCCCAGAATTTAGTGGGCTGCGTGTTGAACGTCTCCGAGATCAGGCGCATCCCGATGCCAGCGTTATTGATGAGGACATCAAGTCGCCCAAAAGTCTCAACGGTCTTTGCCACTGCATGGGTCGCGGCGTTCGGGTCTGTAACATCGGCAGGCAATGCGATGGCACTGTTGCCTAATTCTTTGAGGGTCACCTCCAATGCTTTAGATGCAACCGCACCCGTAATAACAATCTTGGCACCGGCTTCGGCCAAAGCAAGCGCCATTTCCCGACCCAATCCGCGCGAGCCACCGGTGATCAGTACCACACGGTTATGTAGTGAGGCATCAGTCACGGCATATATCCTCCGCCATTGATCCATAAAACTTGGCCGGTCATGAACGACGCATCTGCGCCCAATAGGAACAAGATCGGGCCGACGACATCTTCAGGGGTGGCATTACGTCCAAGTGGCGTGGCGGCAGCCATTGCTTTCAGATCAACAGGTACCGCGTCACTGGCACCGCGCCCCTCACCACCGCGCAGAAATGCTGTATCTATTGCACTTGGCCCGACCGCATTGACGCGGACATGCGGTGCTGCCTCAAGCGCAAGTGTCTTTGTCAGGCTGATCATTCCTGCTTTGGCGGCCGCATAGGGACCAAAGCCGGGACGCGCATGGGCCCCAAGGCCCGAGGCGACATTCACCATAGCACCGGATGCCTGTTGCAGAAGTGGCAAAGCCGCTTGCGCCGCCAAAAATGCGCCTCGCAAGTTACCGGTCATCACCTCGTCAAATATTTCCAGCGGTGTGTTTACGAGTTTCTGATGAGGAGACATAAATCCAGCCAGATTTACAAAACCATCCAGCGGTCCAAGCGTGCTGAAGGCCGCAGAAACCGACCTTGGATCAGAGAGGTCGATGGGAACAAAAAGCACACCATCCGGAACAGGATGCGCGGACAACGATGCCTGCAAATCCATCACGGTTACGTTCCAACCCTCAGACTTCGCGCGCAAGGTTAACGCGCGTCCGATGCCGCCTGCGCCGCCCAATATAGCTAAATTAGTTGTCATGGTATCAAATCTTGAGCACGCCATCGAATTTGTCCAGACAAATTTATCTTGACGATCCTTGCCGCACACTTACCGTTGAGTCCATGCCGTAGGAGGGTTCGTGAATGAAAACCGAAGACCGAGTTTTAATCGCAGGGGCTGGCCCCGTTGGCCTTGTTGCTGCCGTGTCATTACTGGAACAAGGTATTCCAGTCACCGTATTGGAAGCATCGGCTGATCTTGCCGTGGATTTGCGCGCCTCTACTTTTCATCCACCGACGATGGATTTTCTTGATCGGCTAGGTCTGGCCGAGGGTCTGATTGAACGTGGCATCAAATGTCCACTCTGGCAATTTCGTGATCGTAAGGAAGGCGAAGTTGCGACCTTTGATTTGGGTCTTTTGGCTGGAGAAACGGCGCATCCCTACCGATTACAAGCCGAGCAGTGGAAACTAACAGAAGCGGCGCGTGCGCGGCTTGAAGCTGATGCTGGGGCGGAATTGATTACCGATGTTCTGGTAGAAAGCGTAGCTCAGGATGCTGACACTGTAACACTCACGGCACGGCGCAAGACCGGTGAGGTTGAAACATTTACGGGGGCCTATCTGATTGGCGCGGACGGTGCGCGCTCGACTGTACGCAAATCCACGGGCACCGCATTTCCTGGGCTGACGATACCGGAGATCTTCCTCTCGCTCTCGACGCCATTCCGCTACGACCAAGCGATCGTAGGGCTGGCAGATATTTGCTACATCTCTGATCCCGAGGAATGGCTGGTATTGCTGCGCACACCGACTCTGTGGCGGGTGCTGTTTCCGACTGACCCCACTCTGAGCGACGAAGCGGTGCTTGATCCCGTCCGGATCGAAGAGCGGATGCAAGGATTGCTTCAGGGTCAACCCTATGAAATCGCGCATAAAACAGCCTATCGCGTGCATGAGCGCGTCGCCGATCTGTACGTGCATGGCCGCATCTTCCTGGCGGGGGACGCCGCACATTTGAATAATCCTTTGGGTGGGATGGGGATGAACGGAGGTATTCATGATGCGGTAAACCTGACCGAGAAACTGGCGCAAGTTTGGCATGGCGCACCAATTGAGATGATGGGCCGCTATGAGCGGCAAAGGCGCAAAGTGGCCATTGAAACCGTGCAGGCGTTGGCGTTGCGCAACCGTGCGGTGTTGAACGAAACTGATCCGGACAAGCGTCGCGCCCACCACGATGACTTGCGTGCAACCGTCGATGACCCCAAAAGGCACTTAGCATATGTGATGCGCTCGTCGATGATCCAGTCTTTGCGTGATCTTGAGGACGTGTCCTAAGATAAAGGACCACCATAATGTCAGATCCGGCACGCCCCACAAAAACACCACGTTACCTCGAGATTTTTGAGGCACTGCGTGCAGATATCGGGTCTGGCGAATTTGTCATAGGCGCGCTTTTGCCAAGTGAAGCAAGCCTGTGCACACGGTTCGAAGTATCGCGTTTCACGGTGCGCGAGGCGCTGCGCCGTTTGCAATCAGACGGAATGGTCTCACGCATCCAAGGTGCGGGCAGTCGGGTGTTGCGCGATGCGCCGTCGGGCATATTTGTGCAAAATTACCGCTCGGTTTCGGATTTGACCCAATACGCGGCTGAGACTGAACTGGAATTGCTCAAGATCGAGGATACGACGCTGGACGATGATTTGGCTGAGCGGCTTGGGCAAAAGGCTGGTGAGACCTGGGTACTTTTGAGGGCTTTGCGCCGCACGCCCGAAGGCGCACCACTTGCACTTGTTGAAAGCTATGTCGCCCAACAATTCAAAGAGATTGTGCCTGACTTGGTGCGTGGCAACGGGCCAATTTATACGGGGTTGGCCGAGGTTGCGGGTGTTGCGATTGACCGCGTGGACCAAGAGACCCAAGCGCTGCCCGCGCCCTATCATGTGGCCGAAGCATTAGGCTTGGCAGAACATGCACCAACCCTGAGAATATTGCGGCGCTACGCCACTGGCTCCAATCTTCTGATCGCATCGTTCAACTGGCACTACGGTGGTGATCGCTACATTCACCGAACAAGGATCAGCTTGGGATCAGCTTGAGTTCGGTTGCCCAGTGGGGTTTTAGATCTCAGCCCATTTTTTGTCGAACTCCCAGACGTCTTCGAACCCCATCAACTTGCTGAATGCGCCGAAGTCTTCGAGGTTTGTCGCGGACACATCGCCACTCTCGGCCAGCGCGCCGTAAGCTTCTCTCAACGCCTGACCAACTGCTAAAAAGCCCAACGCGGGGTGAATGCCGATGGCAAAGCCAAGCTTGGCCAACTCAGCCGATGGCAAGATCGGTGTGCGGCCACCAGAAACCATGTTCGCCAAAGTTGGTTTGCCGATGCGATCATTGATCGTTTGCATTTCTTCGACGGTTTCGGGGGATTCGATGAACACAACATCAGCGCCGGCTTTCTCGAACGCTTCACCGCGGCGCAAAGCTTCATCCAATCCAAGGCTGGTGCGGCTATCGGTGCGTGCGATGATCAGAAAATCTTCGCTAGAACGATTGTCGTTTGCGACTTTGATTTTGGCGACCATATCTTCTAGTGGCACAACGCGGCGCCCCGGCGTGTGCCCGCATTTCTTGGGGTATTCCTGATCTTCGATCTGGATCGCCGTGACACCTGCCGCCTCGTAACCGCGCACGGTGTGACGCACATTCAGCAGCCCGCCATACCCGGTATCAGCATCGGCAATCACAGGGGTGTTAGAACCCTGCACAATTTGGCGGACGCGGGTTTCCATGTCTGTATAGGTCATGATTCCTGCATCGGGCAGCCCCATATGCGAAGCCGCAATGCCGTACCCGGTGACATAGAGTGCCGGAAAACCCATACGGTCCGCGACAAGCGTTGAAATCATATCAAACACGCCCGGAGCCGCAATAAACTCGCCCGATTCGATCATTTGCTTTAGTTTTGGGTCGGCCATTTGTCTTCTCCGATCAGGTGTGATGCAAAATTTACCGCAATAATGCGGGGATTCCACTGTGCATAGTGCGCGATGAGGCTGTTGGTCAAGAATTTGTCCAGACAAATTCTTGACGGATGGTCAAATGCGATATCTTATTCACTTAGGAAATGATCAAGACAGGGGCGGCATATGGCAAAAGATGCGCGTGGATGGCGAAGCAAGTTCGCGGTCGTGGCACCGTCCACCAATACCATTGTGCAGCCTGACATGGACGACTTTCGGGTGAGGGGGGTCACCAATCATTTCGGGCGTATCTATGTGCCCAATATGAAGGTCAGCAATGACGAGGAATTCGTCGCTCTCGTCGAGGCAATCGGTGCCACGCTCTATGATGCTGTAGACAGATGTTCGACCGCTGAACCCGATTACCTCATCATGGGCATGTCAGCGCTCATGTTCTGGGATGGACGTGCCGCGTCAGAAAAACGGATGCAGGAACTCTCTGATCACTGTGGCTTGCAAGTCTCGGCAGGGTCGTTTGCCTGCGAAGCCGCTTTGAACCTAACCGGGGCCAAGCGGATCGCGGTGATCTCGCCCTACTTCCCGATATCAGACAAAAACGTAACCCTCTTCTTTCAAGATTGCGGGTTTGAGGTTGTGCGGTTTCGGGGGCTGAAATGCTCCAGCCCTGTCGCGATTGCGCAGGTGCAGGAAGATGAGTTGCGGGCGCATATCGCTGAGATGGACGGCGATGACGTAGATGCCTTTGTGCAGGTCGGCACGAACCTCAGCATGTGTAGCCTGTGCACAGAATTAGAGATGGAATATGGAAAGCCCTTTGTCGCCATTAACGCTGCGACCTACTGGCATGCCCTGCGCGCTATGGGGATCAATGACCAGTTCTCGGGCCATGGACCACTATTCGAAAAACACTAAACAAAAACGGGGAGATTGAACTTATGTCACTGAAACATCTTACAGGTCTTACAATTGCATTGACCCTTACCGCAGGTGCGGTCGCGGCGGAGCTTGCAGCCCTTGGATCTACTGCGCGTGGCGGAACAAGCCAAATTGGACGAACGCTATCGGCAGCGATCTCAGAAGTAGGTGATCTGCAAATGCGCCCCCAAGAACTGGCCAATACTGCTGATTACATCCCGCTCGTAAATGCTGGGGAGATCGAGTTTGGCATCGCAAACGTGGTTCAGCTTACCTATGCGGTCAACGGCACCGGCATGTCAGAAGGGCGGCCAAATGAAAACCTGCAGATGGTTGCCACGCTCATGCCCTTCCGCAATGCCTATATTGTGCGCAAAGGCAGCGATATCAAAACTGTGGCTGACCTCAAAGGAAAACGCGTGCCCGTCTTCGCCGACAAAGCCCTTGGTGATTACGTTACCAAAGGCTATTTCGCCAATGCAGATGTTAGCCTTGAAGAGATCGAAGGCGTCGCAGTCCCGAACTTCCCGCGCATGTGGGCCAGCTTTGCCGAAGGATCAGCGGATGTGGCCATCGTCGTGGTTGGGGCGGGAAATAGCCGCGAATATGATGCGTCTTTTGGCATTCGTTACCTATCCTTTGATGACAGCCCTGAAGCATTAGAGCGGATGCGAGTGCTTTTACCTCAGACCTACATGCAGGAAATGCTCGCAGGATCGGTCCCCGGTATCGAAGAAGCAACCAATGTAAACGTGTTCGATTACACCTTCTTTGCCGGCAAGGATGTCTCCGAAGACATGGTGTACAAAGCCGTGAAAGCGCTTTGGGAAAAAGAAGCTGATCTTCTTGGCGGTGGGCCATTCTGGAATGGGTTTGCAAAGGAATCCATGGGCAAGGACGTTGGTCTGACCTACCACCCGGGTGCGATCAAATTTTACAAAGAAATGGGTGTATGGACTGAGTAAGGCTGAGCAGGCTCTTGTCAGACCAGAGCATTAAAACAGAGACGCGCGGCGGGTTACTGATCACGGCAACCCTCGCCGCGCTGATCACTTTGACGGCTATCCTGTGGTCCTCCGGCGCACCCCTGTGGATCGGCTGGCGCGTCTATTCCGAGCAGGTTTTGATTGCTGCCTTGTCATTTTCAATGGCGGTCGCGTTTATCACGAGCCAATCGGGCCCTACTTGGTGGACGCGGACCGCAGCACTTGCATCTATTGTCTTTGGTACATGGCTCGCTGCACGCTTTCCCATCCTGTCCGAGAACGTATTTTATCACCCGACCGAGGCATTGATCATCTCGGTGCTGGGGTTTGTGCTTCTTCTGGATGCCGTGAGGCGCACGATGGGCTGGAGCTTGATCGTGATCCTAGGTGCAGTTTGCCTCTACGCGCTGTTTTCAAGTAGCTTTTCGGGGCCTTTGCAAAGCCGCTCAATTGCACCGGATCGGTTGCTGACCTTCCTCATACTTGACAGCGCCTCGCTTGCCGGAGCCGCACTTTCGATTGCGGTCGCGGTGGTCGTGCCCTTCCTGATACTCTCTCAATTGCTGTTAGCGACTGGCGGCTCGGCGTTTTTTTCGGACCTCTCTCTGGCCTTGGCAGGGCGGAAACGCGGTGGGGCGGGCAAAATTGCGATCCTCGGATCGGCCTTCTTCGGCTCGGTGTCGGGCAGTGCTGTGTCCAACGTTGCCTCTACAGGTGCGATCACAATTCCGATGATGAAGGACGGGGGTTACAAACCTAAAACGGCTGGCGCGATTGAGGCAGCGGCCTCGACAGGGGGCCAGTTGATGCCTCCGATCATGGGAGCCGCAGCTTTCCTCTTGGCCGAAAACCTCCAAGCAAGCTATGTCGACGTGATGCTTGCGGCGCTGATCCCGTCGATCCTGTACTATTTCAGCTTGTTCGTTTTTGCGGACCTAGAGGCGGGACGTTTGAACATCGCACGGGTGGCCGAGGACAAGATCCCACCCATGAGCGTTGTCATGCGCAAAGGTTGGTATGTTTTTGCACCCTTCGTGGTCTTATTGGTAGGCCTGTTTCGATTCAATCTGCGCCCCGAAACCGCAGCCCTTGTCGCTGTTTTGGTATTGCTTGGGCTGTCCATGATCAAAACCTATGATGGCAGCCGCGTCAGCCTTTCCGTGCTAATCGGCGTGTTGGTCTCGGCGGGAAAAGCGGCCGTGGAAATCATTCTGATCTGCGCCATCGCAGGGATGATCATTGGACTGGTTGCCCGGTCCGGCCTTTCCTTCGGATTGGGCTTCTTCCTGGTCCAGATTGGCCAATCCAGCCTCCTGCTTTTACTGCTCATTACAGCGCTGGTATGCATCGTAATGGGCATGGGGCTGCCGACAGTCGGCGTGTATCTATTGCTTGCATCGCTTGCAGCACCACCTCTTGTGGAGCTGGGCCTGCAGCCGATGGCAGCCCATCTGTTTGTTTTGTATTTCGGAATGTTGTCGATGTTAACGCCGCCTGTTGCGATTGCGGCCTTTGTGGCTGCCAACATGGCCAAAGCTCCACCGATGGCCACAGCTGTAGAGGCCGTCCGTATCGGCTGGCCAGCCTATCTCATCCCGTTCTTCTTTGCAGCCTCGCCAGCTTTGCTTTTTGATGGTCCTCATTGGTTGATTGCTTTGACAACAAGCAAGGCATTGATCGGCGTATATGCAGTTACCGCAGGGATTGTTGGCTTTATGGTTCGGAAGTTGTTGGGCTATGAGCGGGTCTTGGTGGCGATCTGCGGGCTCGCCATTTTATGCCCACTAGAGTTGTTTTCAGGTACTATTTGGCTAAATGCGGCCGGACTAGTTTTTGCGCTGAGCTACTTGATGCTTCGCTTGCGTAAACCGGCATGAATTTTGCCTGCAAGCGATTTGCCAAAAAAATGCCAGAACTTGAATTGAGCCATGCTGCCGATCTATCGGCTTACCCATTATTGAATTACCGTTTTCATCCAAAAGGTGTACCATGATTAGGGTGATGAGTTGGCCTCCAGTACCGCTCTCAGTAAGTCTCAGCCATTGTTTTGGTCTTAGAGAAACCGCCTCCAT
>RCND010001066.1_pt1 | contig 15466 bp, 12 predicted proteins | sample 2041351 | NCBI WGS metagenome assembly RCND01 (sample SAMN09708230, study PRJNA481090) | Marine sediment metagenome, whole genome shotgun sequencing project. | biome: marine sediment; feature: ocean; material: sediment; isolation source: Sewage treatment plant 12B marine sediment (STP12B) ...
ATGTGCTAACTCGTGCGCATTTACATTAACATAGTTTTTATCGTTAAAACCAATAGAATCGACCACAAAAGCATCTGAAAAAATAGTAAGACTTGTATTTTCCATGCCTGCATAAAGAAAATCATGTACTGGTACTTGTTTGTAGTTTTGCCATGGATAAGCGAATCCTATTTCTTCTTCTAAAAAATCAAACATTCGCTTACTGTAGCGATATGTTGGCTCTACTTTTAAGGAATCTTCAGGGTAGTAATAAAACTCTAAGGGGACACCACTTTTAGAGGTCTCTGTTTTTTTGTTGTATTCACCGACTGCAACAGCCACTAAATAACTAGACATTGGGCTTTCCATATCATAATCCCAAAGCACATTTCCAGTATTATCTATTTTAGACTTTAATTTACCGTTCGAAATAACTTGATAGTCTTTTGGAGCCAAAAATTTTAGATCAAACTCAATCTTATCATTTACGTCATCAATACTTGGCAACCAGTTGCTCGTATATTTTCCTTGACCTTGTGACCATATTTGATTTTTTCCTTCATTTTCCCAACCCAAAAAGTATATCGCTTTTTTTGGAGCATTAAAAAAGATAAAACTAAGTTCATGGCTCTGGCCTTTCTTAAAATCATAATATATAATCAGCTTTTCACCATCATTTTTAAACTCAACAGCTTTGTTGTTTAAGGCGACATGGTCAAACTTCATTCCTACAGCATCTAAATAAATAGAATCCTTGGGATTAAGCATATCAAAATGAACCTGATATGAATTATACGTTGTACTATCGATTGCCAATTGATTAAATACAATTAAGGCTTCAACTCTTTTAAAATCAACGCAATCTGTTTGTTGAGCATATGAGAAGCTCATTAAAAAAAGACTTAAAACGACTAAAATTATTTTCATTATACAAAATTACACAAGTATAACGCCAAAGTACAACTTTTAGTAAATCTGAATTTAAATTGAGATTGCTTTTTTATTCATCAATTACTATTAAAACTAATGAATTCATGAATCTTCGATTTCAAAGGAGTTAGTTGAAATCGTAACCATGAGTGTGAATTTATAAACCCCCATTGATTAGCTCAAAGGCGATGGCCCAAACCGAGCGAATTAATTGAGCTCAGAGTTAGGTACTCTTACCTATTAGTAACTTATCAATTTATTTCATATCAGTAAAACTGATATATGTCAATAAGTAAAACTGATATATGTCATTTAAATTCTCTGTTGTCAGACATACATTTGTCTTAAAGATTTATGACTTTATTAAAAAAAAAACATGACTTTATTAAAAAAAATTAACACTCCTCTTATGAGATCGACCCCATTTCAAATTGGGTATTATTGTGAAAATGAATTAAGATCATTTGGCTTTAAGTCCATTGGTTCAAATGTTAAAATAGCTAAGAATTGCCTAATTATAGGCCTATCTAATATCTCAATTGGCAACAATGTTATTATTGATTCTTTTTGTTCTATTATAGCTTCTAGTAATGGTTATTTAAAAATTGGCTCATATGTTCATATTGCTTCATTTTGCCACTTACTTGCAGCTGAAGGTATTGAAATAAAGGACTTTAGCGGATTATCTCAAGGTGTAAAAGTCTACAGTAAAACAGATGATTATTCTGGCAATTCATTGACCAACCCAACTATACCGAATTTGTATAAATCGATAAAAAAAGGAAAAGTTATAATTAATGAGCATACGATTATTGGTGCTGGTTGTGTTATCCTCCCGAATGTAGTCATTGGAGAAGGCGCATCGGTTGGTGCCCTATCCCTTGTAACCTCTAATTTAGATTCTTGGACAATATACATTGGAAATCCTCTAAAAAAACTCTCTAAACGATCAAAAAAACTTTTAGAGAAAAAAAAGAACTTCTTGAATGAATTAAAACAAATCGCTTAACAGCTCAATTTAGAGATAAAATTGAGTGATGTTTTTCAGGAAATTATTAAGAGTCTAATTTAAAATTTAGACGAGTTAAGTCGCCTAAAATAACTAATAAAAATTGTAAGATTTATGCCCATTTTACACTTTAGTTCAGCTTCAAATAAAAAAATAAACAAACAAACAAACAAACAAACAAACAAACATGAACGAACCTATAATTTATTCAGAAACGGATATAAAGACCAAGATAAAAAACTATATCCTTGAATCCACCTTTGATGATGTAGAAAAAATAACAGATGAAACTCTTATTTTTGAAGAAGGCGTCCTTGACTCTATGGGTCTACTATTTTTAATTGAATTCTTAAAGGAAGAGCTTGGTGTGACCACCAATGACGACGAATTGGTTGAGGAAAACTTCGAATCAATCAATAAGATTGTTGCCTTTTTAGAAAGCAAGTAATATCACTATAACTATGTGTGGAATTGCTGGATTTTTTCGATTCAATAAAGATGCTGCTGTCAAAAAGCACACCCTAAGGAAAATGCTCACAAGAATCAGACATAGAGGTCCTGATCAAAGTGGTGTTTATACATCTGAAGGTGTCGGTTTGGGCAGTGTGCGATTGAGTATTATCGACTTAAATACAGGAACCATGCCTTTGTCTAATACAGATAAATCTCTATGGGTTGTTTTTAACGGCGAAATATTCAATTATATTGAATTGCGTGAAGAGTTAATTGCCAAAGGCCATACATTCAAAACATCTAGTGATACCGAAGTTATTGTTCATCTCTATGAAGAATACGGTACAGAATTCCTCCAAAAATTAAATGGTCAGTTTGCTATTGCTATTTGGGATATAGAACAGCAAGAATTGTTTTTGGCTCGGGATCGTGTTGGCATTCGACCATTATACTATACAGAAGTAGGTGAATCTTTTGTGTTTGGGTCAGAAATTAAGGCGATTACAGAATTCCCAGGAGTAAATCCAAAAATTTCGCCAAAAGCTTTAGCTGAATACTACACATTCTGGACGGCATTATCTCCAACTACAGCGTTCGAAGGTATTTTTGAAGTAGCACCAGGGACATACATGAAAATCGATGCTAGCGGTCATACAAGCACAACCTATTGGGAGTTGCCAATTACAAAACCAAAAGATTATAAATACACTAGTCTTGAAGAAGCTTCAGCTAAATTCGAAGAGATTTTTGCAGATGCTGTTAAGTTAAGACTTAGAGCAGACGTGCAAGTCGCTGCCTATTTAAGTGGCGGAATTGATTCTAGCGTAACCACCTCATTTATCAAGGATATATTACCTAAAAACCTAAGAACGTTCTCTCTAGGGTTTAAAGAAAAGGATTATGACGAATCGTCTTTTCAGAATATTGCAGCTAAGTATTTCGATACAGAACACTCTAGCATCATGTGTGGATCACAAGATATAAGTGAGAACTTTAAAAGTGTTATTTGGCACTCAGAAGCACCATTGCTTCGTACAGCTCCAGCACCAATGAGTTTGTTAGCGAAAAGTGTTCGAGACGAAAATATTAAAGTCGTAATTACGGGAGAAGGCGCAGACGAATTACTCGGAGGTTATAATATCTTTAAGGAAGCAAAAATAAGACGTTTTTGGGCGAAAGACCCGAATTCAAAGTATCGACCTCTTTTGCTAAAGCATTTATATCCGTATTTACCGCAAATTAAAAATGCAACAAATAACGTGCTTAAAATGTTCTTTAGTTATAAATTAAATGAAACTAAATCACCAATTTATTCGCATTTACTTAGGTGGAATAACACCTCTAGAATAAAGAAGTACTTATCTGCATCAAACAGAGACGCAATAAATGGATATGACCCAGTCTCGGATTTCGAAAAGAAATTAGAGTCAAAATTAGAGGGTTATGACTATCTGACTAAAGCACAATTCATAGAGCTTAATATTTTTATGTCTGGTTATCTATTGTCCTCACAAGGAGATCGAATGGGAATGGCAAACTCTATTGAAGGAAGATATCCGTTCTTGGATCATAGAATTATTGAATTTTGCATGTCCTTGCATCCAGATCTTAAACTTCATATGTTAAATGAGAAGTACATACTCAAGAAAATGATGAAAGGCAGGCTGCCGAAAGAGATATTAGATAGACCGAAACAGGCCTACCGAGCACCAATTAGAAGCACCTTTATCTCTGAAGATTTGCCAGCGTATTTAAAGACAATGCTTTCAGAAGAAAAAATAATAGAATTCGGAATATTTAATCCCAAACATGTTGGCAGTTTACTAACCAAAATGACCAAAAGAGGACAAGTATCCGAAATAGATAATATGGCTCTAACGGCTATTCTATCAACACAAATATTACATGACCTGTTTGTAAACAAGTCGATGCCAGAATTACAAGAAAACGAACTAGTGAAATTAGACAAAGAAATAATCAACTAGTATTTATTAAATCAAAAACCACTCAGAAATGACAACTAAAAAACCATTCTCAAAAGACATTTTGCATATCGAGAATATAGATGAAGTTTGTAATGAGATTATTACAAAAATGAGAACCGATGTTGCAAAGAAATTACAACGTAGAGGTGCCGTTATTGGTATTAGCGGAGGAATCGATTCTTCTGCATGTTTAGCACTATCAGCTAAAGCTTTTGGCCCTAAGAATGTAACAGCAATTATGCTTCCTGAGCAAGATTCTAGTGACGATAGTAGAAATTTAGCAGAAGAGTTAGCAGCAACATTTGATGTAACACAAACATTAGTAGAAAACATTACAGGTGCTTTAGAAGGATTTGGTTGTTACCGAAGACGAGATGAAGCCATTGGACGCGTTGTAACAGATTTTGATCCAGCAGTAGATAAAGCTAAAATTGAAATCAAACAAAACCCAGCGAGTACCTTGCCCCCAATTTTTTCTATTACGGTTATCAAACCAAATGGAGATGTTGTTAGCAAATTATTACCTGCAAAAGAATATTTACAGATTGTAGCCGCGACTAACTTTAAGCAACGTAGCAGAATGTCTATGTTATACTATCATGCAGAAAGGTTGCATTGCGCTGTTATTGGCACGCCAAACAAGCACGAAGTAGAACAAGGGTTCTTTGTAAAGTATGGAGATGGCGGAGCAGATATTATGCCAATCGGTCACTTATACAAAACACAAGTATTCCAAATATCTGCACATTTAGGTGTGCCCCAAGATATTTTGGATAGAACGCCAACTACCGATACGTATACTGCTGAACAAACTCAAGAAGATTTCTTCTACCAAATGCCACATAAAGAAATGGATCTTTTTTGGTACGGTTTTGAGAATGACTATTCTCCAGAAGAAGTAGGAAAAGTTATGGGGAGATCTACAGAAGATGTACAGAACATCTATAAGAATATGGAGAGAAAGCAGAAAACTACGGCTTACTTAAGAATGAAACCTATATTTTAATTCAATAAAATATTATGAACGTTTTTGATTACTTTTTTAGTAATACGCAAAATCTTGAAAAGGATTTTGTGTTGGGCTCAAAAGAGACCATTTCTTTTAGGCAGCTGCATGAAAACAGTTTGAAAGTTGCCTCCTATCTTAAGGAGTATGTTGGGGAAAATCAAAACGTTGTATTAATTAGTCCAAATTCAGTATTCTTTATTACTGCTTATTTGGGAATACTAAAGTCAGGTAATATTTGTGTTCCATTAAACTATGCAGTGGAACAGGACAATCTAGATTTTATATTAAAAACAACAGCGTGTAATACAGTCTTTATAACTAAGAGTTTAAAACCACGCGTAAAATTTAATGAAGACATTACACTTGTTGATGAATCTGAATCACTGCAAGTTATTGCAAACCAAGAAGCTACTATTTCTGATTCTGATTTTGATAGTAATCGTGTTGCTGAAATTATTTTCACATCAGGATCCACTGGAGAACCAAAGGGTGTGATGATTAGTCATCAAAATATCAGCGCCAATACGGACGCCATTATAGAATATTTGAAGCTGACAGAAAAAGATATTATTGGTGTTGTCCTACCATTTTTCTATTGCTACGGACTTTCACTAATGCATACGCATCTTAAAGTTGGTGGTTCTATGGTATTGAATAACAGCTTTATGTTTTTAGGGACGGTAATTAAAGACCTTAAAAATTATAAGTGCACAGGTTTTGCTGGTGTCCCTAGTCATTATCAAATATTGCTGAAGAAATCGCAAACCTTCAAAGAAACAGAATTCCCAGATTTAAGATATGTCACTCAAGCTGGAGGCAAATTACATGCCGTCATTATAGAAGAGTTTATTAATGCTTTTCCAGACAAAGAATTTTTCGTGATGTACGGTCAAACAGAAGCCACGGCAAGGTTATCTTATTTACCACCAGAAGTCATAAAAACAAAGACAAGCTCAATTGGGAAAGGAATTCGGGGAGTAAAACTAAAGATTCTTAATTCTCTGGGAGAAGAAGCTGCCATTAATGAAGAAGGTGAATTATTAGCATCTGGGGACAATATTATGTTAGGCTATTTTAAGGAAGAAGAAGAAACGGCAAAAACGATTAAAGACGGATGGTTGTATACCGGAGATATTGCCAAAGTGGATGCAGATGGCTTTATTTATTTGATGGCCAGAAAAAAGGAAATTATTAAGGTTGGCGGTAAGCGTGTGAGCCCGAAAGAGATTGAAGAAGTTATTCTTTCCCTACCTGAAGTAGTAGATTGTACTATAAGCGGCATAGAAGATGAGCTTTTAGGAGAAGCACTACAGGCAACTATTGTTTTAAACGGTATTTCTAATGAAGTACAAATGAGAGAAATTATTATCCAAAAATGTGGAAAGAATTTAGCGACTTACAAAGTTCCACAAAAGATTGTTTTTGAAAAATCTATACGAATGAGTGCTACAGGCAAAAAAAGGTTTAAATAATTACCATTATGAACAAATTTCTATTTAAAAGAACTTTCGATCTATTATTATCCATTAGTGGGTTTATTTTATTACTCCCACTAATCACTGTGCTAGTCTTAATTCTGTTTTATTCCAATAAAGGAAAACCATTTTTTTTTCAAGCTAGACCGGGTAAGGACAAAAAAATATTTAAAATTATTAAGTTTAAGACAATGACCGATGAAAAGGATGAGAAAGGTAATTTATTACCTGATTTTGAGCGTATGACTAAAATTGGGAATTTTGTTAGAAAAACATCTTTAGATGAATTACCTCAACTTCTAAATGTTATAAAAGGTGATATGTCATTAATAGGCCCTAGGCCACTTATCGCTTCTTATTTACCTCTATATAATAAAGCACAGGCGAAACGGCATAATGTAAAACCTGGTATTACAGGCTGGGCACAAGTTAATGGAAGAAACACAATAACCTGGAAAGAAAAATTCTCTTACGATGTCTATTATGTGCAGAACTTAAGTTTTCTGTTGGATATGAAAATATTATTTTTCACGGTTAAAAAAGTTCTCTTTAGGGATGGAGTAAACAGTGATTACATTATTAGTATGCCGCATTGGTATGGTGGTGAAGATGAATAACCATTTTAATTCTCGAAGTATCTTTTTTACAAATATTTTGCACTATTACAACATCTAAATTCTCAAAAAAAAATATAAAGAATAACATATAATTATGTCTTTTATAGAACGAAATCTCAGAAAATCTAAGATTAAATTCTATTATCAATCAGATTCTTTTTTTCAAAGGAATTGGGTAAATTCGCTTTATGAGTGTGAATTTACAAACCCCTATCGATTACCTCAAAGGCGTTGGCCCTAACCGAGCGGATTTACTGCGCTCAGAGTTAGGTATTCAGACGTATCAAGACCTCATCAACCTGTTTCCTAATCGTTATATAGATCGCACTAAGTATTATAAAATTAATGAACTACAGCGCAACAATGCAGAAGTTCAGATTATTGGTATAATTACTAGCTTTAGAGAAGTGGCTCAAAAACGAGGCAAACGTTTGGTCGCTGAATTTAAAGACGATACGGGTCTAATGGAACTCGTATGGTTTAGAGGTCAAAAATGGATTAGAGAGAGCCTTAAAATTGGTCAACCTTATGTGATTTTTGGTAAAACCAATTGGTTTAGCGGAAAATATAACATGCCGCATCCCGAAATTGAATTACAATCAGAACACGAAAGTAATTTACGTTCGGCAATGCAAGCCATATATCCTTCAACTGAAAAATTATCTAATAGAGGCATCACAAATCGGGTTGTCACAAAAATAATGCAGCAATTATTTTTAGAAACCAAAGGACGGTTTGTTGAAACTTTATCTGAAACCATTCAAGGAGAATTGAAATTAATCTCAAAATCTGACGCCCTTTTTAATATTCATTTCCCAAAGACTCCAGAGCTTTTAGCGCGGGCTCAATTTCGATTAAAATTTGAAGAATTATTTTATGTTCAATTGCAATTAATTCTTAAAAACTTGATCCATAAATCGAAAATTAAAGGCTTCCCTTTTGATAAAGTGGGAGACTATTTCAACACCTTTTACAATACCCATTTACCCTTCGAATTAACCAATGCACAAAAACGTGTTTTAAAAGAAATTAGACAAGATTTAGGGAGCAATGCACAGATGAATCGACTTTTACAAGGAGATGTCGGCTCTGGCAAAACCATAGTCGCCTTTATGTCAATATTAATAGGGCTTGACAATGGTTTTCAATGTTGCTTAATGGCTCCGACTGCTATTTTGTCAGTACAGCACTATAACGGATTAATTGAGTTATGTAAACCACTACAAATCAGTATCTCATTACTTACAGGCTCAAGTAAAACTTCAGAACGAAGAGAAATCCATGAAAATCTTGAAAACGGTAATTTACAGATCTTAATTGGCACGCATGCGCTACTTGAAGACAAGGTGAAATTCAAAAATTTAGGGCTTGCTATTATCGACGAACAGCATCGTTTTGGAGTGGCTCAGCGTTCAAAATTATGGCACAAGAATACCTCGCCTCCACATGTACTTGTGATGACTGCAACTCCGATTCCGAGAACTTTGGCAATGTCTGTTTATGGAGACTTAGACATCTCGATAATTGATGAATTACCAGCTGGACGAAAACCAATAAAAACGGTTCATCGCTTTGACAATAATCGCCTAAAAGTTTTCAAGTTTATGAAAGATGAAATTGCTTTAGGTCGACAAATCTATATCGTCTATCCTTTAATTAAGGAAAATGAAAAAATGGATTATAAAGATTTAATGGACGGTCACGAAAGTATTTCAAGAGAATTCCCAATGCCAGACTATCAGATCTCAATTGTGCATGGCAAAATGAAACCTGCAGATAAAGCGTATGAAATGCAGCGTTTTGTAAAAGGCGAAACCAATATCATGGTCGCCACAACAGTTATTGAAGTTGGAGTAAACGTCCCTAACGCCTCTGTTATGATTATTGAAAGCTCAGAACGCTTTGGACTGTCACAATTGCACCAATTGCGCGGTCGTGTTGGCCGTGGCGCAGAACAGAGCTACTGCATTTTAATGACCAGTCACAAATTGAGTCAGAATAGCAAAACAAGATTAGAAACCATGGTACGCTCTAGTGATGGCTTTGAAATTGCCGAAGTCGATCTAAAACTGCGTGGTCCAGGCGATATTATGGGCACACAACAAAGTGGTGTTTTAAATTTGCTTATTGCGGATATTATAAAAGACAAGGATATATTAGAACAAGCACGTTACTATGCTAAAGCAGTTTTAAAACTCGACCCTAGCTTATCTATACCTGAGCATAAGGCCATACTCAATACATACCAACAAATGAGCAAGTATCGCAATATTTGGAATTATATTAGTTAAGACTAAAAATATGTTTGAAAGAAGACGCTTAATAATTGCCACAAAGCACCAAAAAGAACAAGTCATAGCTCCACTTTTGGAGGACGCTTTAGGGGTTACTTGTTTTGTAGATGAATCATTCGATACGGATACCTTAGGTACATTTTCTGGTGAAATTGAACGCGAGCAAGATCCCGTTAGCACTGCAAGATTGAAGTGTTTAAAGGCTATGGAACTTAATAATTGTGATTTGGGTGTTGCTAGTGAAGGTTCTTTTGGCACCCATCCTACCATATTCTTTGCGAGTGCTGACGATGAGTTTTTAATTTTTATTGATAAAAAAAATGATTTAGAAATAGTTGTAAGAGAACTCAGTACAGAAACTAACTTCAACGGTAAAAAAATTAAAACCGAAAAAGATTTAATGGATTTTGCTGAATTGGTCAGATTCCCGTCGCATGGCCTCATTCTTAAGCCCTCAAAAGTAGAAACGAAGGATATAGTTAAAGGTATTACCCGTTTTGAAGTTTTAAAAGAAGCCTTTAATACGCTACTAGAAAAACATCATAGTGCTTTTGTTGAAACAGATATGCGTGCGATGTATAACCCAAGCAGAATGACCGTTATAAAAACTGCAGCTAAAAAATTAGTAAAGAAAATTCAATCGTTTTGTCCAGAATGCAATACTCCTGGCTATGGAATTACAGACATAAAAAAAGGGTTGCCCTGCGACCTTTGCGAATCACCAACACAATCTGCATTAAGTCTGATTTACATCTGTCAAAAATGTCAATGCAGGACTGAAAAATTATATCCAAACGAGAAACAAACAGAAGACCCGATGTATTGCGATTTTTGTAATCCTTAATTAAAAAAAAGGCCTGGAACCAACAATAACCAGACCTTCCAAAACATAACTAAACGTGTTTTGCTGATAAAATTCTTATAATGCTCCTAATTCTTTTAAATTCTTTTCAGAATTCGCTTTAATATTTGCAGCTGGATTTAAGGCTAGCGCTTTTTTGAAGTGTTTAATCGCTTTTTTATTATCCCCTTTTGCCTTATATGCCTCTCCTAAACTATCATACCAATTAGCGTTTTTAGGGTCATTTTCCACATTCATGCTAAAGTATTTAACCGCTCTATCATAATCTTTCGCCGTTATCATCGCATACCCCATTCTGTTTATCTGATTTGCATTAGCCATAGTTGCTGCTTCGTCCATAGTTTTGCCATACCCTTCCATATCCCCTTTCTTCTGAAGGATTTGCGCTTTTATTGCTAAGCCATTAACGGTCTTCTCACTAAAAAATTGACCTTCCAAAGCTGTATTTACCCAACCCAAAGCCTCATCTAAATCACCTCCGTTATTCATTGAAAAGCTAGCCGCTTGTTCCCAATTTTGACGTGTAAAACCAGTCTCTCCTTTAAATTGTCCTCTAATATCTTCTAATACAATATCAGTAACATCCATATCAATTTTAAAAGGAATCGCCTTCTTTCCCCATGCTAATTCGGCAGTTGTTGAATTTTTGTTTACATCATTAAATTCATAGGTCAATAATTCTGTATGAGTTACATCCTTTAGCTTAACATCAACTCTTAAAGCATCATTTGCAGGGTCGTAGAAGTAACTTCCCCAAGCATCAGTATCTTTTGATAAAATAAGGGTAGCGTTATCAGCATCTTTCACATTGATATGCAAACCATAAGTTCCGGCTGTAATAGACTTGCCTTCAATTTTTGCATCATGGGTAAAAGTAATCGTCGTGTTTTCGTTAGCACCGGCGCGCCATGGTGCCGCTTTAGAGGTTCCGAACCCTAGGTTATTCATGCCATAAGGCACCAATTTTCCCCAGATTTCACGATCGTTCACAGCTGGTCTAGAATAGGTAATCGTAATATCTGTAGTTCCTACACGCTGCATTACAGAAGCCATTTGGCTGCCTTGAGGTGTATTTAATTGCGCCATTACTGTAAAAGAAAGGCACAGCGTTAAACACATTACAAAAGAAGTAATAGTTGTTCTCATTTTTATTTTGATTTTGATTCTAATTAGTTGAAGCACAAAGTACTCGCATTATAAAAGAAAGGCTGTTAGGAAGTTGTTAAAGAAATCGAGCACCATGTTAATTAACATTTTATTAAGAAGAATAAAAAAATTATCTTAGTCTCAACTAACCACAGTAATTATGCTAACTAGATTAGGTCAAAAATTCACAGACACTTTTACCAAATTCATGCCAAGTGCTTATGTATTTGCCTTGTTGCTTACCTTATTTACTGGATTATTAGCTTTTTTTACCTCAGAAGCTGAATTAATCGAAGATAAAGTCATCATTATTTTAGAAGGTTGGTATTATGGTTTTTGGAGTTTACTCTCTTTTGGTATGCAGATTGTGCTAATCATAATTACAGCGTATTGTATTGCTCAGTCTTCACCCTTAAAAAAAGGTATTGACAAATTAGCAAGACTTATTAAAACCCCAACACAAGTTTATTTAATCGTTATTACTTTAGGAGCACTATTATCATTAATAAGCTTTGGAATGGTAGTCATTACAGCAATATTAGGTCGCGAATTAGCATTACGGATCAAAGGCATCCACTACCCTTTTTTAGTCGCATGCGTGTATTTTTCTTTCAATGGTTGGGTTTGTGGTCTATCGAGCTCTATAGCTTTACTCTTAAATACTGAAAACAACTTTTTAATTGAAAGTGGCATTTTAAACGAGACTATTTCTACAAACTACACTTTGGGTTCTTCTTTGAATTTGATGATGATTACATTGTTTGTTATCGTTTCACCACTGATCATTTGGTTATTGATTCCAAAATCTTCTGAAGGAAAAGAATTGTGTGATTTAAAAACAGATACTGAAACGAATCAAGGCTCAGTAAAAGACGAAGCCTTATCGTACCAATTACCTTATAAAGCGGTTTCTGATACGCTTAATAATGCTGGTTGGTTGCAAATTAGTGTTGCACTATTAGGTTTGACCTATATTGTATATCACTTTGCGACTAAAGGCTTTGACCTTAATTTCAACATCATGATTTTTATTTTTTTTATTGTTGGAATGTTTCTACACGTTACACCAATGCGCTACAGCATTGCCATGAAACGTGCCAGTAGCAATATCTCTGGAATATTATTTCAATATCCATTTTATGCAGGTATAATGGGTATTATGTTAGCTTCGGGACTCGGTGAAAAGATCAGTGACGTCTTAGTTTCTGTTGCAACACCTCACTCCTATGCCTTTATTTCTTACCTCTCAGGTGGCATCATTAATTTCGCCATTCCGTCAGCAGGTGGAGAGTTTGCTGTGATTGGCCCAAGTATTATAAATATGGTACAAGAATTAGGTGCAAACCTTCCAGCTAGCGAAGTCACTGCAATGACAGCAAGAGCTTCTATGTCTATAGCGTATGGAGAAAGCTTAAGTAATTTACTGCAGCCATTTTATTTATTACTGGTTTTTCCTGTTATGGGAGCCGGCATTAAAATACAAGCTAGAGATGTGATTGGGTATTTGTTTATTCCGTTTTTGGTATTGTTTTTGATTCAAGCTTTAATGTTAACCTATATACCTTTATAAAAAATGAGTGGCAAAACTAACTTCTAATATGAATGCTTTAAAGCCCATAAAATGATTAAAACCGTAGTTGCCTCGATGATATTTTTAGTGCTTTTAGCACCATCGTTTTTGTATGGACAATCGAAAGACGCATCAGACTATATAGTCTTGACTGTAGGAGATACGATAACTGGAACTGTTGACTATTTAGACGAACGTGGAACAAACCCAAAATTTTATAAGAAAATCCGCCTTACAAACAGCAACGGAAAACGCAAAAAATATAAAATAAAAACTATTACAGCTTTTAGGTCTAGCAGCCAAAGCTATAGAGCCTTTTGGCTAGATAATAGCTCAGATAAAATTATATTTATTAATCCTGTTTATACAATCGATTTTGAAAAGGGAGAGAAAGAATTTCTAAAGGTAATTACTAACGGAGAATTGAGTCATTATCGTTTAGAATGGTGGGAACAAGGCGAATCACTTTTAATGACTATGGAATTATTTAAAAAGTCCAATGACTCCTTTTTTATGAGAGCAGACGAAGGACTACTAGGTTTAAAGCGAAAAACATTAACTAAGTACTTTAAGGATTGTCCTGAACTGTCAGAAAAAATAAAATCTAAAGTAATTAAATCGGTTTGGGAAGTTGTTAAGTTTTATAATACAGAGTGCAGAGCCATAAAATAAAGTTTGTTGAATAAGTTTATCCTATATCCTGCGAATTATGAGCCTAAAATCCGCAGACAACTTTCAGGGAAAAACAGTTACGAAATAGCGATATAAAATAGTGGCGGCTTAGTTAAGACCCTTGCTATAGAATGGGTTTTCACAGGTAGCAATTCAGAAATGGACAGCTGATCTGCACAACTATGGCAGAGGAATGAATACGAAATTCAAAAAAGCTTTATCGAAGAAAAAGAAGTGAGTAAGGTTATCGTAAATCCTGATGTTGAGTTCCAGACACCAATATATAGAACACGACTTTTCCTAAAACCGAGATTCAATCTGACTTTGATACGTTTAAAAATAAGAAATCTAGAGATTAAATCCTTTCTAGAATAAACTGCTATGCTAATTTATGTTTTTTGTAAATGTTTAATTTTCTTTAACTTAGCGATACAAACTTTACTTATGTCATTAAACAAAACACTCGTATTCCTTCTAATTTTACCTTTCTATTTAGGAGCTCAAGATACTATAGCTCCACAAAAGGATTTAAAAGCACCTGTTATATTGAACGGGGATACGCTTTTCTATTTTAAAAGTAGCATTCAAAACTTTCCTATTGCCGTAAGAGCTGATGAAGCTTCATTGAGATTACAAAGACTTACATCTGACTACAATCCGCTAACGGATAGTTTGTGGCTTAAGAAGGAAAGTGAATTTATAAAAATAATGTTTAATGAAGATTTTGCCATTGTTACAACAATAAGAGATGCTAAAAACGATAGTACGACAATTCCAAAATTAGCGAAACTTAGATTAGAACGCATAAGTAATACCATAAACAAAGGTGACAGCTTAAGTACAAAAGAATGGGCCATCCGTATTGGATATTTTATAGCATCTTTAATAGTACTCATTTTTTACATTAAACTAATCAATTGGTTTTTTAAAAAAATAAATAAAAGATTATCTAAAGTTGAACGTAATTTTCTTAGAAAAAAAGCTAATATATTAAAGTATTTTATACCCAAAGACACCGTTAATATTTTTGTGTTTAGTTCCAATATTTTGCGTATTGCATTGATTGCAATGTCCTTAATAATTTTTGCTCCTTTTATGTTTAGCTTTTTTCCTTGGGCAGAAAATGTAGTGAATTTATTTTATGGCTATATAGCAAAACCAATCAAATACATCCTTTTTGGGTTCGTTGACTTTATTCCATCCCTGTTTTTTATTTTAATTATCGCTTTTTTTGCCCGTTATATTGTACGCGTCATAAATGAAATTGCAACTGATGTCGATCGGGAAAAATTTGTAATTAAAAATTTCCATAAAGATTGGGCAAAACCAACAGGGAAAATATTCGGAATAATGATTTATGCCTTGGCACTCATTTTAATTTTCCCTTATTTACCAGGTTCTGGATCCTCTGCATTTCAAGGGGTTTCCATATTTATAGGTGCTATTATTTCCTTTGGTTCTACAT
>RCND010001067.1_pt1 | contig 15465 bp, 5 predicted proteins | sample 2041351 | NCBI WGS metagenome assembly RCND01 (sample SAMN09708230, study PRJNA481090) | Marine sediment metagenome, whole genome shotgun sequencing project. | biome: marine sediment; feature: ocean; material: sediment; isolation source: Sewage treatment plant 12B marine sediment (STP12B) ...
AAGGTCTTCAACTTAGAATCAGATTCTGGAAATATATTTGAAATAAATGGGACTTTTAAACTTTCAAATTTACTTCAAGAGCTTGTTTTGGCAAAAAACGAAGGTAAAACCATTGCCACGATTGAAACTAAATATTTAAATGAACTGCCAGTTGATAGAACATCGCGATTAATAAAAACCTATTATTGGGATGGATTGACACGGCATTTGGATGAAGATGGTATTCAAAATCTTATTAGTGACACTAAAAATAAAACTTTGATTTCCGAAAATCTTAGAATTTATGTTCCTTATAAGGATTCGATATCATTTAATTACTTTAAAGATTTAGAAAATAAATTGCCTATCACTACTTTTAGATTACCAGAGGTTATTACAGCACAATATGTAAAATCTATTAATAAGCAACCTGGAATTTTATCATTAAAACTTGAAAATAAAAATGGAAAATTACAAGGAGTTCCATTTGTCGTTCCTGGTGGTCGTTTTAATGAAATGTATGGTTGGGATAGTTATTTTGAATCCATTGGGTTAATTGTAGATGGAAGGGTTGATTTAGCCAAAGCAATGGCTGATAATTTTCAATATGAAATTGAATATTATGGAAAAATTTTAAATGCAAATAGATCGTATTATCTTACAAGAACCCAACCTCCATTCTATTCAAGTTTAATTAGACACGTATTTGAGGTTACTAATGATAAAGTTTGGTTAAAAAGTCATTTGAAAACGGCTATCAAAGAATACGAAACGGTATGGATGGAAAAAGGAAAGCGATTAACGTCCAATGGGTTGAACCGGTATTTAGCGGAAGGACTTAGAATTCCGCCTGAAACTGAGGAAGGTCATTTTGATGCAATTTTAAAACCATATGCGGAAGAGGCCGGACTTTCGATTGAGGAGTATGTCATTCGCTATCAAGGCGATGATAATCATACTGCCGAATTGAAAAATCAATCTAACGCAATAATCAATCCAGAACTTGATGCTTATTTTGTTCATGATCGTAGTGTGCGCGAATCTGGTCATGATACCTCCTATCGCATCGAAGGTAATTGTGCTGATCTTAATTTAGTAGAGTTAAATGCATTACTTTATAAATACGAAAAGGATTTTGCTTTTTTAATCCGTAGTCAGTTTAATGATAGTTTTGAAACGTCTACAGGACAAAACTATACGTCAGCTTATTGGAATGAAAAGGCTCAAGAACGTCAGACGCTTTCAGATAAATATCTTTGGAATGCGGACAAAGGCATGTATTTTGACTATGATGTAAAGAACAATAAGCCATCTAATTTTATTGCTGCTACAACCTTTGCACCAATGTGGTCTGAGATGGCAACTAAAGAGCAGGCAGAACAATTAGTTAAAAATTGTTTACCTCTGTTACTAGAAAAAGGAGGTATTGCTGCAAGTACAAAAGAAAGCCGTGGAGTTATTTCAGATTCGCGTCCAGAACGTCAATGGGATTATCCAAACGGTTGGGCACCGCACCAAATGATGATTTGGAAGGGCTTAAAAAATTATGGTTATGACGCTCAGTTACAAGAATTAGTATACCGATGGCTCTATATGATCACAAAAAATGCTGTGGATTACAATGGCACGATTCCCGAAAAATATGATGTTGTAGATGCTACACATAAAGTGTTTGCTGAATATGGAAACGTAGGTACAGATTTCGAATACATTACCCAAGAAGGATTTGGCTGGATGAACGCGTCCTACCAATATGGGTTGACGCTTTTAGATAAAAATTTAAAAGAGAATCTAAACCAATTAAAGGATCCAAAACTTATTTTTTAATGCATTCACTTAAACTCATCCTATCAAATTCGCGCTATTTTTCGGTGGTTTGGGTCTTCTGTTCTTTAAATATAATGATTGGTACGTGGGTATTGTATATTCCACGAGTAAAAGAAAAGTTACAACTTGATGATTCTGAAATTGGTTTGGCATTATTCTCATTGGCTTTAGGACTTCTGTTTTTTATTCCTTTAGTGCCTTTTGTTACAAAAAAAATAGGTTTAGGTAAATGTACATTTTTTGGTATTTGTGCTTTTTCAATCGTTTTTATAGGGCCATTTATCGCAACAACTTATGTAATGTTGTGTGTCTCACTATTTGTAGTTGGTGTTTTTTCTGCACTTACCGATATTGCTATGAATACTTTGGTCTCCGAAATTGAAAAGAAAGATGGTGTAAATATTATGTCGGCAGCACATGGCTTTTTTAGTTTAGGTGGTGCAGTAGGTGCGCTTATTGGCACTTTGCTGATCAGTTTGTTTGATGCACCATTATATCATGTACTCTTCATGATTTTCTTGGTTGTTGCAATTAATTGGATCTTATCAAAACAGTATTTTAATATTACTGAGAAAAGAGAGCTTAAAAACAAAAGCAAACTTCCGCTTAAAGTCTTTAAGCCACTATTTGCATTAGCTTTTTTGGCTCTTGTTGTAATGAGTAGTGAAGGAGCAATAGAACATTGGAGTTCTATTTATTTAATTGAAATAGTTGAAGTTTCTTCACGAAATTTGGCAGGTTTAGGATTTACGACATTCTCAATAATGATGACAATAGGACGTTTTTTTGGTGATAGAATTAGTGAAAAAATTGGATCTACAAAAATTATTATCCTAGGATGTGTTCTTGCTTGTATAGGCTATATATGTGTCCTTTTAAGCCAAGTTTTATTGAGTGTTATAGGATTTGGTGTCATAGGATTAGGATTGTCAGTAGTCATTCCAGAACTGCTTAGAGTTGCAGGTAATACAAAAGGAATTTCAACCTCTAAAAGTATTTCTTTTGTTTCAGGAATTGGATTTATCGGATTTTTAATAGGCCCAGTAATTCTTGGTTATATTTCAGCTAGTTTTAGTCTGAAAATGAGTTTTTTATTTCTATTTGTCTTGACTTTATTTGCCTTAGTTCTTACAATTTTAAGGCCTAGGTTTAATTGATCATCTAGCAGTGTCTAAACAGTCATAGTCACCTTAGACCATAATACCATTTGATTTTCTAAATACAGACATGTTACGGTTGAAATTTAAAACAGAATGTTTAACCTTTTCTTGCAATTCAATATTAGTGTCGTTTTGGTTCGTTTTTAACGAAGGCTTAATCTACTAAAAGCCTCCATTACTTGGAGAGTTCCATGGTATTGGTGTTCTAGCATTAGAGCGACTTTGTTTAGCCTTCCCTTTATACAAGTAACTTCACATATAGAAACGAAAACGATTTCGTTAAGTTTTTAGCTAGATTTTACAACAAATAAAGTACGAAATAAGAAATACTTGTATCTTAGGTAAAGACTAAATTGTAGACATAAAAAAAGATATGTTGAAAAAACATTTAAGACCTATTGATATTTTGTGCGTTGGTGAGGTGCTGATTGATTTTATAGGACATCAAAATGATGTACTTATAAATAATACAAGAGACTATCACAGATATTTAGGGGGTTCACCTACTAATGTCGCTATGAATTGCACAAGATTAGGCTTAAACGCAACATTGGTAGCAGCTGTTGGATGTGATGGTTTTGGTGACTATATTTTTGAAAGACTCAGTGAAGTCAACGTCAATACAGATACGATCGCTAAAATTGGAAATAAGCCTACAAGTGTTATTTTCGTTTCAAGATCTGAAAAAACACCAGACTTTATTCCTTACCGTCAAGCTGATAATCATATTTCAGAAGATCAAATTTCTACTGAGTTACTTGTGCAAACCAATATTTTCCATACCACTTGTTTTGCTTTAAGCAAAAATCCTGCACAGACCACAATCCTAAAAAAGGCTGAAGAGGCTTATAAATTGGGTTGTCAATTGAGTATAGATATTAATTACGCAGATGAGCTTTGGGATCATAAAAAAGTGGCGCTCGAGGTCATTAAATCGTACTGTAAGTTTAATCCACTAATTAAAATTAGTGAAGACGATATGCTCAGACTTTTCGATAAAAAATTACCACATAGTGAAATCTTCAAATTCTTCCACAAAGAAGGTGTAGAAACAGTTTGTTTAACATTGGGTAGCGAAGGGGTTAAATTGTCTCAAAAAAACAAAGCGGTTATAGAATTACCAGCAATAAAAATAGAAAATGTTATGGATGTCACAGGAGCGGGTGATGCCTTTTGGTCTGGTTTTTTATTCGCTTATATTAAAGAAAGACCGATTAAAGAATGTCTCGAAGTAGCGCTAAAATTGGCAGCATTAAAGCTTCAAAATGTAGGCAGACTACCTGATCATATTGATATTTTATCTAAACTCTTATAGTAACAGTATTCTATGCAACGAAAAGAAAGCCGTAAGATTTTTAATGGTGTAATGCTAAATGCATATCCAGATAGTATTGGAGAAAAATTAAGCGATACTGTTAGAATGCTTGAAATGCCAGAATTTAAAGATGTATTTTCATTATTCTACGTTTTACCAACATTTTTTAATAGTGATTTAGATAGAGGGTTTTCGGTCATTGATTACGACCTTAATAGAGAATTAGTGTCCCAATCTGATTTACAAGCGTTTGATAAGCTTAATATCATGTTGAAATTTGATATTGTTTTAAATCACTTATCAGTGGCATCTCCGCAGTTTAAAGATTTATTAAAGCATGGTGATGTTTCTAAATACAAAGATTTTTTTATCAATTGGAACACATTTTGGGAAGGCAATGGTGAAAAAAATGAGGATGGCGTTATAATTCCAAACGAAGCGTTTCTCAATAAGTTATTTATGAGAAAATCGGGATTGCCCATTTTAAATGTGCCATTTCCTGATGGGTCAAAGCAACCCTATTGGAATACGTTTTATCAGCAAATTACTTACAATAAAATTACTTGTGATGATCTAACGACTATTCAGAATTTAGACGATTCGCAAAAAGATGTAATCGTAAAGATTGTTAATGAAGCGATCCAAAATAGCGCGCATCTTAGCGATTTAGATTTTGAAAGAAATAATGACATAAAATCTGAAATACTTAATATTGTTGACCGAAAATGCACCTATTTAGGTCAAATGGATGTTAATGCCAATTCAGAATTAGTCTGGGATTTTTATGAAGAAACTTTAGCCAAAGTAAAAAGCTTTGGCTGTAAAGTATTAAGGTTAGATGCTTTCGCCTATTTGCATAAACAAGTTGGTCAATCTAACTTTTTTAATAAACCAGGAACCTGGAATCACTTAGAACGCATAAAGCAAATAGCTGAGAAAAATGATTTAATATTATTGCCAGAAATTCATGCAGAATACGGTTTAAACTTGCATGATGAGGTTGCGGAAAAGGGATATCAAATTTATGATTTTTTCTTACCAGGATTAGTTATTCACACCCTAGAGAAAGGAACGAATAAGGCTATTTTAAATTGGGCTAAAGAAATTATAAATAAGGGGTACCAAACGGTAAATATGTTAGGTTGTCATGACGGTATTCCAGTTCTAGATTTAAAAGGTAAAGACGTTAATGGCACTTATAATAGAGGCTTACTCGATGATCAAGAAATTGAAGACATAATGAATGTTATTTTAGATCGCGGAGGTCGCGTGAAAAATCTATACGATCCCTCTGGTAAAAAGATTTCATACTATCAAGTTAACGCCACATTCTTCAGTGCCTTAGGAGAAGATGAAGACAAATTATTATTAGCAAGAGCTATTCAAATGTTTATGCCAGGAATTCCTCAAGTATGGTATCTCGATATTTTTGCAGGAAAGAATAACTATAAAGCAGCGGATAAAGCTGGTAGTGGTGGCCATAAAGAAATTAACAGAACAACACTATCGCTAAACGATGTTGAAAACGGACTTAAAACAGATATTGTTAAAAATCAACTAAGACTAATTAGACTAAGAAATACTTCAAAAGCCTTTTTAGGGAGTTTAAAAATTAACGACTCCTCAGAAGATGAAATTGATATGATATGGTCAAATGATGCGCATTTTGTAAGCTTAAAGGCAAATCTTAAAACCTTTAAGTTCACAATTAGTCATAATTGTGGAGGTGCAACTGTCGAAATGTCTTTTTAATTAAGGCGTCGGTAGGGTTTTACTTATTCTTAAATCGATTGGTATTGATATTTTAATTGAGTTGGTAACTATATCAAAAGTTCAAATACTTATCTTTACGTCTTAATCCATTTTGAATATGAGTAAGCAAAGTAAACGTTTAGAAGCCTTATTATACCACGCTAAACCAACTCCAGGAAAAATAAAAGTAGTACCTACCAAAAAGTATGCGTCGCAACGCGACTTATCCTTAGCCTATTCACCCGGAGTCGCAGAGCCTTGTTTAGAGATTGAAAAAGATGTTGAAAATGTCTATAAATATACAGCAAAGGGAAATTTGGTTGCTGTAATTTCAAACGGAACAGCTGTTTTAGGATTAGGGAATATTGGTCCTGAAGCGTCTAAACCTGTAATGGAAGGAAAAGGATTGCTCTTTAAAATATTTGCAGATATTGATGTGTTTGATATTGAGGTTGGTACCGAAAATATTGAAGAATTTATAGCAACAGTAAAAAATATTGCTCCAACTTTTGGAGGCATTAATCTCGAGGATATTAAAGCTCCCGAAGCTTTTGAAATTGAACGTCGCTTAAAGGAAGAACTAGATATTCCTGTGATGCATGACGATCAGCACGGAACAGCAATTATTTCTGCTGCGGCCTTGTTGAATGCCTTAGAATTAGCTGAGAAAAAAATAGATGAAGTTAGGATTGTGGTCAGTGGTGCAGGTGCTGCAGCTATTTCGTGTACACGATTATATCAGGCTTGTGGTGCGAAGCGCGAAAATATTGTAATGCTCGATAGTAAAGGAGTTATAAGAGATGATAGAGATAGTTTAACATCCCAAAAAGCCGAGTTTGCTACACATAGACATATAGATACGTTAATCGAGGCAATGCAAAACGCAGATGTTTTTATCGGCTTATCTCAACCAAATATTGTAACGCCAGAGATGTTAATTACCATGGCTGCTAATCCTATAGTATTTGCAATGGCTAATCCTGTTCCCGAAATTAACTATCAACTTGCCATAGATACAAGAGACGATATTATTATGGCAACGGGTCGTAGTGACCATCCTAATCAGGTGAATAACGTTTTAGGATTTCCTTTTATTTTTAGAGGGGCGCTAGATGTTAGAGCGACAAAGATTAATGAAGCTATGAAAATGGCCGCCGTTAAGGCCTTGTCTAATTTAGCTAAAGAGCCCGTGCCAGAACAAGTCAATATTGCTTATGCAGAAACGCGACTTACTTTTGGTAGAGATTATATTATTCCAAAACCATTTGACCCTAGATTAATTGCTGAAGTACCACCAGCTGTGGCAAAAGCGGCGATGGAAAGTGGTGTTGCTAAACAGCCTATAGAAGATTGGGATCGTTATAGAGAGTCGTTGCTAGAACGTCTAGGTTCAGATAATAAATTAGTCCGCATGCTTTTAGGTAGAGCAAAGGCGAATCCAAAACGTGTGGTTTTTGCTGAAGCAGATCAACTCAATGTTTTAAAAGCAGCTCAAATTGTTCATGATGAAGGGATCGCACATCCAATTCTTTTAGGAAGAAGGGAGGCGATAATAAATTTAATGGAAGAGATTGAATTCGATGCCGATATTCCTATTATAGACCCAAAATCAGACGAAGAGACTGAACGCAAAAATCGTTACGCAAAAGCGTATTGGGAAAAACACAAGCGGGAAGGGGTTACAGTCTATTCTGCCCAGAAGAAAATGAGAGAACGCAACTATTACGCTGCAATGATGGTGAATGAGGGAGACGCAGATGCCTTAGTTACTGGGTATTCTCGAAATTATCCTTCTGTCGTAAAACCGATGTTAGAGTTAATTGGTATGGCAGACGGTATTAATAGAGTGGCCACAACCAATATAATGATGACTCAACGTGGCCCTATGTTTTTTAGTGATACAGCGATTAATATTAATCCTACGGCTAAAGATTTGGCGAAAATTGCACGTATGACTTCTAAAGTGTCGAAGATGTTTGGCATTGAACCCGTAACGGCAATGATTTCGTATTCAAATTTTGGTTCCTCAGATCATCCAGATTCAGAAAAAGTAAGAGAAGCCGTAGCGTATTTACATAAGGCTTATCCAAATATGGTTGTTGATGGCGAAATTCAAAGTGATTTCGCATTAAACTCTAAAATGATTGAAGAGATTTTTCCATTCTCAAAACTGGCAGGTAAGAAAGTCAATACATTGATTTTTCCAAATTTAGATGCCGCAAATATTACCTACAAATTGATGAAGGAGCTTAATAAAATAGAATCTATTGGTCCTATAATGATGGGTATGCGTAAACCTGTTCATATTTTGCAGTTAGGTGCGAGTGTTGATGAAATTGTAAATATGGCTGCGATTTCGGTTATTGATGCCCAAGGACGTGAGAGAAGACGACAGAAATAGTTGTTTTCTTAGTCTTTATCTTGTCATTGTAATGTAAATAATTTTATTACATTTGGTTTTTTAACCTTGGCAATAAATGATTACACACTTAGAGGGCAAACTTGTTGAAAAAAATCCTACAGATGTTGTTATAGACTGCAGCGGTGTCGGGTATTTTATTAATATTTCACTTCATACATTTTCGCAAATTCCTGATAGAGAAAATCTAAAGCTATATACGTACCTTCAAGTTAGAGAAGATTCGCAAAGTCTTTATGGTTTTTCGTCTAAAACAGAACGCGAAATATTTAAATTATTGATTTCTGTTAGTGGTATTGGCGCTAACATAGCACGTACGATGTTATCTTCATTAACTCCAGAACAAGTTAAAGAAGGAATTGCTATTGGAGATGTCGCTTTAATTCAAAGTATAAAAGGTATTGGTATAAAAACAGCGCAACGTGTTATCATTGATTTAAAAGATAAAGTGTTAAAAGTTTATGGGATAGACGAACTTTCTTTGATACCAAACAATACACACAAAGATGAGGCGTTATCTGCATTAGATGTTTTAGGCTTTAATAAAAAACAATCAGAAAAAGTTGTCGAAAGAATTTTAAAGGCCCAACCAGATGCCGTAGTAGAGCAAATTATAAAAGAGGCTCTAAAAAACTTATAATGCAATTTTGAATACAGCTAACAATAATCAACTTCAATCCTTTAGTTTTTCTTGCATATTAGCTTTTGTCATGCTAATTAGTGGGTTTGCCGATGCACAAGAAAATGAGCAAGAGCAAGATTCTACTAAAACAACCTTTGCATTCGGGAAGCTAGAAATGCCTAATCCCAGCAGTATTGTTTCAAAATACACCTACGACCCTATCTTAGACCGTTATGTCTACAGTGAAAAAATAGGAAATTTTAATATCAACTATCCATTAATTTTAACGCCAGAAGAATTTCAGAAATTGGTGTTGCAAGAAAAATTAAAGGCATACTACAAGCGAATGGCTGATGCAGCAGCAGGCCAAAAGGAAGGTTCAGAGGAAGATCAGAAGAATTTACTACCCGAGTTTTATGTCAATTCAGGATTATTTGAAACCATTTTTGGAGGTAACACCATCAATATTGTTCCTCAAGGATCGGTAGAAGTCGATTTAGGGGTTTTATATTCTCGGCAAGATAATCCATCGTTTTCGCCAAGAAACAGAAGTAATTTCACCTTTGATTTTGATCAAAGAATTAGTCTGAGTATGCTCGGTAAGGTGGGAACAAGACTCCAAGTAACGGCTAATTATGACACTGAGGCAACTTTCGACTTTCAGCAGCTTGTAAAATTAGAATACACACCAACCGAAGATGATATTATCCGCAAAATCGAAGTGGGTAACGTTAGTATGCCCTTAAACAGCTCGTTAATTACTGGTGCCCAAAGTTTATTTGGTGTAAAGACAGAATTGCAATTTGGTAAAACTAGCGTCACTGCTGTGTTTTCAGAACAGCAATCACAATCGAGATCGGTAACCGCACAAGGTGGTGGAACTGTAGAAGAATTTGAATTCTTTGCCAGAGACTATGATGAGAATAGGCACTTCTATTTGGCACAGTATTTTAGAGAAAATTATGACAAAGCATTACTGCAATACCCTTTTATAGATAATCAAGGACTGCAAATTACGCGTGTAGAAGTTTGGGTAACGAATAGAAATAACCAAACTGAAAACGTCAGAAACATAGTTGCATTTCAGGATTTAGGAGAGTCAGAAGCTGATAATATTGGTTTGCAACCCTTACCTCCTGGATTTGTAAATAATCCCGGTGCACGTCCAAATAACGAAAACAACGAGTTTGACCCCACTAATATTGGTGGTCCTGGTTCTTTGTTAACAGAGCAGGTTAGAGATATAACATCTGTAGAAAGCGGTATCAACGTACCTGTAAATGAGGGTTTTGATTACGGGAAGTTAGAAGCAGCAAGGAAATTACAAGAAGGACAAGAGTACGTTTTAAACTCAGAGCTAGGTTATATCTCTCTTAATCAAAGATTACTTAATGATGAAGTTTTAGCGGTTGCATTTCAATATACACTTGGCGGAGATGTCTTTCAAGTTGGTGAATTTGCAAATGATGGAGTAGATGCTACAACAGTAGACGACACGGGAGAAAATCAAGTTATAAACAATCAAAGTTTAGTCTTAAAAATGATTAAAAGTGCTGTGACTTCTGTAGAGCAACCAATTTGGGGTTTGATGATGAAAAACATCTACGATACAGGCGCTTTTCAATTAAGCCAAGAGGATTTTAAACTTAATATCTTTTACACGGAGGCTTCTGCATTAAATTATATTAGACCAGTAGAAGGTGCACCTTTTCCTCCATTTAGCAATAATACACCAAGTACAGCCGATGATACAGCTATTGAAGAAACTCCTTTAATACGACTATTTCATACGGATCGATTGAATTTTAATAATGATCCACAAGAAGGGGGTGACGGATTTTTTGATTATGTAGAAGGACAGACTGTTTTAAGTCAAAACGGAAAAATCATTTTCACTAAATCAGAACCTTTTGGACGTTATTTATTTGATGTTTTAGATGATCCGGCGAATCCGGGTGATTATGAGGCTTCAACTTACGACAATCCAAATCAAGAAAAATACGTTTACGATTTACTCTATAAATCAACCAAAACACAAGCTTTAGATGAGGCAGAAAAGAATAAATTCCAAATAAAAGGGCGTTTTAAAAGTAGTGGTGGTGGAGGTGGTATTCCAATAGGGGCATTTAATGTGCCAAGAGGTTCTGTAAGAGTTACTGCTGGGGGACGATTACTTGTAGAAGGTCTTGATTACACGGTAAATTATCAGTTAGGTCGGGTAGAAATTTTAGACGAAGCTTTAAAAGCGTCAAATACACCAATTGACGTTTCGGTTGAAAATAATGCCGTATTTGGCCAGCAGACCAAGCGTTTTACAGGGATTAATGTTCAACATCAATTCAATGAAAATTTTGTTTTAGGTGGGACCTTATTAAATTTAAATGAGCGTCCAATAACACAAAAGGCGAATTTTAATTCTGAACCTATAAACAATACTATTTTTGGTTTTAACGGAAACTATTCAACAGAAGTGCCGTTTTTAACACGAATAGTAAATAAATTACCAAATATAGACACCGATGTGCCATCTAATCTTTCGGTGAGGGGTGAGTTTGCCTATCTTTTACCAGGGGCACCAAAAGGGACTGACTTCGGTGGTGAAGCAACAGCCTATATAGACGATTTTGAAGGTACACAAGGCGCGATTAGTTTGTTAAGTCCATTGTCTTGGTTTTTATCGAGTCGTCCAAAAGAGTTACCTGTAAATATACCAGGAAATGAAGGTGCAGGAATTGAAAATGGCTATGGTAGATCATTTTTAAACTGGTACACTATTGACCCTATTTTTTATAGTAATCAACGTCCTACTGGCATTACTGATGATGATATGTCAGATTTATATACAAGACGTGTATTTATAGATGAAATATTTCCTCAGGTTGATATCGTACAAGGCCAAACGTCTGTTATTAATACATTAGATTTATCCTATTACCCAGCAGAACGTGGGCCATATAATTTTGATCCTGCAGGGGCGAATGGTGCAGCATTAAACCCTAATAGTACATGGGCTGGTATTACGCGCCAAATTACGTCTACTGATTTTGAGCAAGCTAATGTTGAGTATATAGAATTTTGGGTGCAAGATCCATTCCTAGATAATCCGACAAATCAAGGAGGTAAACTATTGGTTAATCTTGGTAATATTTCAGAAGATGTATTAAAAGATGGCAAAAAGCAATATGAAAACGGTTTGCCAGAGAATGGTGATGTGTCCGGATTAAACCCTACGGTATTTGGTGGTGTTGTTCCGCAGAATCAATCTTTAATATATACGTTTGCCACTGCAGGTGAAGAGCGTGCAAATCAAGATGTTGGTTATGATGGTTATGATGATCTTGAAGAACAATTGCTATTTCCACCAGCTTTTGCTTCAGAGGAAGATCCAGCAAAAGATAATTACACCTATTATTTAAATACGGATGGTGATGTTTTTGAACGTTATAAGGATTACAATGGCTTAGAGGGTAATACACCAGATGTGTTTACAGATACCAATAGAGGGTCTTCAACACAACCAGATGTAGAAGATATCAATAGAGATAATACAATGAATACTATTGATAGTTATTATGAGTATGAGGTTGATATGAATCCATCTAATCTTAATATTGATAATCCTCAGATTAACGATGTTAAAGTTAGAACTGTAGAGTTGCCTAATGGGGACCAAAGAGAAGTCACATGGTATCAATTTAGAATTCCAATTGCAGAAGGTCCTAACAGAACGGCTATTGGTGGTATTACAGATATTCGATCGATACGTTTTGCCCGTTTATATTTAAGAGAGTTTACAGATAATACAGTACTGCGTTTTGCGAGTTTAGACTTAGTGCGAAGTGATTGGAGACGTTATACGCAAGATTTAGATAATGATAGTGGAAATAACAGTCCTAATGCGGAGTTTAATGTCGGTATCATTGGTATTCAGGAAAATGACGGTAATTATGTTAGTCCGCCAGGAGTAGATCGTGAGCAATTAAATAATAACAATAATATTATTAGGCAAAATGAGCAATCCTTGGTTTTACAAGTTTGCGAATTAGAACCAACTGATTCTCGTGGTGTGTTTAAGAATATTAGTGTCGATATGCGACAGTACAAGAAACTGCGGATGTTTTTGCACGCCGACCCTCAAGAAGGAGAAACACTAGAAGCGGGGGAATTAGTTGGTTTTATTAGAATGGGTAACGATTTTACACAAAACTACTATCAGATTGAAGTCCCTCTATTACCAACTGATTTGGCAAATGGATCCATAGCAGAACGCGTTTGGCCAGACCAGAATGAAATAAATATTCCGCTCGAATTCTTACAGATTATTAAAGCACGTGGGATATCTGATGGCACATTAGGAAACCAGGATCCAACTTATTATAACGTTGTTGATGGTGTGTTAAGTGAAGAGGAATTGGCAAATGGAAATGTGCCTTTTGACAATGATAATATCCTAGCGGGTGTGAAGCAACAACGTGTGTCGGTAAAAGGGAATCCTAACTTTGGAAACATAAGGGTTTTGATGGTTGGTGTGAAAAATAGTAATAGAGCCATGACAGCACAAAATGTTTGTGGCGAAGTGTGGTTTAACGAATTGAGAATGTCTGACCTAGAAAATGAAGGAGGTTGGGCAACGGTTGTTAGTATGGATTCTAATATTGCAGATTTTGCAAATATAAGCGCCACAGGACGACGAAGCACTATCGGTTTTGGTGGCATAGAACAAGGGCCAAGTGAGCGAAGTTTAGAAGATGTCAAGCAATACGATGTTGTTACTAACCTACAATTAGGTCAGTTATTACCAAAAACATGGGGTGTTCAACTGCCTTTTAATTACGCACAAAGCGAGGAGATCATCACACCAAAATTTGATCAATTCTATAATGATTTGACCTTAGATTCTCGATTGGAGGCCGCAGAGTCTAATGAAGAGGAGGATCAAATAAGAACACAGTCTGAGGAGTATACCAAGCGGAAGAGTATTAATTTTATTGGTGTAAGAAAACAAAGAACAGGGGAGGCAAAACCAAAATTTTACGATGTTGAAAATTTAACCTTTAACTATTCTTATAATAAAGTAGAGCATCGTGATTTTGAAATTGAAAATGCTTTGGATCAAAATATAAGAGCAGGTGTTAATTATAACTATGCTTTTGAGCCTTTACGTATTGAACCTTTTCAAAAGAACGATTCACTATTCACAGGTAATTATTGGAAGATTTTAAAGGATTTCAATTTTAATTTATTACCATCGAGTTTCTCTGTAAATACCGATATTAATAGGCAGTTTAACAAGCAGAAATTTAGAGAAGTAGAATTAGGAGGAGCTAATATTGGTATTGAAGAATTGTTTAGAAGAAATTATACCTTCGATTTTCAATATGCCATCAATTATAACATAACTGATGCACTGAGTTTAAATTTTACCGCAGCGAACACCAATATTGTAAGGAATTATTTTATTGACGATCGCATCAATGGTCTACAAGACCCAGAATTAAATGTTTGGGACGGATTCTTTGATTTAGGTGATCCGAATTTCCAGACGCAACAGCTTCAGATTAATTACGAATTACCATTGTATAAAATTCCAGCCTTGAGTTTTTTAAGAGCGACTTACGCCTATAATGGTTCATTTCAATGGCAAAAGGGCTCAGATTTAAACGAAGGTTTAGAATTAAATGGCAGTACTTATAATTTAGGTCATTCTATCACTAATTCAAACACACATAATATCAACTCTACGCTTAATATGGAGACCTTATACAAAACTTTAGGTTTAGTAAAGAAGGGAAAACAAAGGGGAAGAGCTAGAAATGCAACCGCAAAAAGCCGTAGTTTAACTAAAGACGCTTCAGTTACCAGTAAAGACGGAGAAGCTAAGGACCCTAATAAATTAAGCACAGGAAAAAAAGCTTACAATACAGTAGTAGATATTGTAACGATGGTAAAGCGTATTCAGTTTGGTTATACCGAAAATAATGGAACATTTCTACCGGGTTATTTACCAACACCAGGGTTTATTGGCACGTTAAGGCCAACGCTTGGTTACACTTTTGGAGCGCAACGAGATATTAGAGGTTTAACCGCTAGAAATGGGTGGTTAACAACTTTTCCAAATTTCAATGAACAGTACACACAGGTGAAAAACACGACAGTTGATTATTCAGTTAGTGTAGAGCCTATGCGTGATTTAAAAATTGATATCATTGGTAATAGAACTTATGCAGAGAATTTTACTGAGAACTTTAGAGTTGATAATATTTCTAATGAGCTAACATATATACCATTAACTCCAAATTCCTTTGGTAACTTCACAATTTCAACAGCACTTATAAAAACAGCATTCAGTAAAAGTGATGAAAATCAATCTGCTCCTTTCGATGATTTTAGA
>RCND010001068.1_pt1 | contig 15442 bp, 9 predicted proteins | sample 2041351 | NCBI WGS metagenome assembly RCND01 (sample SAMN09708230, study PRJNA481090) | Marine sediment metagenome, whole genome shotgun sequencing project. | biome: marine sediment; feature: ocean; material: sediment; isolation source: Sewage treatment plant 12B marine sediment (STP12B) ...
CGCTATTCAGATCTTGGCCGCGCTCGCCGGTGATCAATCGGGCCCTGTCGATCCAGCGAACGCCGAAGTGCTCGAGGCCGCAGAACGCAAGATCGACCAATCGGTCGAAGACTCCAGCTTCCGCGTGACGCTGTCCGAGTCTGAGCTCAATGCCGTCCTCCAAGACTCCCTCTCCGAAACGGATACACCGTTTCAACGAATCACGATCGACATCACCAACATCGTCGGCGATCCCGCGCTGATCGACTTTGTAGGAGACTTCAAGAACGGCCGCTTGTCAGTAACCGGCGAACTCACTGCTGAGACAACCGGTGGCCAACTCCAGCTTGAGCTACTCAACGCTGACGTCGGGATGTTCACGATGCCCGGTGTCGCTCGCGATGCAGTGGAAGATATGATCGGGCGGGTTGCCGACTTGGAACGTGCTTTGGCCGAGGAGGGCGCCGACATCCAAAGCGTCGTCATTGGCGATGACACCATCATCGTCACCGGAATTGCCAGCAGCGACACCCCCATCGATGCTGGGATTGTGCTCGCTTCCTTTGGGAACCTCCAAGGCTTTGGCATCGCCGATGTCAATGTGCGGCCGTACGACGCCGGCGTTGACAGCACCAGCGCTGATGGCGACTTGTACTACCTGGCACTCGGCGACTCTCTGGCATCCGCTACCGGTGTCGATGGATACGGAGACGGCTACGTGTCCCAGGTGCACCGCGAAGCAAGCGTCCGCGACGGTGTGATCTATGGACTCCTCAACCTTGGCCGATCTGGTGAAACGTCGGGGACGATGCTCTCCGGCGGCCAGCTTGATGAGGCTGTCGCCTTCGGCCGTGACCACGACATCTCATACGTATCGATCGATATCGGCGCCAATGATCTACTCGGTCACCTCGGATCATCGGACTGTTCCGAAGACGTCGCAGCAGCCGTGTGCACGATCCGTATCGATGCTTCTCTTGCGGCCTATCGCCACAACATCAGGGTGATCTTGGAGACAGTTGACGATTCGTTTCCGCAGGCGACCGTTGTGTTCCTACTCGCCTACAACCCGTTCAGCCTCGGGTTCGACGACACAGTCGCATTCGAAGCACAAAGCAACCAGGTACTGGCCGCCCTCAACGAGATTGCTCGGGAGGCGGCCGCCGAGTTCGAGGTCTTGGTAGCCGACGGATTCACCCCTATGCAGGGCACCACGACAGCAACGACCCACATGACCGACACTCCTCCCGACATCCACCCCAATGCCATCGGGTACGACCTCCTCACCGATGTGGTCGTTGCAGCACTCTTCAGCTGAGGAGGGTGTCGGACAATGCCAGCTCCGACTCGCGGCTGCCCTGAAGGAACTCACCAAAGGTGAGTTCCCGGCAGCTTGCAACTTCGGCTTCGCCGAACTCGACGCTGGCGTTGTGTAGGGCGGCCGAGCCTGCACGGCACCTGCCCAACACCCTCGCCCCTGGTTTCCGAGAAACCGGGGACGCCTGCGGCGTTCCTTGCGAGTTCGGATACCCACATTGTGGGTATCCGAACTCGGGGTCTCGCGTCCAAAAACAAAAGAAGACGGGAACCTGACCGTGGTCTTGCGACATCAGAAGAGGGACACGCCAGGAAACAACAGGGGTCAACATGAAACGCATCACCATCGCCTTCGCAGCACTCGTCGTGCTTGCCGCGGCATGCTCGTCAACGTCGGAGTCGACGGTCACGTCGACATCGATTGGGACAACTCGTCCCCCGATTCAGGCAACCACAGTGTCTTACGGTCTGCAACCGTTCGATGCCTGCGAGGACTTCCTCGACTACGTCAAGGGTCATGCCGTTGACATGGTGGGACCGTGGGGCTTCGACTACGGCTACTACGGCCCGGTCTTCCGTGACTTCGCCCTAGGCGGCGAGGTGTTTGCCACAGACGATGCGGTGGCAGCACCGACCGAAACCACTGCTGCAGCCGGCAACTCTCTTCAGCAGGGTGTCGACTTCTCCGGCACCAACATCCAGGAACTCGGTGTCGACGAGCCGGACATCATCAAGACCGACGGCAAGAGGATCGTCGTAACCAGCGGCAACGAGCTGTACATCATTGACGTAACCGGCGACGAGCCCCGGCTCGCCGGCCAGACAACAATCGAGGCAGGATGGGCAAGCGACCTATTCCTTGCCGGTGATCGGGTGCTCGTCATGGCCGCCGGTGACATCTATGCGACCCCCATGGTTGATGCCGGCTTCGCCGAGACTTCCGAGGTTTTCTACCCGACCCCCGTATCGACGCTGGTCGAGCTCGATATCTCCGACATCGAGAACCCCAAGGTGGAGCGCACCTTGTTCATCGATGGTGCCAAGGTCAGCGCCCGCCTGGTTGGCGACTCTGTCCGGCTCGTCGTCAGTTCGACACCAACTGGTCTGCAGTTCAAGTATCCCGAGACCAATGGTCTCAAGGCCGAACGTGATGCCGAGGCCTACAACAAGCAGATCATTCTGGAATCAACAATCGACAATTGGGTCCCTTATTTCATCCTTGAGAACGCCGCCGGTCTGGTTATCGATGAGGGAAGCCTGCTCGACTGCGCCAGGGCCCATCACCCTGAGGACTTCTCCGGGCTGCAGATGCTCTCCGTCGTCACCATCGATATCGCCAACGATCTCAACATCGACGACGCGGTTGGTGTGCTAGCCACCGGCGACATCGTCTATGCATCAACCGATGCCATGTATGTTGCCTCGTCCGCATGGCGCAACTGGTCTGTGTTTGAAGAGGACGACACCGAAGACGCCATCAACGAACACACCACCGATATTCACAAGTTCGACATCACAGACCCGACCAGCACCACCTATGTGGCTACAGGCCGAGTCACCGGGTTCATGCTGAGCCAGTGGTCAATGTCGGAGTACGAGGGGAACCTCCGGGTCGCCACGACCTCATCCCCCGACTGGTGGTGGGGAGGAAACGAAGAGTCCGAGAGCTTCGTGACCGTACTCGAAGAGAAAGAAGGCGAGCTTGTCGAACTCGGCAAGGTCGGCGGTCTTGGCAAGGGTGAGCGCATCTACTCGGTGCGGTTCATCGACGAGGTTGGCTACGTCGTCACGTTCCGCCAGACCGACCCTTTGTACACAATCGACCTTTCCGACCCCACCGATCCCCGTGTCGTGGGTGAGCTGAAGATCCTCGGCTATTCGGCATACCTGCACCCAGTGGGCGACGGCATGCTGCTCGGCGTGGGCCAGGACGCCACCGACCAGGGCCGCACCTTGGGAACGCAGATCTCGTTGTTCGATGTCAGCGACCCGGCGAACCCGGTTCGGGTACAGAACTACACGTTCGACAATGGCTACTCCAGCGTCGAGTACGACCACCGTGCGTTCCTGCACTGGCCGACAACCGGGCTCACCGTGGTCCCCGTCTCCGCCTGGAGCTGGGATGAGGAGACGGGCGAAGAGTCTGGCTTCTCCGGAGCCATCGCCATCAAGGCGACCGCCGACGGCATCGAGGAAGTCGGCAGGATCACCCATGGCGAGGACAAAGCTGCTGAGGAGTACTGGTGGGCACCACAAATTGAGCGCTCACTTGTCATCGGCGACAGCCTCTACACCTACTCGCACCAGGGCCTGCTGCAGAGCGATCTAGAGACGATCGAGCCAGGGACCTACATAGGCTTCTGGCAGTAACCAAGTCCAACGACGGCGCCAGTGGCCCCTCCTCGGAGGGGCCACTGGGTTGTAATGCCTAGAGTCTGGCCGATGCGGGAGAAGATGAAACCAAGCTGGTGGGGTGGCCGCGGCCACATCTTCTTCACAATTGTTGTGTTTGTCACCCTGGCATCTCTTGACAACGCAGCGTTGGCAACCATCCCTTCGATGGTGCTGCCCATCACCGAGGCGCTCAACACGTCGAAAGCTGCCATCGGCTTTCTCACCGCCACGGTAATTCTGATCACAGCACTCAGTGCGGTCGGCTGGGGATACTGGGGCGACCGCGGCGACCGCAAGCGGCTGCTGTTTTGGGGAACGCTGGTCTGGGCGGCGGGCTCGGGTCTCTCCTCAACCGCAACTGTTTACTGGCAGCTCTTTGCTTGGCAGATCCTCACCGCGATCGGTCTTGGCGTAATCGCGTCAGTTGGTTTCAGTGTTATCAGCGACTTTGTGTCTCCAAACCGACGGGGCCTGGCGATGAGCTTCTGGGGCCTGTCACAGGGAATTGGTGGCATCATCGGTGGCCTTTTGGCAAGCCAGCTGGGCGCTGACGACTTCTCAAAAGCACTACAAGTGATCGCACTGCTTGGAGTCGCAGTCTCAGTCTTGTACTTGCTGACCTTCGACCCACCTCGTGGCCTGCGTGAACCAGCACTGGCCAAGCTCCACGCCAGCGGCGCTGAATACGAATACCGCATCGAACCCGAGCAGCTCCAGACGTTGGTGAAACGCCCCACCAACGTCTGGCTCATCCTGCAGGGACTCAGCGCCCAGGTGGCATACGGATCATTGATCTGGGTGCCGTTGTTGTATCAGGAGAAGGTGATGGCCGCCGGCTACGACTTGTCAACGGCGACGAAGGTCGGCGGGATTCTCGGCGCCATCTTCCAGATCGGCGGTATCTTCTCGATCCTGGCCGGACACATCGGTGACCGCGTCCAGCGCCGGACTCTGCGAGGGCGGGCCATTGTTTCGTCCATTGGGATCCTGGGGGCGATTCCGTTCTTCCTCTTGTTCTTCTTCATTCCCCTCGACAGCCTTGAGGTAACCAACGGTGCGGGGACGGCGACACTGATTGGCGAGGTGCTGAGGAATACCGTCACCAACCCATGGGTCGCCGCCACTTTCGTAACGTCAGTCTTTGCGGTCGCCCTCACCGGCGCCGACTCTCCAAACTGGTTTGCGCTGATCTCCGACGTCAACCTGCCCGAACACCGCGGCACCATCTTTGGCGTCGCCAACTTCGCAAATGGCGTCGGCAGATCCGCAGGCAACGGCCTTACCGGTGCGGTCGCCGGAGCTTTCGAAACCGCACTGCCGCCCCCACTGAACTGGGCTGTTGGCCTTTCGGTCTTCCAGATCTTCTTCCTCCCCACTGGCTACTGCTACTACCGGGCCTCTAAAACTGCACCGGGCGACATCACCGAGGTTCGGTCCATTCTGAGTCAACGAGCGCAAGAACCCACAACCACCTCTTCTCCCGATCGGTAGGGTTTCGTAGACGGTCTACTTGTGAGGAGTGGCAAATGGTTCGCAGGTTCTCGATCACCATGGCCCTGGCGGCTTTGGTGATATCTCTCGTCCCCGGTATCGCGGCAGCCAGCGTTGACGGCGCTTGCAGCGGAGAAGCGTCTCTTGAGGGTGCCTCCTACGGTCCGGGCAATGACACTCCCGGGAATGCCATTCCAATCCCTGACAAGGATGGTGTGATTGTCACCTACTCGGGTTCGGTCGGATTTGAGAACAAGGGCCACTCCGGCTCCGCAAAGGTCCAGGTTGGCCCATTTGGGATCACCCTCGGTGAGGCGTGGGACGGCAGCAACGAGCAAGACGACCGCGGCGTAGAGAACCAGACTTATGCGTTGGATGACTTCCGCGACAAGCTCCCAATTTGGATCCCGGGTGTGTGGAAAGTCACCGCGACCCATTCCGCATCTGGGGGTCAGTGCTCCGGTTTCGCCATGATCAAGCTCGCCGGCAGTCCGCTGAGCAGCGCCGTTGGCTGGGTTGTCCTGATTGGGCTCCTGGGTCTCACCTTCGTCGCGATCAGTGCCATCGCCCGCAAACGCTGGTTTGCGGCATCATTTGCAGCACTGTTTGCCGGAGTGTTTCTAGCGCTGGCGTTGATGATGTGGTCGATAAGGCCGCTGGACACCCTGACATTGGTGATCCTGCCAATCGTTCTTGCGGTGTTAGCTGCAGTAGCCGTGATCTTGCTCGGCCGGAACCGGTCGCTCGCATGACGTCACCCAGCATTTACCTGTATCTAGTCACTACAAGATAGATAGAAACGGCCATAAAGCAACGGACTCTCTCCGACCGATATCTATCGGAAGGAGGCGATCCCCATGGCGTCACAATTGGTATTTTTCAGCATCGCAGCAATCGCTGCGCTTGGGATGTTGTTGCGCTGGTTCGGTGAATCGTGGGGACACTCGAAGCGCCTGGCCATGGTCCCGCACCGAATCCATGTCAACGGCATCCGCGGCAAATCGACCGTGACTCGCCTCATTGCCGGCATGTTGCGCGAGGCCGATCTTGTGACCGTCGGGAAATCAACCGGTAGCTTCGCTGCAGTGATCACACCCAGTGGTGAGGACTATCCGCTTCATCGCAATGGGTCGCCAACAATCCTCGAGCAAATCAACGTCGTCAGGGACTGGGTCACCCCGTATGTCGACGCCATTGTCATTGAGTGCATGGCCATCAATCCCCGCTATCAGAAGGTCAGCGAAGAGCGCATCATCCAGTCAACCATCGGCGTCATCACCAACGTTCGTGAGGACCACCAAGACGTCATGGGCGAAACCCTCCCCGAGATCGCTAGGTCTCTCATGTCCAGTTGCCCCAACAACGGCATCTTGGTCACCGCCGAGCAAGACCCCGAGTTGCTCGACATCATGTTTAGCGAAGCGCGCAAACGTGGGACCAGCCTGATCGTGGCTGATCCGACAAAGGTGCGTCCAGAAGAGGTAGCAGCATTCGACTTCATCTCGTTCGAGGAGAACATCGCCATCGTGCTGGCGATCGCAGAGTTGCTCGACATCCCACGTCACGTCGCCATGGCAGGCATGGTCAAAGCGCCGGCCGATCCCGGCGTTCTCCGCATCGAGCGCTATCAGGTCGCGGGCAAGAACCTCACGTGGGCCAACCTGTTCGCGGTCAACGACCGCGAGTCGATGGTGGCCGCCACCGCGAAACTTCGCCCGTATATCGGCGAGACCACCACAACGGTCGGGATCCTCAACAACAGGACAGACCGGCAGCGTCGGGCGGTCCAGTTCGCCGATATCGCGGTGAACGACCTGTCATTCGACCGATTGGTGACGTTTGGCGCCTACGAGGATCTCGTCTCGAACATCGTTGTGAGGAATGGGTACCCCAAGGGGCATCTCATCAACCTCGGAGAACAGCGCAATCCGACGATCGACACCATCATCGAAGAGGCCGTATCCAAGATGCCAACCGATGACGTATTGCTCGTTGGGTTTGTCAATATCCATACCCATCAGGCCGAGATGATGCTCGACTACTTCGAGAAAGTGGCCGACAAGGACCAGCGCAGAGGGAAGAAACACCTAGTCGCAGTCGCCTGATGCATGACTATCTGTTCGATATCAACACGGTCCGCTTTGCCTTCATTATCGGAGTGCTGGCGTCGGTGTGGGTGTATGAACGGTTCCACATCACCTCAGGCAGCATCGTCGTTCCCGGATATGTGGCGGTGTTCGTCCTACAGCCGCTGATCCTCCTCATCACGCTGGTCAATGCGCTGTTCTCGTACTGGATGGTCAATCACGTTCTTACCAAGCGGCTTCTGCTCGATGGCCGCAACAAGTTCTCGACAATCATGATCATCTCGGCATCAGTACAGGTGCTGTTGCTGAAGATCAGCCCTTCGACGTCCTATCTGTGGGAGTCAAATATTCCATTGCTGGTCGGTGTCGGCTACCTGGTCCCTGCTCTTATCGCCCATGACTTTGGCCGCCAGGGCATCAAACCAACCATGAAAGCCGTCGGTATGGCTTCGGCGCTGGTTGCCGTGCCCATGACGTTGGCAATCATGTTCTTCCCGGATGCGCAGGCGGGAGCCCACCTCGGTGGCTTTGGAGTCCTGGCGTTTCCCCCCGAGTGGATTCCAATGACCGTTCTGCTGTCCGCGGCTGCGTCATGGGCCCTGCAGTACAACTACGGATTCCGCTCTGCCGGCTATGTCGGTGCCGCCTATCTGGCCATGCTGACCACAAGCCCGCTCAACCTGATCTTCCTCGGCGCGATTGGCTTTGCCGCCTGGATCCTGGTGACTCGGGTCTTCATGAAGACGATGATCGTATTTGGTCGCCGCAAGTTCGCCCTGATGATGGTCAGCGCAAGCGTGATCTCCTGGGCTGGGGTGTGGATATCGATATCGGTGTTCCATGTGAGCGTCACCGCCTACGAATCGATGGCGACGGTTGCACTCACCCCCCTGTTCGTTCCCGGTCTGATCGCCAACGACTTGGAGCGGTCTTCGCCATTGCTGGTGTTCTCCGGCCTCGTCTACTCGGTCGCCTTCGTCCTCACTACCACCTGGCTGGTCGCAACAGGCGTCACCGGCTACTACGGAGGCTGGGTGCCGCTGCCCATGTCAATCGCCGTTGCTGTAGTGAGCGGTCTGGTGATCTTCGGCAACCAGTTTGTGCTGCTGGGAAGATACGCCTGGGCGGGCACCGTTGACCGCTTCCGCACGCCTTCGCTTGCCCGCGGCTAGTACCCCGACGGCAGACGTGCACGGTGAGAGCAGTTAACCTCATCCCTCATGCCAGGACTACTTGCCTTTCACGCACATCCAGATGACGAAGTGACCTCAACCGGCGGAACCCTCGCCAAATACGCCGCGGCTGGAGAACAGGTAGTCGTTGTTACTGCCACGGACGGCGCGGAAGGCGAAGTTCACAACTACGAGAACGTTGAAGAGATCAAACAACGTCTCCCCGAAGTCAGAGCGGAGGAAATCGCCGCCGCCCTCGAGATCCTGGGGGTTGAGACCCACGAGTTCCTCGGCTATCGGGACTCAGGGATGATGGGAGAACCGGCCAACAGTCATCCCGATTGTTTCTGGGCAGCCGACTTCGACGAGGCGGTTGGCAGAATGGTCAAACTGATTCGCCACTACCAGCCCGACGTCATGACGATCTATGACCCGTTTGGTGGCTATGGACACCCTGACCACATCCAGGTGCATCGAGTCGGGCTTGCCGCCTTCTATGCCGCCCGCGACCTGGGTCGCTATCCGCTTGAGGATGGCGAGATCGAGTGGGCCCCGGCCAAGCTGTACTGGACCGCATGGCCGCGCTCACGAGTCCGGGCCTTCGCCGATGCTCGCCTCGAGCAGGGCACCATCGACAAGTCGACCCATGAACGCATGGCGGCTGCCGGTTTCCCCGACGATCAGGTGACCGCCTGGATCGACGTCAGCAACTGGTGGAAGCAAAAAGAGGCAGCGTGGAAGGCCCACCGCACCCAGATCCCCGAAGACTGGTTCTTACTCAACGTCCCCGAGTCTGTACAAGCCGAGGTCTTGGGGAGAGAAGCATTCGCCCGCATCGCCTCCTCGGTCGCCTGTACCGCTGCCGAGGATGACCTCTTCGCAGGACTGCGCTGACAATTCGACCGATGTGGCGAGAGCTGGTGGTCCGTCGCTCAACTGGGTATTCGGGTATCTCCTCGGCGGCATCTGGCACAGCCTGACGACGAAGGCACAGTGCATGAACTGTGTCGAGGAGGAAGGCGAAGCCCAACCTGTCCGAAGGACAGGCGGCGTCCGAGGGCCGGAGAGACCGGGCAATCAGCTGTGCGACGGGCCACTAGCCTGGCCGTAGCAAACAACGAGGCTCTCCCCATGTCCCTAGATATTGCATCAATTGACGAGTTCGACGTCTCCGGAAAACACGTACTGCTCCGAGTCGACATCAACTCACCGCTCGATCCCGATACCAGGCAAATCGCCAACGAGAACAGGCTCAACAAGAGCCTGCCCACTATTACGGACCTTGCCGACGCCGGCGCCAGACTCGTCATCATCGCCCACCAAGGTGATGCCCTCGACTATCACAACTTTGTTTCGCTGCGCGAGCATGCCGACAAACTCACCGAGAAGCTGGGCCGCCCTGTTGGGTTCATCGATGATGTCGCCGGACCAGCGGCAAGAGCTCGCATCACAGAACTCGGAGACGGTGAGATCTTGCTGTTGGACAACATCAGGATCTACAGCGAAGAGATGACGACATTCGAAAAGTCGGTCAAGCTGACTCCGGCGGAAATGGCAAAGACCTATCTGGTCCGCCACCTCGCCCCCCTCTTTGATCTGTATGTGAATGATGCATTTGCTGCGGCCCATCGCCGCGCTCCCTCACTGCTCGCTTTCCAGGAGCTTCTACCGTCAGCCGGGGGCCGGCTCCTCATCCGCGAGGTCGAGATGCTCGAGTCAGTATCAGGCAATCCGCAGCGCCCCTGTGTGTTCGTACTCGGTGGTCTCAAGATCAGCGATGCATTCGGGATGCTCAACCAAGTCTTGAGCGAGGGCACCGCCGACTCGGTCCTCACCAGCGGGGTCACCGGGGAGGTGATGCTGCTCGCCTCAGGACGCCGGCTTGGTGCCGGGTCGGAGTCGTTCATCCAAGATCGAGGGCTGGATAGCTTCATCCCGCTTGCGGAGGAGTATCTGGCGAAGTTCCCCGATCAGATCCTGATGCCGTCGGACGTGGCAATTGCCAAGGACGGACGTTTCGAGCTGAATGTCGACGAACTGCCGGTTGATGAACTGATCATCGACATCGGTGTGCAAACCATCACCCGCTACGAGCAGGTAATCGCAGAAGCGCAGACTGTCTTTGTGAATGGGCCAGCTGGTATCTACGAGAACCCGGAGGGTGCCGCCGGAACCCGGCGTCTGTGGAACGCCGTTGCCAATACGTCGGCAACCACCGTCATCGGTGGCGGCGACACCGTGGCCAGTGCCGCTGCGTTCATAGATCTTGCGGATGTCTCTTACGTGAGCACCGGCGGCGGAGCTCTCATCCGCTATCTCAGCGGGCAGCAGCTACCGCTACTCGAGGCAATGCGCCGCCGCTAGGCGGCGTAGCCGCCGGTGTTTCCCATTAGTCCCCCTCTGGGGGGAAAAGTGGGAACTCTTCGAGTTCCTTGGAAGCGGCGGAGCCGCTCGGGTAGGAGGGGCAATAGCGACCTGGAACATCGCGCCAACGCGAAAAATGATGTTGTTTCGCGAAAGAAATGGACCGTCTGAGGTTGCCGTTGCAGGTGAAAACCCTGTAGAAATAGACCCTCTTCCCCCAAGAACACAGGCAGTGAATACGCGTCGTAAATGACTCTTGCGTAGTTACACCCGTGTAAGTATCATTGACAACCCGTGCGCGACATATGGGGTACGCACGACGGCATGACCCACAAGATGTAGTGGGTGTGGACAGAATTGTGGATAAATCACGTCTCGGGGACGTGACGGGAAGGGTGACAGTATGGGCCAGGGATTGACTATCGACCGGAGGTTCACAACCAAAGGTCAAGACGTCTATACAACGGTGGAGTGGAGTAGTAGGGACTCCAGGATCACCAACCCTGATGGATCGGTCGTCTTTGAGATGCTGGGAGCCGAGATCCCGGGCCAGTGGTCACAGGTCGCATCGGACATCATGGTCTCGAAGTACTTCCGTAAGGCGGGTGTCCCCCAGGTCGACGAGACAGGCAAAGCCGTTCTCGACACAGATGGCAACCCCGTCACCGGCTCCGAAACCTCAGCTCGTCAGGTGATCCAACGCCTCGCTTCGACATGGCGCTGGTGGGGCGAGAACAACGGCTATTTCTCATCAGACGACGACGCGGAAGCGTTTGAGGATGAGCTCGCCTACATGCTGCTGCACCAAATGGCAGCCCCCAATTCCCCGCAGTGGTTCAACACCGGCCTCAACCACGAATACGGCATTACCGGCACCGAGCAGGGTTTCTGGTTTGTGGATCCCGCCACCGATGAAGTCACCGCATCTAAGGATGCTTACAGTCGCCCTGCCCCCCATGCATGTTTCATCAACAGCGTCGACGACGACCTGGTCAACGAAGGCGGCATCATGGACCTATGGGTTCGTGAGGCACGTCTGTTCAAGATGGGTGCCGGCTCCGGCGCCAACTTCTCCAACATCCGCGCCGAGGGCGAGCAGCTTTCTGGTGGCGGCAAGTCATCAGGGCTCATGTCGTTCCTCAAGGTCGGCGACCGTGCCGCCGGTGCCATCAAGTCCGGTGGCACCACCCGGCGAGCCGCCAAGATGGTCATCGTCGACATCGACCATCCCGATGTTGAGACGTTCATCAGGTGGAAGGCCGAAGAAGAGAAGAAGGTGCGGGCATTGGTTGCCAGCGGCTTCTCTGCTGACTTCAACGGTGAGGCGTACGCCACCGTTGCAGGGCAGAACTCAAACAACTCGGTTCGTCTCTCCAACGACTTCCTCCATGCCGTTCTCAACAATGACGACTGGAACCTCCTCGCCCGTACCGACGGTTCAGTGATGCGCACCGTCAAGGCACGTGAGTTGTGGGACCAGATCGCCGATGCGGCCTGGCAATCGGCCGATCCCGGCTTGCAGTTCCATGGCACCATCAACGAGTGGCATACCTCCCCCGCCGAGGGTGAGATCCGGGCCTCCAACCCGTGCTCGGAATACATGTTCCTCGACAACACCGCATGCAACCTGGCGAGCTTGAACCTTGGTACGTTCTACGACGACCGCACCGGCAGCTTCGACATCGCCTCATATCAGCATGCGGCGCGGTTGTGGACGATCGTGCTTGAGATCTCAGTCACGATGGCGCAGTTCCCGTCGAAGGAAATCGCAATCGGTAGCTATGAGTACCGCACCCTCGGCCTTGGCTACGCCAACCTTGGGTCGTTGTTGATGCGGATGGGTATCCCCTACGACTCCGACCACGGCCGTGCCATCGCCGGAGCACTCACCGCCATCCTTACCGGGTACGCATATGCGACATCCGCTGAGATGGCTGGAGTTCTCGGACCATTTCCCAAGTACGACCTGAACCGCGCGTCGATGCTGCGGGTGATCCGTAACCATCGACGCGCCGCCTACAACAAGGATGCCGGGGACTACGAGGCCCTCAGTCACTTCGTGATGGGCATAGATGCCGGAATGGCACCACTCGACATGCTCGAGGCAGCACGGACCGCATGGGACACCGCACTGACCAGAGGCGAGCAGCACGGATTCCGTAACGCACAGGTTTCGGTATTGGCCCCGACGGGGACCATCGGTCTTCTCATGGATTGTGATACCACCGGCGTCGAGCCGGATTTCTCGCTTGTGAAGTTCAAGAAACTGGCCGGTGGCGGCTACTTCAAGATCGCCAACCAGTCGATCGCTCCGGCGCTGACCAGGCTTGGCTATTCCGACAACACGGTGCAACGGATCATCGAATACGTCGTCGGAACCAACTCCATGGCCCGGTCGCCACACATCAACATGGCGACGCTCATCGCCAAGGGCTTCAACGCAGACGATCTCAACAAGATCGAGGAGATCCTCCCCGGCGTCTTTGAGATTGGCTTTGCGTTCAACCAGTGGACCCTCGGCGAAGACGTGATGAAGCGGCTCGGCTTCACCACTGAGCAGTACAACTCGCCTGCCTTCTCGATGCTCAAGGCACTTGGATTCACCGATCGGGAGATCCAGGAAGCCAACGACTACGTCTGTGGCCGGCAGACCATCGAGGGTGCGCCACATCTTCGTGACGAGCATCTTCCGGTGTTCGACACCGCCAACCGCAATGGGCGCTTTGGAAGGCGTTACATCCATCACAATGGCCACATCAAGATGATGGCTTCAGCCCAGCCGTTCATCTCGGGCGCCATCTCCAAGACCATCAACATGCCAAACGAGGTGACCAGGGAGGACATCGCCGAGTCGTACAAGACCTCCTGGGAGCTCGGACTCAAGGCAATGGCGATCTACCGGGACGGTTCCAAGGCGTCGCAGCCGCTGTCGTCACAGTCCGATGACGGCTACGCCGATGATGAGCCGGCCGAGCTCGAAGATGCTCTTGTCGAAGAGATCGAGCTTGTCTCCCACGGCCGGGTGCCGTGGCATGAGACCATCAAGCCAGGGGTCTCCCCCGCCATGGCCTATGAAGACATGAAGCGGCCGCGTTTCTTGTTGCCGGCACGGCGTGCGGGTTACACCCATGAAGCCAGGGTGGGCGGGCACAAGGTGTTCCTCCGCACCGGCGAATACGAGGACGGCACTCTTGGTGAGCTGTTCATCGACCTGGCCAAAGAAGGCGCAACGCTGCGTGGGATTCTGTCCTGCTTTGCCATTGCGGTGAGCAAAGGTCTCCAGTACGGCGTCCCGCTGGAAGAGTACGTTGACACGTTCACCTTCCAGACCTTTGAGCCACGCGGCATGGTTGAGGGACATCCGAACATCAAGATGGCGAACTCGCTCATTGACTATGTGTTCCGAGCGCTCGGCGTCGAGTACCTGGAGCGTGACGAGTTGGCCCAGGTGCCACCGGATCGCCGCAGCGAGCTTCCCGAGCCACCAAAGGGTCTGGCTGTTGACGCCGGTATCCAGCTGGACCTCCGCGATGCTGCCGCGGAGACCGCCGTCGACGCCACAGTTGAGGCGGCTGAGTTTGTCGATGCCGAGGTGGTCGCCCCGGTCGATGCTGCACCCGTAATCGAGACATCACAGGATGACTATCGCAACAGCGGGGCAATGACTCTGCCATCCATGCCATCGCCGTCCAACGGTGGAGTGGCGACGGCGACCGCCGCCGAAATCCAGCAGCGGGCAATGCAGGCATCCATGGCCGACAAGATGGGCGATGCGCCTATCTGCGAGACGTGCGGGGCCATTACGGTCCGCAACGGCAGCTGCTACGTGTGTCTCGGATGTGGCGGAACAACAGGTTGTAGCTAGAGCAACGCCTCGGCTTCCAGTCGAGGCGCCGTGTCGGTCGCCTGACGATCGACATGTGTAGGAAGGCAATCCAGCTATGAAGATGAGGGGCCCGGTATGGGTCCCTCATCTCGTTGGGGGATACACAGCTGCCTTCCAGACCGAGCCTGAGTATGTGCGACCGGTGTGGCCGGGCGCAACGGACGAGCAGCAAATGTCGATCCACCTAGCCGCTGGATCGACCGATCGACACCCGTCGCATCCACCCCTCCCCGGGTGGGGTACACTGTGGTCAGCTACGGCAAGGACCTCATGATTCCCGACCACAAAAAGGCTGCTCTCAACCGCCTCAAGACCGTCCGCGGTCACATCGACGCGGTGATTGCCATGGTCGATGATGAGCGGTACTGCCCTGACATTATGAAGCAGGTGTCGGCACTCCAGGGGTCTCTTGAGGGAGTTAATCGTGTTCTCCTAGAGAATCACGTCGAAACCTGTGTGATGCACGCCGTCAAGGAAGGGCGCACCACCGAAATCGTCAACGAACTTCTCGAGACCATCCGCTACACGCCGGCCATCACCGGCCCAATCAAGGAAGCAACGCTATGACTGAAACCACCCTGTCGGTACCCGAGATCCACTGTGATCACTGCAAGATGTCGATCGAAGGCGCTGTGAAAGCCCTCGAAGGCGTCGCGTCAGCCGAAGTCAGTGTTGAAAAGGCGACCGTAAGTGTCGGATTCGATGCGCCCGCATCTATCGAAGGCATCATCGGTGCCATCGTAGACCAGGGC
>RCND010001069.1_pt1 | contig 15441 bp, 12 predicted proteins | sample 2041351 | NCBI WGS metagenome assembly RCND01 (sample SAMN09708230, study PRJNA481090) | Marine sediment metagenome, whole genome shotgun sequencing project. | biome: marine sediment; feature: ocean; material: sediment; isolation source: Sewage treatment plant 12B marine sediment (STP12B) ...
GTACATTTAAAGGACTAACTACAAATAAATAAAATTATGGAACACGTTAATGTATGGGCAATTCCACTTGCCGCAATCGCAGCTTTGGTGGTTGGTTTTATTTGGTATAACCCAAAAGTATTTGGTAATGCCTGGATGAAAGCTTCTGGTATGACAGAGGAAAAAATGAAAGGCGGGAATATGCTAGTTATTTTTGGACTAGCGCTTCTGTTTGCTGCTATGTTGGCATCAGCACTGATGCAAATGACCAATCACCAATGGGGCGCACAAAGTTTAGTAGGTGGCGATCCGTTAACAGCCCTGCCGTCTTATGCGGCTTTTATGGCTGATTATGGCACTGCCTTTAGAACCTTTGAACATGGCGCGCTTCACGGTGCTTTGGCGGGTCTTTTCGTTGCCTTGCCAATTATTGGCACCAACGCCTTGTTTGAGCACAAGGGCGCAAAATACATATTGATCAATGCTGGATATTGGGTAGTGACATTGACTGTGATGGGAGCTATTCTATGCGGTATGTAGATCAACTTTAGATATTAAAACAAAAACAGCGAGGCTTACACCTCGCTGTTTTTTGTTTGAAAGAACTATAGTTATTGGTCCTTCTTGTTTTTAGGGTTCTTCATGGCCTCTCCAATTTGATTGCTTGCCGTGAAGCTAGCAACCATATCATTAAGCATATTGCTTCCAGCTTGTGGCGAGTTTGGTAATAGTATTAAATTACTATTGGTCTCCTGGCCTATGGATTGTAACGTATCATAATGTTGTGTGACGACAATAAGCGCAGACGCTTCTTGAGAATTAATACCCACCTTGTTCAATACTTCTACAGACTCTTCCAATCCACGGGCGATTTCACGACGTTGATCAGCGATACCCTGCCCTTGTAAACGCTTACTTTCCGCTTCCGCTTTTGCTTTTTCAACGATCAAGATACGTGCAGCATCGCCCTCAAATTGAGCAGCGATCTTTTCGCGCTCAGAGGCATTGATTCGGTTCATCGCCTCTTTTACCTGAGCATCTGGATCGATATCTGTTACTAAGGTCTTGATAATATCAAAGCCATAGTCTGACATAGCGTCATTAAGTTCAGCTTTTACTGCCAAGGCAATATCATCCTTCTTAACAAAAACATCGTCTAATTTCATTTTCGGTACTTCAGCACGAACCACGTCAAAAACATATGACGTTATCTGTTCATGCGGATAATCCAATTTATAGAAAGCGTCATATACCTTGTCACGAATGACCTTGTATTGTACAGAAACCTTTAATTTCACAAATACATCGTCCAAGGTCTTGGTTTCAATCATGACATCCAGTTGTTGGATCTTAAGACTTAGTTTACCAGATATGCGATCCACCAATGGAATTTTGAGCTGAAGACCAGATTGACGTATACTCTGGAACTTTCCAAAACGCTCAATAATGGCGGCAGTTTGTTGTTTTACAATGAATAGAGCCGATACTAAAATGATCAGACCGAAGAAAATAATAGGAATAAAGATAAAAGAGCCCATAACAGATTTTTTATTTAAAGGTTAGTAATTAGTTAAAATACAAAATAATGCTATATTTGTTCACCTACTTAACCCAAATGTTATGACAAATAAGCAATTTATCTTATTAGTAACCCTTTGCGCGCTTTTCGTTACAAACTCTTTTGCACAACGTCCTAATTATTCAATCCAGAACTCTTTAGGTCCGTTTGGGGGAATCACTCAATCAAATATCAATACGAATAATTTCGTCACGGAATCCGGGAATGGATGGACTGCTGGTTTGACCGCGGTGGTCAACGTGGAACATAAATGGTATGACGTGAGCTATGGTATACAGTTTACTGAAAACACGATTGCCATTTCTGGTAGGCCAACACTTACTGGCGAGGCTGAAATGATAGATTTTAAGTTATCAGGTGCTCAGCTGGGCATTTTGATGCATGCAAAATTGATAGGGCAAAACCTAACAATTGATTTTGGGCCCATTATACAGGCTAATGGATTCTTTGAGCCCTCTAAAGACGAAAAGAAAGAGTATTACTTGACTGGTTATGACGCCCTTCAAGTAAAAGACATAAGAGACATCTCTAAATTTAATATTAATGGTGCCATAGGCGCAACAGCTGGTTTGAAAAATTTCAGGTTGCGAGCGCAGTACCAATATGGCTTTACCAATGTGTTTAGGAAACTTAATAATCAAGATCTAGCAATTACACCTTCAACCGATAAATTCAAAGGGAATCAGTCAACACTCTTGTTTACGGCGCTGATTTTGTTTTAAAATTTTTTTATCGCTAATTCGATGCGCCTTACTGCTTCGTCCTTTCCGATCATATACATAATATCAAACACATCTGGGCCTTTAAGTTCACCAACTAAAGCTAATCGTAATGGCATCATTACTTTACCGAAACCAATTTCGTTGGAAGTAATCCATCCTTTTATGGTAGTTTTAAGATTTTCAATCGTATAGTCTTCAACAGAATATGTTAGTGATTTTACTTGCTCTAATATAGAGGCGGTATCTTCCTTCCAAGCCTTCTTAGATGCTTTTTCATCATAAGAAGTTGGCGTTTCAAAAAAGAAATCACTCAACTCCCAAAATTCAGAAATGAAATGAGCACGCTCCTTGATCAAGCCAACAACCAATGAAATATAATTAAGGTCAATGCCATGTAATTGAGGTTGTTGATTTTTAAAGGCTTTAGCTAACTCTGCATCACTTTGATCCTGCATGTAATGATGGTTGAACCATTTGGTCTTGTCGGGATCAAAACGCGCTCCTGCTTTATGCACCTTATCTAGATCAAAGGCTTGAACCAATTCGTTCAAATTGAAAATTTCTTGTTCTGTTCCTGGATTCCACCCTAAAAAAGCCAAGAAGTTTACTACCGCTTCTGGAAAATAGCCTTCTTCTTTATAACTTTTGGCTACATCGCCTGTTTTTGGGTCTTTCCATTCTAAAGGAAATACCGGAAAGCCAAGTTTATCTCCATCACGCTTGCTTAGTTTGCCTTTACCGGTTGGTTTCAGGATCAATGGTAAATGTGCAAATTCTGGTACTTCCCAACCAAAAGCATCATACAATTGTTTGTGTAAAGCCAAGGATGGCAACCATTCTTCGCCACGAATGACATGAGTAATTTCCATAAGATGATCATCCACGATATTCGCTAAATGATAGGTGGGCATCCCATCGCTTTTAAATAACACTTTATCATCCAGTACATTGGTGTCAATAGTAATATCGCCACGAATGATGTCTTTTAAATGAAGGATTTCATCTTGAGGCGACAAGAACCGAATGACATAATCATCTCCAGCATCAAGCTTTGCGCTAACCACTTCTTTCGAAAGCGATAATGAGTTTTTCAGCTTCAAACGGTTATGCCAATTATAAATAAAGGTCTTGCCTTTGGCTTCATGATCTTTCCGATGAAAATCCAATTCTTCAGAAGTATCAAAGGCGTAATAGGCATTTCCACTTTCAATTAGCTGGTCTGCATATTGTTTGTATAAATGCTTGCGTTCACTTTGACGATAGGGACCATGACCACCATCTTTCCCTGGGCCTTCATCATATGGGATGTTGCACCAATTAAGAGATTGAATAATATAATGTTCAGCACTTTCTACATATCTGCTTTGGTCGGTATCCTCAATTCTAAGGATGAAAGTCCCATTGTGTTTCTTGGCAAACAAATAGTTGAATAAGGCGGTTCTTACACCACCAATATGTAGAGGCCCTGTTGGGCTAGGAGCGAATCTTACGCGAACTGGTTTGGACATTCCCTTGAATTTTTGGCAAAGATAAGTTTTACTACACGAGAAGCCTAAAGCTTTAGGCGGGATTCATTTCTTTGGGTATTCTTTTATTCATAATATGGAACCATAACGGCGGAAATAGGGAAATCATCATTGATGTTGGATACCCAAAAGGCATTTGTGGACTAACATCATGGCATTCCAGAACCTGATATTTCTTTGAAGTCTTGTAGTGATGATCACTATGCCTAGTGAGTTCGTAAAGAACGATACGGCCAATAACATGATTCGAGTTCCAGGAATGTATTTCACTTACGCGCTCGTATCGACCCGATTTGGTTTTTAGTCTGAGCAATCCATAATGCTCTATATAGTTAACAGTTTCTAAAAGTAAAAACCCAACAATTCCTGAACACACCGCAAATAAAAGCCCAATTTGAGAGAATAGGATAAATACAGTAATCAGGTAGCTTAATTGAATGATAATAAAATAAAACATGTCGTTCTTTAAGGAGAAAAACCTTCGATTATTGTTGTTTAGTAGTTTCATCTGGATTTTCCAGGCGTTAATATATTGCCTAAATACAGAGGTCATCCAGAATGAATACACACTTTGATTGTATCGTGCAGTTGCAGGGTCTTCTTTCGTAGCTGCATGCAAATGATGACCAAAATTATGCTCAATATAAAAATGCATATAGAAAGTAGGTAACAATAATGCTTTTCCAATAAAACGCTCATTGGAGGCTTGTCTATGGCCTAATTCGTGAGCCACATTAATACCATTAACACCTAGCACAATACCCATTGAAAAAATAGCCCCTGTTAATTCGAAATTGCTAAAAACAGTGGTAGAAATAGTAAACAGTGCGAAAGCCAGAAGGCCAAATACTAGGGGTAGGTTTAAATATAGCAGCCAATCAAATATCTTCTTTTGTTGACGCTCTTTGGTTGTTTCTTCTTCGTAGTTTGAATTGTTCGTGGGCAATATGGTTTCAAGAATTGGAAGAAGCACAAATGCATAAATGGGTGTAATAAAAGAAAATGATTCTTGAAAATACAATCCAATAAACGCCATTATTGGAATTGAGAATGCTCCTAAATATTTTAGATCTTTCAAAGTTTCGTCATTTAAAGGCTCTGCAACTTACCGAAATTAACAGAACCTTACCAAATTTAAGAATTTTCTATTCAAATAAAATTGTAAGTTTATGAGTTAAATCATAATCAGCGCCTACGTTTGAATAATTTCAGCACCATACAGGATAAGTTAGGGCAATTCATTAATAAGTATTATACCAATGAATTGATCAAAGGAACACTGTTATTTTTCTCCATTGGGTTGTTATATTTCCTAACAACTCTTTTGGTTGAAAATTTCCTTTGGCTTAGCCCAACGGCTCGAACGATCTTGTTCTGGCTGTTCATTGTTGTTGAATTAAGCTTGTTTTTCAAGTTCATTGCCATTCCGTTGGCGCATTTATTCAAACTAAAAAAAGGTATTGACAATAATCAAGCTTCAAAGATCATCGGGAGTCATTTTCCAGAGGTAAGCGACAAGCTTTTGAATGTGCTTCAATTGAATCAAAATACGGGTCAATCGGAGTTATTAATAGCGAGTATAGAGCAAAAATCTACTGACTTAAAACCCGTGCCCTTTAAATTGGCTATTGATTTTAAGAAAAATGGTAAGTACTTGAAATATACCGCCATTCCTCTTTTAATTGTGTTTTTGGTGTCTTTTTCAGGTAATTTCAATTGGTTTAGCGATGGGTATGAGCGTGTGGTAAATTACCAAACGGCCTACGAACCACCAGCTCCTTTTGAATTTTTTGTTGTGAATGAGGACCTAGACGCCTTAGAGAACAAAGACTTTAAGCTCATAGTGAAAACGGCAGGAGAAGTAATTCCGGAGAACGCACAAATCGACTATAATGGGGAAACTTATTTTTTACAGCAGTCAGCTCCTGGAGAGTTTCAATATGTATTTTCTCAACCAAAACAAGATATTGATTTTATTATCGAAGCAAACAATGTGCAATCAAGAACGTATACTCTGAATGTTATAGAAGTGCCAACATTACTTGGTTTCGAGATGTTATTAGACTATCCGCCTTACACCAATAAGAAAGATGAATCTTTAATAAGCACTGGTAATGCTGCAGTTCCACAAGGCACCAATGTTACTTGGAGATTACGAACCAAATCGACGGATGAGGCATTTTTGTATGCTAAGGATACTTTAGGCTTTGATATTGATGAGAATGGTGAATTTAAAGCATCGAAACGATTGTATAATGACTTGGACTATAATATAAGCACTAGCAACGTCCGCCTTAAGGATTATGAGAATTTGGCATTTTCCATTGAGGTAATTGCAGATGAGTACCCTGAAATGGATCTACAAGTTGAACGAGATTCTATTGATCAACAAACACTCTATTTTTTTGGACAAGTTTCGGATGATTATGGATTAAGCAAATTGCAACTGGTGTATTACCCTGCGGATGATGAGCAGAATAAGAAAACGCAAAACTTTCCTGTATCTGTTTCGAACTTCGATGAGTTTGTTGCCTCATTTCCAAACAACCTAAATGTGGAAGATGGCGTTAGTTACGAACTCTATTTTGAGGTGTTTGATAATGATGTGATACATAAATTCAAGCGAACCAAAAGTGAGGTATATACCTTCAGGAAACTAACTAAGGACGAAGAAGAACAGCAACAGCTGCAGCAACAAAATGAAACCATTAAAGACTTGAACAAGGCGCTTGTTAAATTCGAGGAGCAGGAAAAAAATCTTGAAGAACTTACGAAAACCCAAAAAGAGAAGTCTGAACTAAATTTTAATGACAAGAAGAAATTCGAGAACTTTTTACAGCGGCAAAAAGAGCAAGAACAGCTAATGCAGAATTTCAACAAGAAGCTGCAAGAGAATCTAGAGGAATTCCAAAATGAAGAACAGGACGCGTTCAAGGAACAGCTAAAAGAGCGTTTGGAAGAGAATCAAGAGCAGTTAAAACAAGATGAGAAACTCTTAAAAGAACTTGAGAAATTGGCCGAAAAAATCCAAAAAGAGGAGTTTTCTGAAAAGCTGGAAAAGCTTGCCAAGCAAAATAAGAACCAAAAGAAAAGCCTTCAACAAATGTTGGAGTTGACTAAGAGGTATTATGTAAATAAGAAGCTAGAAAAACTCCAAAAAGAATTGGAAAAACTGGCTGAAGACCAAGATAAACTCTCAAAAGAAAAGGCAGAGAACAATACCAAGGAAAACCAAGAAAAGTTGAACAAGGAATTTGAGGACTTTCAGAAAGAAATGGAAAAGCTGAAAAAGGAAAGTGATGAATTAAAAAAGCCAATTGAAATCCCCCAGGATAAAAATACAGAAGAAGAGATAAAGCAAGAGCAGCAGAAGGCAACAGAAGAACTTCAAGAACTTCAAGAACAACAGGAAAAGCAAGAGCAGCAAGAGCAGACGGAAGAAGCCCCACAAAAAAGTGAACAGAATCAAGACAAACAGAAATCCGCTCAGAAAAGTCAACAAAAGGCAGCCCAGAAAATGAAGCAAATGAGCCAGAAAATGGGACAGTCCATGCAAATGTCTGGTGGTGAGCAGGATCAAGAGGATTCCGAAATGCTGAGACAAATACTTGATAATCTAGTGCTTTTTTCTTTTGATCAAGAAGCCTTGATGAAACAATTTAAAGGTATAGAGATCAATCATAATGAGTATGCGAAATACCTTAGAAAGCAAAACACTTTAAGAGAGCATTTCCAGCACATAGATGATAGTTTGTTTGCCCTGTCCTTGCGTCAACCAAAGATCTCTGAAAAAGTAAACAAGGAAATTACAGAAGTGTTTTTCAACATCGATAAATCACTTGGTCAACTGGCAGAGAATAGATTATATCAGGGTGTGGCAACCCAACAGTATACTGTCACCGCAGCTAATAATCTTGCCGATATGTTAAGTAATTCGTTGGATAATATGCAAATGAGCATGTCTGGGCAAGGGCAAGGAGAGAAACCAGGCCAGCAACTACCCGATATTATCATGAGTCAAGAGCAATTGAATCAGCAAATGAAAGATGGTATGAAAGAAGGTGGTAAGGAAGGAGAAAAGAAAGAAGGAGAACAAGGAAAAGAGGGTGAAGGAGAAAAGGGCAAAGAAGGAGAGAATGGTAAGAAAAAAGGACGACAACAAGGTAACCAGGAAGGAGAACAACAAGGAGAAGGAGAAGGACAGGGAGAAGGACAAGTAGGTGAGTCCGAAAACGGGAAGCTGTTTGAAATCTACCAACAGCAGCAGCGTTTGCGACAAGCCTTGGAAGAACAACTGAAGAATATGCAAGGCAATTCAGGGACCAAGGGACAAGCAGAGAAACTGATAAAGGACATGGAAGAGGTTGAGTTGGATTTGATCAACAAGGGGTTTACAAATCAAACCCTACAGAAAATGATGAAACTACAACATCAATTACTAAAATTGGAAAATGCAGCCTTTCAACAAGGACGGGATATGAAACGTGAGTCGAAAACGAACACAGTACAATTCCAGAATAACACAAATAATAGTATTCCTAAGGCCAAGCAATATTTCAATACAACAGAAATTTTAAATCGACAAGCGCTACCTTTGCAGCAGGAATACAAAAAAAAGGTCCAAGAGTATTTCAAGAAAAACAATGATTGATTTCAATTACGAGACGGATTTTGAAATTAGCCATGAAGATGTTTTGGCTAAATGGATACGCGGGGTTATTGTGACGGAAGAATTCAAGGAAGGCGACATTAATTATATCTTTTGTGATGACGCGTATCTGAATAAACTAAATATTGAATTCCTTGAACATGATACTCTAACTGATATTATTAGCTTTGACTATTCTGTAGGAAAAGAATTACATGGAGATATTTTCATTTCGATTGATAGGGTCAAGGAAAATGCTAAGGTTTTTAATACAGATTTTGAAGTTGAGCTTCGGCGTGTGATGGTTCATGGTGTCCTACATTATTGTGGCTTTAAAGACAAGAACGAGAAAGATGTGGCTGAAATGCGAGCTAAGGAAAACTTCTACCTTGATCGCTTGACTGGGAATTAATAGAATCAATGTATCTTTGCAAACTGTTATGCCTACGAAGTTAGGAAGCTCATTATATTTTATTTATTGTTTTAGAAAACGTTCCACGTGGAACAAATTGAAATATGTTTAACGAAGTATACGATGTTATTGTAGTTGGAGCCGGTCATGCCGGAAGTGAAGCTGCTGCTGCCGCTGCAAATATGGGAAGTAAAACCCTATTGGTGACAATGAATTTACAGAACATCGCCCAAATGTCTTGCAATCCTGCTATGGGTGGAATAGCCAAGGGGCAAATAGTTCGAGAGATCGATGCGCTTGGTGGCTATAGTGGCATTGTAAGTGATACATCGGCCATTCAATTTAAGATGTTGAACAAATCGAAAGGACCTGCCATGTGGAGCCCTAGAGTGCAGAGTGATCGGATGCGTTTTGCTGAAGATTGGCGATTACTACTCGAGCAAACACCAAACCTAGATTTTTATCAAGAAATGGTTTCCAGCTTATTGATTGAAAAGGACACCGTTGTTGGTGTGAGAACGTCACTAGGTATAGAAATAAAAGCGAAGACCGTTGTTTTAACAAATGGAACTTTCTTGAATGGGCTGATTCATATTGGAGACAAGAATTTTGGAGGTGGGAGGGCCGGCGAAAGAGCTGCCACTGGAATCACAGAGCAGTTAGTTGCTCTTGGGTTTGAATCAGGCAGAATGAAAACTGGAACGCCACCTAGGGTTGATGGAAGGTCTCTGGATTATTCAAAAATGGAAGAGCAACCCGGAGATGAAAACCCAGAAAAATTTTCTTATTTAGATATTACCAAGCCGTTAGAAAAACAACGCTCTTGTCACATGACTTATACAAGTCCAGAGGTGCATAATTTACTTAAGGAGGGCTTCGATCGTTCACCGATGTTCAATGGACGAATCAAAAGTATTGGCCCGAGGTATTGTCCGTCAATTGAAGATAAGATCAATCGTTTTGCAGATAAAGACCGTCATCAATTGTTTGTCGAGCCAGAAGGCTGGAATACCGTTGAGGTATATGTAAATGGATTTTCTACATCACTACCGGAAGATGTTCAATTCAAGGCCTTAAGATCTGTGGTGGGTTTTGAAAAGGTTAAATTCTTTAGACCTGGTTATGCCATTGAATACGATTATTTCCCACCTACACAATTGAGGCATACGCTTGAAACCAAGTTGGTGGATGGGCTATTTTTTGCAGGACAAATTAACGGAACCACGGGTTATGAAGAGGCCGGTTCGCAAGGGCTTATGGCTGGTATAAATGCGAGCTTAAAAGTCCAGGAAAAAGAGGCGTTCATATTAAAAAGAAATGAGGCGTACATCGGGGTTTTAATTGATGATTTAATCACAAAAGGAACAGAAGAGCCATACCGAATGTTCACTTCAAGAGCTGAATACAGAACTTTGCTTCGTCAGGATAATGCTGATTTTAGATTGACGCCTAAAGGTTTTAAACTTGGTTTGGCCTCTGAACAGCGTCTCAGGAAAATGGAGAAAAAGGAAAAGGAATCAACAGCTTTTGTGCAATTCTTTAAGGATACAAGCGTGAAACCAGAAGAAGCTAATCCCGTTTTAGAGAGTAAGAATTCATCGCCAGTTAAGCAATCTGATAAAATGTTCAAGCTTTATGCGCGACCAAACATCACGATAGACGATGTTAGAAAATTTAAAGCCGTTGATGCTTATATCCAGGAAAATGACTTGGACAAAGAGGTGATTGAGCAGACTGAAATACAGGTCAAATATTCAGGATATATCAGCAAGGAAAAAAACAATGCAGACAAACTGAATCGATTGGAAAACATAAAAATTCCTGAAAATTTCGATTACTCGCAAATTAAGTCAATGAGTTTGGAAGCACGTGAGAAGTTAAAGAAAATTCAACCTGCAACTATCTCACAAGCCTCAAGAATTAGTGGCGTATCTCCAAATGACGTCTCCGTACTTTTGGTTTATATGGGGAGATAATTATTATGTGTTCCACGTGGAACAATGAATATGTTTTGAATAGTTTTCATTCCATCCCAATAACTATGGGAGTGCGGAATAAATTTTTATGAGTATAAAGAAGGCACATTTAAAGATAAAAGACCACTCGGTATCTGGCGAAGAATTTGAACTACGACATAATGCTGAGTTAGACCTATTGGAGACTTTTCCTCAGCCTTCGAAAGACACCCTTTCAAAATATTATAAAAGTGAAGATTATATTTCACACACAGATTCCAAGAGAAATTTATTCGAAAATGCTTACCACGCCGTACGTCGTATTTCTTTGAAGCGAAAGCTTAAATTGATTAATTCGTTGGCGATAGAGAACAAGAAGTTATTGGATGTTGGATGTGGCACAGGTGATTTTTTACAAGTGGCCAAGACGGACAACTGGAACATCTTCGGCATTGAGCCAGATGAAAATGCGAGAGCCATTGCAAATAGAAAAACCAACAATGCCGTTTCTGGAATTAAACAGTTGCTAGAATTCGAAAAACAAAATTTTGATGTTATTACACTTTGGCATGTCCTGGAACATCTGCCAAAGTTGGAAGAGCAAGTTGCAATACTTAAGTCTCTATTAAAGCCAAATGGGAGATTGATTGTTGCCGTGCCAAATTATAAAAGTCATGATGCTAGATTCTACAAAGAATTTTGGGCTGCGTATGATGTTCCTCGGCACCTTTGGCATTTTTCTCAGTCATCAATTCAGAATTTATTTGGAAAAGAAAACATGGTTGTGGATACAACGCTTCCTATGAAATTCGACGCATTCTATGTAAGCCTGCTTTCTGAAAAATACAGATCAGGTTGGATGAATATGTTCAGGGCATTTTTCGTTGGCCTTTACTCAAATCTGAAGGCAAGGGCTTCTGGTGAATATTCTTCATTGATATATGTGATAAAAAATGGCTAAAATTGATTCTAACAATTCCATAGAAAGAATTTACCCAAGGAATATACAAATACCCATGGAGATTTTAAAAGGCCTTTAGGGTTCTTTATTTCAACTTCTTTTTAATAGGTAAAATCTATTTTATCTTAAAAATAGCATAAAGAAACTTTATTGATTAATAAGCGGGTTATTTATGCTCAAGTTTGTTTTTTGATTGTTAGAATTTTTGACAAAATAGATTTATTTTCGCAGCTAAATTATAATTAAAGAAAAATGAAACAAATTTTAGTTTTAGCAATTCTGGTTTTGTCATTTAGCTCATGCCAGCAACAAAAAATGGGATTCATTGATACGGGCGAAATCGTTAACGAATATCAAGCAAAGAAGGATCTTGAAGATGAATTTAAAGGAAAGAAAGGGCTACTTGATCAAAAAAATGATAGTATCACTAAAGCTTTTCAGCTGGAAGTTCAAGAATTCCAGGTAAAATCCAAGGTTATTTCACAAGCCGAAGCTCAAGAACAGTATCAAGCATTAGGGCAGAAGCAACAGCTACTGCAGCAACAAATACAGTTTAGTGAGCAACAATTCGGTCAGTCTTTTAATGTAGAATTGGATTCGGTAATAATAAAAGTAAAGGACTTTGCGAAAGATTATGGCAAGAAGAACGGATATTCATTTATTCTTGGAACCAGTGATGCAACAAGTAGCGTTATTTATGGGGAGGATGCTAACGACCTGACCAAGACCATCTTAGATGCTTTGAACGCGGAGTATAAAAAATAAAAAATATTTTATAACAATTTGAAAGTCAGGCATTTGCTTGACTTTTTGTGTGTAATAACCTCGTTAATTTAATAGATAGATCCGTTAATATGATCTTGGAATTACCATTGCGTTCAATATGATAGATAGCGTCTTGTAGTTCGTCAGAGATTTCAAGGATATTGCCGTCATGTACAAACGGTGCAAAATTCTCTAATTTGAACGACTCAGACTTTGTTTCCATAAAAACCAATTCATCAGCCTTGTAATTCATTAAAAGCGCTTGCCTGAAAAAGTCCAAACAATAAAGTAGGAATTGCTTTTGTGTTTCCCTTCCGGTTTTGGCTATTTCTTCACTCCAAGAAATCAAATCGTGGATTGCTGCTTTATTTCCCTTTGCTTTGAAAGCTGATCGAATCCAGAATACGAACCAAGTTTCGAACTGAGTGTCTTCAGTGTCATGATAAACGAGGTCACATGCCTTGTTATAATTCCCATTGGCTTGATGTGCAATTTTAGTTGCTACAGAGGCTTCAATATTGTATTGTTTTAATAAGGCGTTTTGAATGGCGCCTTCTGCTAAAGGAGGAAAATGAAGCATTTGGCATCGTGAACGAATTGTATTGATGATTTGTTCTTCATCTTCAGCAATCAATAGAAACAAGGTCTTGTTTGGTGGTTCCTCGATGAGTTTCAAGAGTTTATTGGCTGCAGATAGATTCATTTTTTCTGCCATCCATATGACCATGACTTTATAACCTCCTTCATACGATTTCAATGCAAGTGATTTCAAAATATCTATGGATTCATCCACGCCAATTTGCCCCTGCTTGTTGTCCACCCCTAAAAATTGGTACCAGTCAAAAAGGTTACCGTAAGGTTGCTCTTTGAGCAATTGTCGCCATTCCTGCATGAAATGCTTTGCTACAGGATGGCTTTTGATCTTGTCGCTGGTCGTTACGGGAAACGCAAAATGCAAGTCTGGATGCGAATAATTCTCGAATTTCAGGTTACAAGCTGCATTTCCATTATCATTTTCACCCTTGGCATTATTACAAAGGACATATTGTGCATAGGCAATTGCCATAGGAAGTGTGCCACTTCCTTCAGGACCGACGAATAATTGAGCATGAGGGATACGCCCATTGTCAGCACTGAAAACGAGGTGTTTCTTAATGTGTTCTTGACCAATGACGTCCTTGAAAAGCATGCCCAAATATAAGATATTTAATGCGTTTAATATAGAGAAACCGTTTTCGTAAAAAGCATTTTTCCGTAGGGTTTAAATGGTTATTTTTGTAGTCTCAATTTGATAATCAAGACCAATGAAAACAATAGAAGATTTTAATTTTGCAAACAAAAGAGCACTAGTAAGAGTAGATTTTAATGTGCCGCTCAACGCAGATTTGGAAGTTACCGATAGTACTCGGATTGAATCTGCAAAACCAACCATAATAAAGGTATTGGAAGATGGAGGAAGTTGTGTATTGATGTCCCACCTTGGAAGACCTAAAGGCGTTCAAGAGGAATTTTCATTGAAGCATCTTAAAGCAACGATCGAAGAGGTTATTGGCGTCGAATTGATTGTCGCCTCGGACTGTGTTGGCCAAGAAGTAGAAAAACTTGCGAATGATCTTGAACCGGGACAAATACTACTATTGGAGAACCTCAGATTCCATTCAGAGGAAACTGCTGGAGATAGGGGTTTTGCCGAACAGCTTTCTAGACTTGGTGATATTTATGTGAATGACGCTTTTGGAACCGCACATAGAGCACATGCATCTACAACAATTGTAGCAGAGTTTTTCCCAGAGAATAAATGCTTTGGGAAATTGCTAGCCAAAGAGATAGAGAGTATTGACAAGGTCATGAAAACAGGTGAAAAACCCGTATTAGCAGTGCTAGGTGGCGCTAAAGTCTCTTCAAAGATCACGATCATCGAAAATATTCTAGATAAAATCGACCATTTGATCATTGGCGGCGGAATGACATATACGTTCGTAAAAGCGCAAGGTGGAAAGATAGGGGATTCTATTTGTGAAGACGACAAAATGGAACTCGCTTTGGACATCCTGAAACAAGCCAAGGAGAAGAACGTACATATACATTTACCTGTGGACGTTCTTGCAGCCGATGCCTTTGACAATGATGCAAACACCCAAGTGGTGAATGTCGATAATATTCCTGATGGTTGGCAGGGATTGGATGCCGGTCCTAGATCTAAAGTCTTGTTCGATAATGTTGTAAATCAATGCAAGACCATTTTATGGAATGGTCCTCTAGGCGTTTTTGAAATGGATAATTTTGCAAATGGAACCATAGAGCTTGGTAATTCAATTGCTAAAGCCACTAAAAACGGGGCATTTTCATTAGTTGGCGGTGGTGACTCAGTTGCTGCGGTTAAACAATTTGGTTTCGAGGACAAAGTAAGTTATGTATCCACAGGTGGTGGTGCCATGTTAGAAAGCCTAGAAGGAAGAACCTTACCCGGTATAGCAGCTATCTTGGATTGAATGTTGCTTTAACACTTTCGATTTCCATTTCTCACAAAAAAATACGATTTTAGCTCGCTTGTCGTTTTTAGAAAACGAGATTCCCAATATGAAAAAGCTATTTTCTGTACTTCTTTTTTTTATAACCTGCCTGACCTTCAGTCAAACAAAGGACAGTATCCAACTTAAGGAAACGGAACTGGAAACAGGTGAAAGGTATGTGATTGATACTATTATTGATGGACAGGCGATTTATGAGAAGGAGATTCCATTGGTAAATCCTGATAGCACTGGCCGTGAACTTCTTGACAATGCTTTGGCAGCTGAAATCGATGAAAAATGGCGTGAAGAACTGTATAGTAATTCATTGTTTGACACTATCTATAGGTCGGTTTCAGAATTGACATATGACGCGGTTTATTA
>RCND010001070.1_pt1 | contig 15440 bp, 9 predicted proteins | sample 2041351 | NCBI WGS metagenome assembly RCND01 (sample SAMN09708230, study PRJNA481090) | Marine sediment metagenome, whole genome shotgun sequencing project. | biome: marine sediment; feature: ocean; material: sediment; isolation source: Sewage treatment plant 12B marine sediment (STP12B) ...
TTTGCTTATGAAAATCATGTATTCTTGAAATCAGGCGATTTCACGAGTTTTGCCCTATATACCATCGCTAGTTTTGTGATTGGTTTCTTAGCTGTGTTCCTTGGACTGTTTTTGGTAAAGTAAACTAATGCTTCTCAAATGCCTTGACGCCTGCTTCAATTCGTGTTGAAACATAATTCTGCCTTGGTACGATCGGGCAAGAATATTTCTCATTATAAGCACAATACGGATTATAGGCTTTGTTGAAATCAAGGATCATCGTTATACCTTCTTCAGGTTGTCTCGTGTCAACATAGCGACCGCCACCATAACTATCCTCCCCATTGGTATCATCCAAGAAAGGTAAAAACAAATAGTCTTTGTACTCCTCTTCTGCGATCAAGTCCAAGTTCTGAAAAATATCGAGCTGATATGATTCTCCTTTTAAAGCAAATGTAAGTTCCCCATATTTTACATAGTTGGGCAACCTACTCGTTGTGGTCTTCATTTTAAAAGGCGCTTCATCTGGGGTTCTCTTCAACGTTGTTTTGACTATGTACGTTGAATCAAATTCAAAGAAATCCAATCCTTTAAAGTTCTTCCTATCCTTATCTTTTAAAGGCGATGTCGTTGCGTCTTTATATGAAGAATTTAACTCAATTTGAAACTCTGTATCCCCCGTTATCGCCCGTTTTTCCTGAGCACAACTAACTATTAAAAGGAAAACTAAAATGGTGTGTAAATTTTTCATCATTAATTATTCGGATTGAATCCTGGAGTCAAACTCGAAGGTGCAAGTAATTGCAATTGTTTTGAAAGATCATCAAACTTCTTATCATCCGATAAGGCCTTCACCTTATCAGGATCAAATTTACCTTTTAGGTAAAATGCCGTTGTCTCAGTCTCACTACTCTTAAATAAAATAACATCGGTCAAGATCACACCAAGTTCTTTAACAGAGACTATTCTGGTCAAGGATTCTTCATTCTTCCTGAACATATCTATATATCCGTGGTTGGTGACGTCACTCAATTCTTGTATCAATCCAAGTCTCTCAGCAGGAGAAGGGTTGTCAAATTTCATGTATTTCAGATCGGCAATATTGCCAATAATAGCGTTGACTTCTGGTGAGACATTGCCAATAAGTGCTTTCACGAAGTTTGGTAACTGAAAAGACGTGACACCAATATCATTTTTATGATTATTGTAAAATCCTTGGAAACTAGAACCGCAATTAAATAACAATCCTGCGAATAATACCAATACAATCTTTTTTCCCATTCTAATTTTATTTACTTCAAAAATACAATTTATAAGTTTTTTGCTTAGTTTTGACTAACTATAAACAATTAGAATGATTCTAATCACAATTTTTAGGCAACTATTGACCGCTTCTTACAGAAGTCGGACTGCTTATATATTGTGATATCAACATAGCATTTTACAATTAAAGAAAGTCCGACATAAATGTCGGACTTTCTACTTTTATACTATTAATTAACCAATGATCAAACTGTACCAAGATTATCTAAAAACCTTTGAAGGACTTTCAAGAGAAGTTTGGTGGCTTTCATTGATCACTCTAGTTAATAGGGCTGGAACCATGGTAATTCCATTTTTATCACTCTACCTCACCAAGAACATGAATTTTAGCTTTAGTGATGTGGGTTGGATCATGTCGTGTTTCGGACTAGGTTCTGTTGCTGGCTCTTGGCTTGGTGGTAAATTAACTGATAAAATTGGGTATTATAAGGTGATGCTATTTAGCTTGATCTCCACGGGATTTCTTTTCATGGGTTTGCAATTTCTAAAGACCTTTGAGAGTTTTTGTTTAGGCATCTTCTTCGTGATGCTCGTCGCAGACTCTTTTAGACCAGCCATGTATGTGGCGTTAAGCGCCTACAGTAAACCTGAGAACAAGACAAGGTCGGTGACGCTTATTCGTTTGGCAATTAATTTAGGATTTTCTGCAGGCCCCGCAGTTGGCGGGTTAATCATTGCAACCATGGGGTATGGCGGATTATTCTGGGTAGATGGTATAACCTGCATCTTGGCTGGGTTGTTATTATTGAATGTACTTCATCCAAAAAGCGCCAAGATCCTTGACAGCATTGCTATAGAAAATCCAAGATCGGCATACAAAGATCGCTCTTATTGGATATTCCTAGTTGCCATGTGCTTATTTGGTATCGTATTTCTGCAGTACTTCTCAACAATTCCCATTTACTATAAAGACGTCCATTTAATGTCTGAACAGCAAATTGGACTCTTATTAGGATTGAATGGTCTTCTCATTGCCATATTTGAAATGCCTTTGGTAAAATGGTTGGAGAACAAGAAAAACACTAAATCCGGACTCATGGCCATTGGGGCAATACTAATAGCATTAAGTTTCCTGGTATTGAATCTTACGCCTTGGATCGGGATCGTGGTTATTGGTATGCTGCTCATGACCATTGGGGAAATGATCTGTTTTCCGTTTAGTAATGCCTTTGCCATGCAGCGTGCTAAAAGAGGTAATCAAGGAGAATATATGGCCTTGTATAGTATCGCCTTCTCAGTAGCTCACATTTTTGGACATAATGCCGGTCTGCAATCGATAGATAGATATGGGTTTGATTTTACATGGAATGTTGCAATCGCCTTGATGATACTTTGTATCTTGCTACTATATGTTCTTAGGCATCGAATGTTGAAGCAAAAACCAGAAGATGAATAAATATATCCTGATATTTTTAAGCCTTTTAATGAGTTGCAACGCTGTTGAAGAAAAGAAACAGGACGTCACTTTTAATCAAAATAAATGGACTGAGAAACAATTTCCTAAACTAGAAGCGAATCGCTATAATGTAGCTTTCTTGATTATGGAAGGTGTTTATAACACCGAACTCACTGCGCCGTACGATATTTTTCAGCATACGAAATTCAGGGAGAATATCAAGGCAATGAATGTGTTTACGGTTGCCAATACGGATGACCCAATCACGACTTTTGAGGGCATGCGTATTTTGCCTGATTTCAATTATACAAAGGATTCATTACCTAAGATCGATATTCTCGTTGTGCCTAGTGCTGAACATCATTTGGATACCGATCTGGAAGATATGGTCATGATCGACTTTATAAAGAAGGTGGATAAGGAGGCACAATTTATTACCTCGCATTGTGATGGCGCCTTTGTTTTGGCAAAAGCTGGAATTCTTGATGGGACTGTGTCTACGACATTTCCTAGCGATATAGACAAAATGCGTGAGATGTTCCCTGATCTGGATGTTCGGAAAGATGTGTTGTTCGTTCATGACGGCAAGTATATTACCTCTGCCGGTGGTGCGAAGTCATTTGAAGCGGCTCTTTATGTATGCGAATATCTTTATGGCGCGGAAATAGCTCGCTCACTCGCTGGTGGATTGGTGATCGATTGGAAACTCGAGGAAGTCCCGCATTTAGTTATTGAATAACTTCCTTAGTTGATTAAAGGACTAGTATTGTGGTACTTATGATAAATAAAAGAAAGTAAATTCTTATGATGTTTTACTTACAAAAACTACAATTATTCGTATTTTACTCTTGAAAATTACATAGTGTTACTGTATGCATTTAAAGACCAAATTTCTCGTTTTAATTAGCACATTTTTTTTGCTAGCCTCTTTTCAGGGAATAGCTCAAGAAAAAAAAGAAATCACTGGAATTATAAGGTTTCAAGAAAAGCCGGTTGCAGATGTCAATATTACAATTGAAGGCACTAATATAGGCACCAAAACAGATGCTAAGGGCTTCTATGCTTTAAAAGCCAAAGTAGGTGATGTCTTAAATTTTTCCCATGTCGGGTTCGATAACGTAAGCATCATTTTAGAGGACATTACTTCAGAATTAAACTTGAATCTTGATGATAAAATAAATCAGCTTAGGGAAACAATTGTAACAGCAAAAGGGTCTGAATCAAAATCATCTTCTGGTGTCGCGTATGATACCAATACAAAAATAAAGACGGCTGCAGGTTATATAAACCCTTTTCTATTTCCGTCGACGGTTTATTATTTCCCTAGTAAAGAATTGGGATTAGAACGTTTCGCTACTATAGCGGATGCTCTTAAATGGAAAATGCCAGAAGATAAAATACCAGGCATTTATGATGTTGATGGTTTGGTATTTAAGGGCAGGCCCTTGGTTAACATGGCTCGCATAAAAGATGTTTATGTTATTAGTGGGGCTGCTGGAACTATGAGTTGGGGTGGTCCCGTAATTATTATTCGAACCCATGACCATCCCGATGAGATTAAAGCAAGAAAAGAAAAAGTGGCTGAACAACATAGAAATCAAAACTACTATATAGATGATGCATCGGTTCTAGATTCTGAAACAAAATTCACTTCTTCCAAAGTTAGTAGCCCTCAATTATCTTTATCTACAAAAAGAGAAGTTTATGGGATAATTACTCGTTTAGACAAGCCCGTTGTCGATGTAAACATTAAACTAAAAAACAAAGTTACCGGAACAAAAACAGATGCTAATGGCTATTATAAACTAATGGCAAATATAGGAGATGAAATTATATACAGCCATACGGGACTGCAAACTATGGTTATTCGGGTTGAGGATGTTACCGGTGAAATCAATTTAGATATGCTAACCAACACAAATGCATTAGACGAAGTGGTTGTAAAAGCAAATACGCGTGCACAAGTTGTTGAACGCGGTGTATTGGAGCAAACCAATAAAAAAGAGGAATCCTTTAACTCAGCTAGAGGCAATTTTAATCCACAAACAGCTGGTTACTCCATTGCGTATGTCGATGGTGAAGAAATATTGCCAATTTATAAAACCCTAGGAGAGGCTCTTGCAGGAAAGTATGCTGGTTATTTAGGGAGAGGGCAAGGCTCATTAACAAACTCCGGTGCTCTATTATGGGATATTGATGGAATCATATATAACTCCGAACCAGCCCACTTAGACATTCAGAATATCAAGGATATTCATATTCTAAAATCCTTGGCATCTACTACTAAATATGGTTCTCAAGGAAGGAACGGAGTAATAGTAGTCCGAACAAAATCCGGTTATTTTGGATCGAAAGAGAACAATACAAGAATCGCCAATCAGTACACAAATAAAACCTATTATAATAATGATGCTTTGGTCGTTAATACAGAAGAACTGCTCTCTAACGATTACACTGAAACCATAGCAGCGTTCAAAAGTAAACAAGAGGCTTATGTGTTTTATTACGAAAATCTAATAAATACTGTAGAAGATTACGATATACACATAAGCATTGCACAAAAATTCCTAACTGCTTTTGACGATAAGGGCAAGACCATATCTATATTGAATGACTTAGCATCAAAACATCAAAAAAATCCAGAAATACTGAAAGCCATAGGGTTTAATCTCCAGGCGATAGATGCTACAAAAGATGCTTTAGGAATTTACAAGAAAATCGCAAGATTACGACCCTATTATGCACAATCTTATCGCGATCTTGCGAATGCTTACAAAGAGAATAATGAGTTCAAAATGTCATGGCGTATTTACATGAATTATCTAATGAATAGAAATGCGGATAAAGCCAGTGCTGTTGATCAGATTGTCTATAACGAGATGGAATACCTATACTTCAATAGGGAGAACCAAACTGATATCAAGGAGACATTCGTGCCTAATAATGAGAGTAAGATCAAGTTTAGGAACGATGTCCGCTTTGTTGTAGAGTGGAACACCTCAGAAGCCGAATTTGATCTAGAGTTTGTGGGTCCAGAAAGGAGAGCTTATGTTTTCGAGCATACCTTAGCTAATAATCAAGACTTGATAACCAATGAAAAACTTAAAGGCATCTCAAGTGACGAGTTTTTTGTCGAAGACCTCGGCACCAGTGAGTGGCTTATGAACCTGACTTATTTTGGAAACAAAAAATCGGCTCCTACCTATCTTAAAATTACGACCTATTATCATTGGGGGAAGCCAAAACAACATCAAGAAATTGGGGTTTATAAGCTTGAAAAGAGAGATCTTAAAATGCAGCTAAAAAAAATAAACAGCCAGATCTTATTGACTTTTAATTAAAGGCGTCATCAATTCAAGCCATCAAGAAAATCTTTTAGTTTCTTGTTTCCCTTCAGTTTCATGAACACCGGGTTGTTCTTAATTTGATCAATATTATCAAAGCCTTTATCAACGGCCATTTGCAGATTGACTCTCGTGTTTTTGGCATCGTTGTTCATCGCATAGGATTCGGCTAATCTATAATTCCAATAAGGCTGAGCCGGATTCAACTGCACCAAAAGTCTATCACAATAAATAACAGTATCCAATTTATCTCCATTTCTCTGAAACATCGATGTTTCATAGGCAACTGCCCTTATCCTAGAATGCAATCGCTTCCCCATTTTATTGGTGAAATAGTTGTCCTTTTTAAGGATATCATCATTCAGCTTTTTCAATTCTTTGCGCCACCAAGTAAAGTTATCTCGCGATTCTCCTGAACTGGATTCTTGCCTGAATCTATTTAAAAACCTTTCAGAGATCTTATACTCCTCACTATCAATTTCTTCACGAATCTTGGCCTCGTTTTTATAGGCCTTCGAATTTCTTAGGGTCATGATCTTTTTGGAAACCAAATCAATATGCTTATGAGTTGGATAATTTTTCATGAGACGCTCATACTCCATAACTGCCCTGAAAGGTTGAACTTGGACTAAAGAATCTGCAATTGCAAGGTCTTCTTGATAAAACCTCTCAATTAGTCGTGGGTCCGGGTCACGAAGATTTCTTTTATAGGCTTGTAATTCAAACCATTTGAAAGCCCGTTCGATCTGTTCTTCTGGAGGCCATCGATGCCCATCCTCAAAGGTGAATAACTCGTTCTCAACGTTGAATTTTTCCAACCAATCTTTCACATTGAACATCTCTTGGTAATTCATATCCTCATCACCTACCAGTCCAACATATGAAAAGGTACTCAATGGACTAGGTTTTTTATCTGTCTCAAATGTAAATCCGGCTCCACAACCTATAACTCCTTGAATGGCTCCTGTCAATACCGCCACAGTACAGGCTAATCTTGACCCTCCAGAGAATCCTGCAGTATATATTTGTTTTTCATCTATATTAAAATTTGCAAACGCATGCGAGAACAGACGATTGGTAATATCAAAATTTTGTTGATATGGTCCATTTCTAGAATTGTTAGAGCATACTAGAACATAATTGAATCGCTCTGCAGATGTAATGAAGGGTTTTAAACCATTCGTGCCATTTCCTCCTGGGTCGAAAATAAAAACAATAGCTGAAAGTGTATTTGGATCATAAGAATCTGGCAAATACATTTGAAACGTCTCTCCTGCACTTTCTTTAACAGGAATACTTTCAATGATCTTACTCTTTTCATAACCCTCAACTTGTGCCACTGAAATGTTACAAAAAAATAGAAAGACAAATAGACCAAAAGCTTTCATAGATTTTCAAATTACAAAATATGACCAGATCCATATTCAATTTAAGAGAGTTTAACTTAATAATGTCTTTAGTATTTTTTATCTTCATGGCTTAAATCCATAAAAATGCCAATCAAACAATCACTGCTCACCCTCACTCTTTTTGTATTAACCTCAGCACTACAAGCTCAAGATTATTTTTTCAAGGATAAAGCGCCATTTGACACGTCTATTCCATCACCAGAAGAATTCTTAGGCTATCCTATCGGGCAGCAACACACCCGGCACGATCGCATTGTTGCATATTTGACTAAACTCGCTGAAGTGTCAGATAGAGCATCCATTTATCAGTACGGAAAAACCCATGAGCATAGACCTTTGGTCATACTCACAGTAACTTCAGCGGAAAATCAAAGCAATCTTGATAATTTAAAGAGGCAGCATTTGGAATTCGTTGATGCAGGTAAGAACGCATCAAATTACGACCTACCCGTATTCATAAACTTAGCGTATAATGTACATGGTAATGAGCCTTCGAGTTCTGAAGCGGCCATGCTTTCAGCATACACAATGGTAGCTTCGAATAGTCCCGAAGTGATGAATTATATTAAGAATGCCGTAATATTCATTGACCCAACTATTAATCCAGATGGTAGAGATAGGCATAGTCAATGGGCAAATCAATATCAGGGTAATCCGCTAGTCTCAGATGGTCAAGACGCGGAGCACAATGAAGCATGGCCTCGTGGCAGAACAAATCATTATTGGTTCGACTTGAATCGCGATTGGTTATTGGCCGTAAACCCTGAAAGCCGTGGTAAACTAAAATGGTATCATGAATGGTACCCTAATGTGGTCACTGATTTTCATGAAATGGGAAGCAATAGCTCTTATTTCTTCGAGCCCATGAAACCCAACGCATCCTGGGATCCAATCATGCCAAAAGAGAATTACGAAGATCTCAACAATCTATTCGCCGGTTATTTTAAAGAAGCATTGGATGGCATTGGTTCTTTCTACTACACCAAGGAGTCCTTTGATGGTACGTATCCAGGCTATGGATCTTCGTATCCGGACCTTCAAGGCGCTTTGGCCCTATTGTTCGAACAAGCTAGTTCTCGTGGACATGTTCAGGAAACGGATTATGGTAAAATCAAATTTCCTTTTACCATCAGGAATCAATATGTATCGAGTATAGCGACAGTAAAGGCCGCCGTCGAGAATAGAACAACTTTGAGAAAATACCAGCAAAAATTCTTCAAAACGGCTGAGAGTGAGCGCGTGGCAACGGGGTTTTCGGGTTATGAATTTGGCGATGCCCACGACATGAACCGAAACAAGGCATTTATCGACAAGCTATTGATCCATAAGATCAAGGTCTATAAAAATGGCAACAAATTTGTTGTCCCTATGAAGCAGCCGCAACGACGGATGGTGCAAAATCTATTCGAAAGCTATAACAAATATCGAGATAGTGTCTTTTATGATGCCTCAGCGTGGAGTGTTGCCAACTTTTATAATATGCAGCACAAAGGCGTTAAGAGTAATAGTCTTGGGCAGGAAATCACGACAACAGATGGACTGGTAAATGTTAGTAAGGTCAATAAAGCAGAATATGCATACATCATGGATTGGGATGATTATAATGCCCCTGCGGCTTTGTATCATATACAAAGTAAGGGAGTAAAAGCATCCTCGGCATTCAAGCCATTTTCCATAAACACATCTAGTGGTAATAAAAGCTTCAGCTATGGAAGTATATTAATTCCTATTAGCCTTCAGAAGAAATCTCCTGAGGAAGTCTATGATATTGTAAAAGCAGCTCAGGATAAATTCCAAGTCCCAATTTACGGAACGAATTCTGGTTTCAGTTCCAAAGGTATAGATCTAGGCAGTGGTTATTTCCAAGCCTTGAAAAAACCAAAGGCCGCACTACTCATCGGGGACGGTATAAGCTCATACGAAGCAGGCGAAGTGTGGCATTTATTGGATACTCGAATGCAAATGCCCATCAGCAAATTACAGATCAATCGATTCAGGAGCCTGAATCTTGATAAATATAATGCCTTAGTGATGGTTTCGGGAAGCTACCGACAGCTCGATTCAATACAAAGAAAAAAACTGAAGACTTGGGCTTCAAAAGGAAATACGTTAATCACTATCGCCAATGCGTCGAAATGGTTGGTCGATAAAAAATTGGTTAAAGAAGAATTCACTAAAAAACCAAAAGACACCTCCAAAACAAAAGACAAGACGAAAAAAGTAAAGCGTCTGCCTTATGTCGATGCATCGAATAATATTGGTAGAGAACAATTAGGTGGTGCCATTTTTAATGTGGATTTGGATCTAACACATCCATTGGCCTTTGGATATCGCACATCGGTCTTACCAGTTTACAAAAACAATGAAGTCTTTCTTAAGCCTAGCAAAAATGCCTATTCAACTGTGGCTAAATACACTAAAAACCCTCATGTCGATGGTTATATTTCGAACGATAATCTTGAAATCTACCTTAAACCCTCAGCGTCACTAATCGTAAGTCCAATTGGAGGAGGACGAGCGGTGATGTTTGCCGATAACCCTAATTTTAGGGGCTCTTGGTATGGTACCAACCGATTATTCTTAAATGCACTTTTCTTAGGTAATAAAATCCGCATCCCTAAAGGGCGCGATTAAACACAATAATTTCAAGATGAAAAAACTAACCACATTATTCTGCCTGATCTTTGCATTTCAGGCTTTCGCTCAAGATAAATACCTCGGAGATGGCCCACATTCTCAATTGATCATTCGCGGTGTCACCTTAATCAATGGTGATGGTTCACCACCTAGAGGACCTATAGACATTGTTGTAGAAAACAATATCATTAAGAAAATTCAAGTTGTTGGTTACGATGGTGTACCCATTAATGAAGAAAGACGACCTAAATTAGAAGCTGGCGGAAAAGAATTGGATGCCAATGGTATGTATTTGCTACCTGGTTTTATTGATATGCATGTGCATATAGGTGGAGATGCGCAAGGTGCAGATTCTGAATATGTCTTTAAATTATGGATGGCACATGGTGTTACGACAGTTAGGGAAGTATCTGGACGTGGTGTAGATTATACTAATGATTTGAAACGCAAAAGCAATGCTCATGAAATTGTTGCTCCTCGTATTTTTGGTTATACAGGTTTTGGGCAATCTAATAAAACTTTCAACCCTTTAAATGACACCCCTATTAGTACACCTGAATTGGCAAGAGAATGGGTTCGTGCTAATGCAAAAAGAGGTGCAGATGGTATAAAATTCTTTGGTGCAGAACCAGACATTATGGCTGCAGCTATTGACGAAAATAAAAAACTAGGTCTAAGGTCAACGGCGCATCATGCTCAGCTTAGTGTTGCTAGATGGAATGTGTTACATTCTGCTAAAGCGGGGATGACATCTATGGAACATTGGTATGGTTTACCTGAAGCACTTTTCAATGATAGAACGGTTCAAAATTATCCGTTGGATTATAATTATCAAAATGAGCAGCATCGTTTTGAAGAAGCTGGAAAACTTTGGAAACAAGCTGCAAAACCTTTTTCGGATCATTGGAACAAGGTTATGAATGAATTATTGGCGCTGGATTTCACCTTGGACCCAACCTTCAATATTTATGAAGCTAGTCGCGACCTACAACGAGCCCGTCGTGCTGAATGGCATGAAGATTACACGTTACCTTCATTATGGAAATTTTATGAGCCTAGTAAAATTAGCCATGGAAGTTATTGGCACTATTGGGGCACTGAACAAGAGGTTGAATGGAAAAATAATTTTAAACTTTGGATGACCTTTATTAATGAATATAAAAACAGAGGTGGTCGTGTAACAGCTGGTACAGATTCAGGATTTATTTATCAACTTTACGGATTTGCTTACCCAAGAGAACTTGAATTATTGCGTGAAGCAGGATTTCATCCATTGGAAGTCATTAGAGCGGCTACTTTGAATGGCGCTGAAGCTTTGGGATGGGATGATAAAATCGGGTCGGTTCAGATAGGCAAACTTGCAGATTTCGTGATTGTTGAGGAAAACCCATTGATGAACTTGAAAGTCCTATACGGAACAGGTGCCATAAAACTCACCAAGGACAATGAAGTCGTTAGAACAAAAGGCATTAAATATACTATCAAGGACGGAGTGATCTATGATGCCAAACGATTACTAAAGGACGTAAAGGATATGGTAGATGCCGAAAAAGCCAAAACCGGATGGAAGTTAAAACAACCTGGTATTAAAGACTAGCAATTGCAACCGGAACAATTACAGTTTTCACAACTGCAATTAGTGCAGTTGCCATTCTGACAATCCTTGCAATCGCATGTGCATTCTTTTTGAGATTTCATAACTATTAATTTAGTAGTCTTACTATTTGATAATTACCGAGATGAATACCCATGATCTTCTGGTAAATTGATTTTCGCAATCAACATATCCCATCTAGGGTCATTACGCATTGGTTTAAATGAGGGGTAAGAAAGTGCTTCAAGCAATACCGGATCCTTAATTTCCAAGGCTTTATTTAGATACATGAAGGAGGTGTCATAATCACCTCTAAATGCATATAGATCAGCTGTATTTGCTGGATCTGACTCTGAATACTTCTTAAGAAAATCGCTTAAAGCTACATCACATTCTTCAGTTCGACCTAATGCAAATAACACGAAATTCTTCCCATACAAACTAAAAAACTCATGGGTTTCCTGTTCAATTTCCTTCAAGGCTTCTTCCTTTTCTCCCTTGGCTAAATGCACCATACCTTTCATATAATGCACTATTTGTGAGTTAGGATAATACAATGAAAATTTATCGAAATATTCTTGGGCTTCCTCAAGACGATTCATCCGGTAATAATGAAAACCGAGATTGTAATAATTAATATACACTAATGGATCAAATTTAATTGCTGACTTAATTAAATCTACTCCTTTATCAAGATTACCATAGGAATAAAGGGCGGCAGTTCCTAAAATCAAAGCTTTATTAGGCCCCAATTCTACAGCCTTTTCCATATTCCTAGCTGATGCCTCAAAATTCCAAGTGTGATTTTGAAGTGAGGCAAGTGTGGCATAAGCATCCGCCGAATTAGGATCGAATTCTATAGCTTTCTTAGCTGCTTTAAGTCCGTCAGAAAATTTTTGGTTAGAATCACCGATACTGAAATTATGAGTCCCAGTAACATGTATACTGGCTAATAAATCCCACGAATTGGAATAGGTTGAATCAATAGCTATAGATTGCTTCACTTTTTCTTCCGCTGATATTAAACCCTCCTTCGTATTTTGACGCTTTAAATGTCTCGCTTCAAGATATAAATTGTAGGCTTCTGTATCCGGAGGGCTCAATTCTTCTGAATCACCTTTAACGGAAACACGAAATTGATCACTGACCTTTTGGGCTATTTCGTCTTGAATCTTGAATATACTATCTAAATTACGATCAAATGTTTGTGACCATTCTTGAGACCCATCGCTAGTATTTATTAATTGCGCGGTAATTCGAACCATATTGCCAGCCTTTCGGATACTCCCTTCAAGTATATGAGATACTTTTAGTTCTTCACCAATTTCAGTAGCTGTTAGATCTTTGCCTTTGTATGAAAATGACGAAGTACGACTTATGACTTTAAGATCCGGAATTCCAACTAAAATATTTAAAATTTCTTCACTAATACCATCCGAAAAATACTCATGGTCCTTTTTAGGGCTCCTATCGGCAAATGCCATGACTGCTATAGAAGAATCGAATTCGCCAGACACCTTTATGGATTTGATCTCGGTCATTTGATTTTTCATGCGTACTTGGTTGACCACCAATAGAATAATAGCCATTGATAAACTTCCAATGATAAATCGGTTCAGTTTTACATTTTTCTTAGCGTGAATTTTAGAATCATATTCAACATCATCTGTTTTTTGAAGACCGTCAGGGGTGAAATCATATATCCATGCAAAAATCAACCATAGTGGAAATCCTATGGCCATTACTATTATCGCCGATTTTAAAATGGAAGTCGGCATCTCAAAAACCGGAATAAGAATGGATAAAACTTGAGTTAGCAGCCAGGAGATCACTAAATAGGCAATACCAGCCTTAACAACGTGACGTCGTTGCAGTTCTTTGAAATAATTATTTAATTTCATCCATTATCAGTTGAAATTTAAAAATACAAAAAATAAGAAGAGAATACTGTTTACATATTTCTTCTATACTGACCTCCTACTTCAAAGAGTGAATAGGTGATCTCGCCTAAGGAACATACTTTACAAACTTCCATCAAGGCTTCGAAGATATTCTCATTTTGAATAGCTTTTTCTTGAAGGTTCTTTAGCAAGGCCCCAGTGTCATTATTGGCATGTAGGTTTTCGAGTGTCTTGATCTGCAATTGCTTCTCCTCTTCAGTGGCCCTAATGACTTCCTTTGGGATTATCGTTGGAGACCCTTTGCTACTTAAAAATGTATTAACGCCTATAATTGGGAATTCGCCATTATGCTTCAAGGTTTCATAATACAAACTCTCTTCCTGGATCTTACTGCGCTGGTACATGGTTTCCATGGCACCAAGGACACCGCCCCGTTCGGTTATGCGATCAAATTCCAAAAGGACGGCTTCTTCCACCAAATCAGTCAATTCTTCGATGATAAAAGAGCCTTGTATTGGGTTCTCGTTCTTGGCCAATCCTAATTCCTTATTGATGATCAATTGAATGGCCATGGCCCTTCGCACAGATTCCTCTGTAGGTGTGGTTATGGCTTCGTCATAGGCATTGGTATGCAAAGAGTTACAGTTGTCGTAGATTGCATATAAGGCTTGAAGCGTGGTACGGATATCGTTAAAATCGATTTCTTGGGCGTGTAAGCTTCTACCAGACGTTTGAATGTGATACTTCAACATCTGGGCTCTTGTATTCGCGTCGTACTTCAATTTCATGGCCTTTGCCCATATCTTTCTCGCCACACGACCTATGACCGCATATTCAGGATCCACCCCATTAGAGAAAAAGAAGGATAAGTTGGGTCCAAACTTATTGATGTCCATGCCTCTAGAAAGGTAATATTCCACATAGGTAAACCCATTGGACAATGTAAATGCCAATTGCGAAATTGGATTCGCTCCGGCCTCCGCGATATGATAACCCGAAATGGAGACAGAATAAAAATTACGGACATTATTATCGATAAAATATTCTTGCACATCGCCCATAAGGCGCAATGCGAACTCGGTGGAGAAAATACAAGTATTCTGTGCTTGGTCTTCTTTAAGAATATCAGCCTGAACCGTACCTCTTACTTGAGCTATGGTTTTGATCTTGATATCTTCATAGATCTCTTTAGGCAGTACTTGATCCCCAGTGACACCAAGTAACATCAATCCTAACCCGTCATTGCCTTTTGGCAATTCTCCGTTGTATTTAGGACGCTCTTTTCCTTTGTATAGTTTCGCTATTTTCGCCTCAACGTCTTTTTCAATCCCGTTTTCCTTGATATACAACTCACATTGCTGATCTATCGCCGCATTCATGAAGAATCCTAATAACATAGGAGCTGGCCCGTTGATGGTCATACTTACTGAAGTCATGACATCTGCAAGATTGAAACCTGAATATAATTTCTTTGCATCATCCAAGCAACATATAGACACACCGGCATTACCAATTTTTCCATAGATATCCGGTCTGTGTCCTGGATCATTACCATAGAGTGTCACACTATCGAAAGCAGTGGATAATCGTTTGGCCGGCAAGCCCATACTCACATAATGAAATCGTCTGTTGGTTCGTTCTGGTCCGCCCTCGCCTGCAAACATACGTGCTGGATCCTCTCCTGTTCTCTTGAAAGGATACAATCCTGAGGCAAAAGGAAACTCACCTGGTACATTTTCTTGTAAGCACCATCTCAAGATATCTCCCCATGCTTTGTACTTTGGCAGGGCTACCTTGGGAATCTGAGAATGTGAAAGCGACTCCGTATGTGTCTCGATCTTGATTTCCTTATCTCTT